>Ga0137306_101185_pt1 | contig 28060 bp, 25 predicted proteins | sample Inofroosms_March_FD_97187 | JGI IMG/M metagenome (GOLD analysis project Ga0137306, IMG submission 97187) | Mouse cecal microbial communities from Vienna, Austria - N-Acetylneuraminic and N-Acetylglucosamine D2O microcosms_March | ecosystem: Host-associated > Mammals > Digestive system > Large...
GCAATTTCTTCCTTGGCATCATTTTTAGATAGTAAGGGATTTAATGTATTTACTATAAATGCACTAGGGCTTTTTAACTTCAATTAGTCTTTTGAGAATATTCCCAAAAGACTAATTGAAGATCCGTAAGACTGGTCTTGCACTTGAGCTTGGCAGCAACGGCAAGGCATAATAGGATATCAAAAGGGATATGGCTGTTGTCTCTGCGTTTGTCCGGCAGTGCGCGTGAGAGAAGTTCTGTCAGCCCCCGTCTTTTCATTGTAAGGAGAATATCATCAATCAAGTTAGGAAATGACATGTCTGCTGCATCTATTTTTCCGTTACGTATCGCTTCGTAAACCTTTTCTTTATCTTTTCAGCATATCTGAATTATAAGCCACCTCCGCTCTTGATATATAAATGGAATCTCCCATTTATTGTAGCAGATTTTAGAGGGTTTGGTGAAAAGACTAATTGAAGCTGATTTTAAGTGTAGACCTTGTAAATTTTCTCGTGGCAGTATATAATAAATGAAAAATAGGTGAAACATGAAAATATTTAGATAACTGCTGTTTCGACCGCCTATATGACGACTAGACGCGAATACGTATCTCATTAGAATGGTTAGTAATATTGAAATTATGAACAGAGGGATTCATTGCCTGTTGGAGAAACTGGGAGTAGTAGAGACAGGGCGGTTTATTACTGTGATTAATAGAGAACGGTTTGATTATACGAAGTGGCAGTGGGAACGGTTTGACAATATGAGTTTTGATGAATTTAACAGTGTGGCGGCTGTATATTCTAAAGAAAATCCGTTTTGTAAAAAGAGGGACAGTTAAAGGTTTATTCAACGAGAGGGATCACCATGATATCTGTAAATCACTTATGCAAAACATATAAGGTCAGGCAGCAGACCAGTTCAAAGAATATTTTGAAAAGTTTATTTAAAAGTGAATATCGCTATGTCAAAGCTGTGCAGGATATTAGTTTTGAGATAGAGCAGGGAGAGATGGCAGGCCTGATCGGGCTGAATGGGGCAGGCAAGACTACTACATTAAAAATGATGGCAGGACTAATCCATCCATCAGAGGGGACGGTTACAGTAAATGGATTCACACCGCATGAGCTTAAAAAAGAGTTCCTGAAGAAGATCGGCCTGGTAATGGGAAATAAGAGCCAGCTCTGGTGGGACATCTCTGCTTATGATTCTTTCGAACTGGAGGGGCAGATCTACGGGCTGACGTTAAAGCAGATAGAAGAGAGAGTTGCTGATCTATCTGATTTGTTAGATGTAAAGGAACTGCTGAGAGTCCCGGTGAGGAAGTTATCACTGGGAGAGAGGATGAAGATGGAGCTGATCCTGGTTCTTTTGCACGAACCGTCGGTCTTATTCCTGGATGAGCCGACGATTGGACTGGACATTATCTCGCAGAAGAAGCTGCGGGATTTTGTGAAGAAATATAATTGTGAGAAGAAATCAACAACAATTATAACCAGTCATAATATGAAAGATGTTGAGGAACTGTGTAAGAGGATTATAGTGATTGACCATGGTACAGTGATCTATGACGGGCTGATTGAAAACCTGAAAAAATACAGTAAGGAAAGTGATTTTGAAGAGATTGTTGCAAAATTGCTTCAAGGTACACAGGGCCAATGAGAATACAAAAAGCAGCATTCAAATTAAAGCTCAGCGAATTTACTATCTATAGAAGTAACGTTTTTCTGAATTTTTTCTTCGGCTGTGTGCCATTACTGGTACAAATTTTTTTGTGGAAAGCGATCTATGGAAACGGTTTAGAAAGAATCGGCGGATATTCGTATAAACAGATGATCACGTATTATGTCCTGACATTTCTGTGCTCAGAGATATTGGACGCCAGGGATAATACGGTTAAAATGTCCGAAATGATACAGGACGGACAGATTCATAATTATTTGCTAAAGCCTATAGGGTTTCTTTCTCTGAATTATAAATTATATCAGGCTGAGAAAATGATTTATTTATTAAATGTAGGCATCCCCTTTTTGGTTTTTTGTCTGGCCATCCATAAGTTTATTTACTGGAAGGCATATAATCTGCTGTTTTTTGTGATTTCCTTCTGTCTTGCATTTGTGCTGAAATATATGATTGGGTGTATTTTGGGCCTGATTACTACATGGGTTGAAGAAATAACCGGACTATTGGATCTTCTGAATAATGTAGAAAAGTTTTTATCGGGGTCATTGATTCCGCTGACATTATTACCCTCCGGGCTGAATATGGCTCTTTCATTTTTCCCATTCAAGTATACTTTATTTGTGCCAGTTGATATCTATATGGGGAATATGAAAAGCCAGGATATGGGGATATCAATAGGAATTCAGGCTGTATGGTGCATTGTTTTGGGACTTGTTTTGATCATACTGAAGAATGAAGCATTTAAAAAATATTCGGGCTATGGTTCATAGGGGTAGATCAGTGAGATACTTAAAGTTATACTTAAATTTTGTGAAAAACTGTTTCAGAAGAGAGACAATTTACCGGTTTAATTTTTTTGTGAATATGTTTACTGTTGTTATGGGCTATGCATCTCATATTTTGTTCTATTATTTTGTATATGACACAGGGATAGAGCAGATATCCGGGTGGGACAGGTACCAGATCTATTGTCTGCTGGCAACGGTATGGATTGTAGATTCCATTTTTGGAGGCGTTTTCTTTTTTAACTTAATAAAAATTCCTTCAAAAGTGAAAAACTATGAATTAGACGGGCTGTTAACAAAGCCTGTGAACTCTGTTTTTATGCTTTCCTTAAGGCAATTTAACTTTGGCTTATTTTCCGGAACTTTTTTTGGAGCTGCATTTTTGATTTATTCCTTGTGGCGCGGGAACATCCGGGTCAGTGCATTTGGTATACTGTGTTATCTTATATTAGTGATGTGTGCAGTAATTCTTTTATTCAGCATCTTGTTTATTATGGTAACATTTTCTTTGAGGTTTGTAAGAATCCAGGGATTAATAGGGATGTACTGGACATTTATGGATATTGGGAAGAATCCCCATTCAATCTATCCGATGGCGTTGAAATACGGTTTGGTTTTCATAATTCCGGCAATTGTGGTTTATAATTTTCCGGTACAGGTGCTGGTTGGGAATCACTATCTGCGTTATTTAAATTCAGTCAGTACGCTGATTCTGGCAATTGCAATTACAGCGGTATTCTTGACGGGTTCAGTTTTCTATTTTAGAAAGTCATTAAGATATTACTATGATTAGAGATGGTTACTGTTCACTCTGTGGCTATATTTTAGTAAAAATTGTGCATATTCACAAAGTTCTGCCGTCTGCAAAGTACAAACAGTTCATTCTATGAAGATGCGTCGTGGTGTCATAAGGAAATGATAAGAAAATAATCTTCATTTTTTAAGGAAAAATATGTTGTGCCACAAGGGCGGATGTGATAAAGTAAATCTACACAATTTCATCAGAGAATTAATCAAAGAGTTATCAATCTATTGTTCTAGAAATTTGGACAGTCGGAGTAATCATTCGGGAGATTCTCCCCAATATATCCGTTTTTAATGATTGGGAACTGTTCGGAAATAACCTGTGAACAAGTTATTTCTGAACAGTTCTTTGCAAAAACAGATATTTCCAGATAATAGTATTCTGGGAATCCGTAAATCTGCAAGAGACAGTTGTGTGAACAGAAAAAAAATTATATAATGGAGGAAACATATGAATCAGACAACAACAAAATTAAATACGGCAAACCAAAGCTTTTATCATGTGAACAGGGAGCATAAGGACGGGGTCTTCTGCCTTGCGTTCCAGGATGCAGAAGACCAGTTGTCGCTCTATAACGCAATGAATGATACGTCATATGAAGATCCGGATGAGCTGATTGTATATACGCTTAATGATGCAGTCTATATCGGGATCAAGAATGACATGTCCTTCCTGATGGGAGAGATGCTGAATCTGTATGAGCACCAGAGCACCAAGAATCCGAATATGCCCATGAGGGGCCTCTTATATCTGGCAAGGAATTTTGAATCCTATATAGCGCAGAATCACCTGAATATGTACGGCAGAACCCTGCAGAAGTTCCCACTGCCCCAGTATTATATTTTCTATAATGGGACGGAGGACGAGCCGGACAGACGGGAGATGAAGCTGACGGATGCTTTCCCAGAGATTGAGGGGAAGACTTCATGCGTAGAGTGTACGGCGACACTGTTGAACATCAATTACGGACACAATGCAGAACTGATGGAAAAGTGCAGGCAGTTAAAAGAATATGCACTTTTTATTCAGTGTATCCGGGATTACCAGAAGAAGGGGCTGGGGATGGAGGAGGCAGTGGAGAGTGCAATTGATGACTGTATCCGTGATGACATTCTGAGGAAGCTTTTGGAGAAATGCCGTGGGGAGGTCCGGAATATGGTATTATCGACATTCAACAGGGAAATCTATGAGCGTGATTTAAGAGAAGAAGGAAGAGAAGAAGGGGAAACCTTGAAACTTATTTCGCTAGTATGTAAAAAATTGAGGAAGGCGAAGAAACCAGAAGTGATTGCGGAAGAGTTAGAAGAAGATGTTTCAGTTATTAACCGGATATGTGAAGCTGCAAAGGGGTGTGGGGAGGAATATAGTACAAAACGGATTTTCGAGAAGCTGAAGAGGTCAGGAACGACAGATTAGGCTGGGAAAAAGCTTAGCGTACCATTTATGACATTAGGAGGTGGAGATTTTGGGGAATTATCTGAATCCAGGAAACAGTGGTTTTACAGCGATACGGAATAGTACTTATGTAGATAAAAGCGGTATGATCGATCTGATTAACAGAACAATTGATACAACGGAAAAACTGACCTGTATCAGCCGGCCCCGGCGTTTTGGCAAGTCTTTTGCGGCAAAAATGTTGTGTGCCTATTATGACAGAAGCTGTGATTCTTCCCAACTGTTCAAAGATCTGGAAATTGCCGTGGATTCGGAATATGCCGCTTCTTATCATAGATATCTGAACCAGTATGATGTAATCTATCTGGACATGACGGCAATCATCGGGGAAACGTCGTTTGCTGACCTGGTGTGTTATATTAAAAGAAATATAATTTATGAACTGAAGGAAAAATATCCAGAGATGATGGCTGCTGAAGGCTTTGTCCCGACTTTGGCCAACGCAGTTGAGATGACAGGGACGAAATTTATTATGATTATTGATGAGTGGGATGCCCCGATCCGGGAAGGAAAGGACAACCTGGAGATACAGCGCGGTTATCTGGAATTTCTACGGACTCTTTTCAAGAACAGCGGTGCAACTGATAAGATTTTTGCGGCTGTCTATATAACTGGGATACTTCCTGTTAAAAAAGATGGATCCCAGTCGGCGATTTCAGATTTTAAAGAATATACAATTGTAAACCCAAGAAAATTCGTAAAATATACTGGTTTTACAGAAGAGGAAGTAAAAAAGCTGTGTGCAGAGTACGAATGTGATTTTTTCATGATGAAGCAGTGGTATGATGGCTACACATTAGGAGGAACGTCCATTTATAATCCAAATGCCGTCATGGAAGCTTTGCGCAACCAGGAATTTGCTTCTTACTGGACGGAAACCTCGGCTTCAAAGAGCCTGATGGAATATATTAATTTAGACTTCGACGGTATGTCAAAAACAATTGCCGGGCTGCTCGGCGGAATTGCCGTCCCCGTGGAAACAAGTGGATTCGCAAACGACCTTGTTACTTTCCGGGATCGCAATGATGTACTGACTTTGCTGATTCATCTGGGATATCTGGCTTATGATAAGGAAACAAATACGGCGCGTATTCCGAATGAGGAGATCCGGCTGGAATTCGCAAAATCTGTCCGTAAGGTGAGACATGATGAGACAATACGGCGTGTCCGTGAAAGTGACCAGCTGATCATTGATACGGTTCAGGAAAATGCAGATGCAGTAGCTGTCCGGATTGAGAAAATTCACGCAGAAGAAACCTCTCCTTTGTTCTATAATAACGAACAGGCACTTCGCAGTGTAATCAAACTGGCTTATTTCAGCTACAAAGATTATTATCTGAAGTTTGAGGAATTGCCTTCGGGCGACGGGTATGCGGATATCGTATACTTTCCCAGGAAATCATCCCCCATGCCGGCACTGGTAATTGAACTAAAATGGAATCAGGAGGTTCAGGGGGCAATCGCCCAAATCAAGGAGCGGAGATACCCGGCGGCATTGTCAGGATATGGGGGAGATATCTTACTGGTGGGAATCACATATGATAAGAACAAAAAAGGTGCAAAACGGAAACATTCCTGTATGATTGAAAAGATATAAAGTATCGGGACAAGAGTGTCACTTTTTGCGTGATACGAATATAATAACAAGAGTAATTACAGTGCAAAACATAATTTTTTTCGTGCGTTACGCTTCGAACGAATATTCATGAGCGTTACCCCGGCAGTTAACTCAGCCCAGGCACCCTTACGGCACCCGGAAGGTTCTGCTTAGTGCTGCTTCGTTCCCGACCTGACACGGTTCACAGATTCCCGTCGCGTAAGACCCAGACATCAACATCACTTACCGGGGGCAGCCCCACAAATATAAGCCCTCTGCGTAACATCACCCCTGCTATAGCGGATTGCAGGTACAAGGTACCGCTAGCACCCCGGCTGCACGAGATTATATTTTACCCTATTTTTAAATAAAAGTCAATTGCTGTAGAAGATTTTATGATTTTTTAGTAACAGTTGTTACTATTCATGGGGTCGTGTACTCTGCTGTCCATTCCATCATAATTTAAATATATGGCAATCTCCGACAAAATATGATATGATATGATATCCATGGTCAGTATAGACAGTATGGGGATAGTCTCTGTCATGTAACTTTTTAATTGTTCTTGATTTAAGAAGGTGATGCAGCCGTGACTTTATTACTTGTTGCGATTAACGCAAAATATATACATTCGAATCTTGCTGTCTACAGTCTGCGGGCCTATGCAAAAATGCATGCAGATGTAAGCCTTATACAGATTGATGTGGCAGAGTACACCATCAATCAGCAGCCGGAGGAGATTCTAAAAAGCATATACCGGAAGTCGCCGGATATTGTCTGCTTTTCCTGCTATATCTGGAATCTGACTTACGTGGAGTATCTCATCACAGAGCTTTCCAAGGTGCTTCCGGACGCGGAGATCTGGCTGGGAGGTCCAGAGGTATCTTACGATTCCGGTCAGGTCCTTGAAAGGCTTCCGGATCAGGTCAGAGTGGTTATGAAGGGCGAGGGAGAGGAGACTTTTGCAGAGCTTTGCAGAACCTGTGCCCCGCAGGGGAAAGAAGCAGCACGCTGCGCAGGGAGCCGCAGGGAGCGGGAGGATGGACAGGGTCATATCCTGGAAGCGGTTCTGGGAATTACATTCAGGGATGAGGCGGGCAGGATCCGCAGGAATCCATGGAGGGAGCCTGTGGATATGGATACCCTTCCTTTTGTGTATGACATGCCGGGCAGTGCGGAGACTGCACATGAAGGAAAATGTGCAGGGGGGTTACAGGAATTTGAACATAAAATCATATATTATGAGACAAGCAGGGGATGCCCTTTTTCCTGCAGCTACTGCCTGTCTTCTGTAGATAAAAGATTAAGATTCCGGAGCCTGGAGCTGGTAAAAAGAGAGCTTCAGTTTTTTGTTGACCACAGGGTTTCCCAGGTGAAGTTTATTGACCGTACATTTAACTGCAGCCATGACCGTACGGAGCAGATCTGGAGATATATTGCAGAGCATGACAACGGAATTACGAATTTTCATTTTGAAGTCGCGGCGGATCTTCTTACAGAGGAGGAGATACGGCTGATCGAATCCATGCGGCCAGGACTGATTCAGTTAGAAATCGGGGTACAGTCCACGAATCCGCAGACGATCCGTGAGATCAGGAGGACGATGGATTTTGCAAGGGTCAGGGGAAATGTGGAACGTATCAGACGCAGAGGAAATGTCCATCAGCACCTGGATCTGATTGCAGGACTGCCGTTTGAGGATCTTGTAAGCTTCGGACAATCCTTTGATGAGGTCTATGCACTCCGTCCGGATGCGCTGCAGCTTGGGTTTCTGAAGGTTCTGAAAGGCTCTTTTATGAGTGGGAACCAGAAGAACTACGGACTGGTGCATCAGTCCCTGCCGCCCTATGAGGTGCTGTATACAAAGTGGCTTTCCTACGACGATATACTGGTTCTGAAGAGCGTGGAGGAGATGGTGGAGGTTTACTATAACAGCGGGCAGTTTGCCCATGCCATGGATGAACTGCTTGGGGAATATTCTTCTGCTTTCCGGATGTACCGGGAGTTGTCCCGGCATTATGACCTGCACCATTATTCCGGGATCCAGCATAAGCGCAGCGGAAGATATGAGATTCTCCTGGAATTTGTGCGGGAGCATTTTCCGGAAAGGGAGAGCAGGATGAAGGAGTGCTTAATCTATGATTATTATCTCCGGGAAAATGCAAAGAACCGGCCGGAATTTGCGGGCGAATATACGGTGGGGAAGGATTTCCTGCGGAAATTTTATGTAAGGGAGGAGCTGGAACACACGTATCTGCCGGATTATGTGTCATACGACAGGAATCAGATGCGTAAGATGACACATATAGAATATTTTCCCAATTTGCGAAAAATGTTACTTTTTGATTACATGTGTAGAAATCCGTTGAATCAGAACGCAAGAACGTGTATGATAGAAGAGTGGACGGTTAGTCCGTGAATAGTAACATGATTGTAACTACTCAGCAGGTCTGTGCATTTACTGCACAGACCGTAAGAAAGTGATTCAGGAGTGCAAAAATCCCATTGCCGAAGGCAATTTCAAATGGATTTTTGCATGTAACTGTGAAGGTACTGAGCAGTTACACATGATTTAAAGGGAAAGGATCAGACGAATATGAACTTTAATAATAAAAGAACAAAAAGAATTGTCGCCATTGTTATTCTGGTGGTTATTGCCGCGATGGTGGCAACGACTATAATACCTTATGTGACAGGGTAATTGTATTGTTACTATTCATGGGTCAGGAATGCGCGTAAGCGGCATATTCCATAAGAACGTGATTCAGGGGTGAACGTAACAGTTACATGTATTTTTAACAGGGAGTGGGTGTTGCGGGTATGGAAGACAACAGGGCAGAGAACAGACCGCAGAGTGGAATACAGACCAGAGAACAGGAAGGACGCACGGCTTCTGCCCGGGGAAACGGCCAGAAGCAGCGGGGAAGAGAATACGCAGAAGCTCAGAGCCGCGCCCAGGGAAGCAGATATGCAGGGGTGCAGAGCCGTGAGCGCGGAAGTGGGTATACGGGAGCGCAGAACTTTGCACAGAGTCGTGAACGCGGAGGCAGATACACAGGAGGCCAGAGCCGTGAGCGTGGAGGCGGATATGCAGGAGGCCAGAGCCGTGAGCGTGGAGGCGGATATGCAGGAGGCCAGAGCCGTGAGCGTGGAGGCAGATCTACAGGAAACCAGGGCCATGTACAGGGCCGCGAATACGCAGGAGGCCAGAACCGCGGCCAGGGTATGCCGCGGAACCGTGCGGGTATGCCTTTAAGTGAAGAAGAGTACAGGAGAGAAAGAGCCAGGCGGCGCAGGGAGAGGCTTATACGGCGGAGACGCAAGGTTCTCTTAGGACTGACTGCGGCAGCTGTTATTTTGTTGTATGGCATTACCAATCTGATTCTGTACGGGGTTGTTTCCAGGTATCCAAAGGATGTTATCTGTAAGAATATCTACATCGGAGCTGTGGATGTATCTAGTATGAGTAAGAAGGAAGCAAAGGCGGCAATTGAAGACCAGCTTGAAAAGGATAGGGCGAAGTCTGTGTCTGTGGAGTTTGGAGGCAAGTCTGAAAAAGGAAAGCTTGAGGAGTTCGGGCTTAAGTATACCGGAGTAGACAAGGTGGTTGACCAGGCTATGAATTATGGCAAGAAGGGAAGCCTTTGGAGCCGGTTCTGGAAGCTTAGGAAGACTTCGAAGAAGCTGGTTCTGGAGGAGCAGCTTGCTATTGATAAAGAAGCAGGAGCAGCGGCGCTTTCGGTTCATTCAGATGCTCTGACGGATCGTGCGAAGAATGCAACGATTACAAAGAAGGGTTCTGAATTTAAGATAAAAAAAGAACAGGATGGAGAAACGATTAATACAGAGGATTTCCTAAAGAAGCTGGAAAGACATCTGAATGATAACTGGAACCATAAAGAGATCCTGATTAAGGGTAAGGCAGAAAAGGAAAAGGCGGCTGTTACATCGGAGGATCTTGCAAGTGTAAAGGATGAGCTGAGTTCCTTTTCTACAGACGCAGGAAGCGGAGAGCGGGTTCAGAATCTTAAGACCGGTGTGGAAAAGGTAAATGGCACGGTGCTGATGCCGGGAGAGGTCTTTTCTATGGAGGAGAAGACGAAGCCATATACTGAGGAAAATGGATATGTCCTGGGAGGTTCTTATGAAGGCGGAAGAGTGGTAGAGAGCTATGGAGGCGGAATCTGCCAGGTATCTACAACGCTTTATAATGCCGTGATCTATGCGGAACTTGAGATCGTAGAACGGTATCCTCATTCTATGCTGGTGGACTATGTGTCACCGTCAAGAGATGCAGCGATTGCAGAGGGCCTGCTGGATTTTAAATTTAAAAATAATTACGATACGCCTGTTTACATCAATGGCGGAATTGATGATTCCAACCAGCTTTATTTTGAGATATACGGGAAGGATACGCGGGAGAAGGGACGGACAATTGAGTTTGAATCTGAGGTGCTTTCTACCGAGGAACCGGGAACAACCTACGAAGAGGACAGCGAGCTGCCATTCGGACAGATTGAGGCGGTATCCGGTGCGCATACAGGAACAGAGGCGAAGCTCTGGAAGATTATATATCAGGATGGCGAGCAGGTCAGCCGTGAGGAGTTTAACAGCAGCTCTTACCAGAAGGCAGATACTATATATGCTGTGGGAACGCAGACGGATGATGCAGATGCTGCGGCGCGCGTACGGGAGGCAATCGCTACACAGGACGAGACGCAGATCTATGCCGCAATCGGCGGTACACAGTAGGAGAGGAATACATGATTCATTACAGAACACGGACTGCCTTCGGGCAGTCCGAAAATATCGGGATATATGCGCTTGCCGCGACTGTAAATGATCTGTCAGCGGAAGCGGCAGGTGTATCCGAGGTAAGTGCAGAGATCTTTCTGCCTCCTTATGGACAGAAGGAGCATCTATATGCAATTGAAAAACGGATTAGGAAGTGCTGTAAGGAGCAGGGAATCCGGCTTGGTGAGCTGTATGCGGACAGATGCGCCGGAGTGTCCCGGTACATGGTATCCGTAACCGGAGCCGTCCTCCGGCCGAAGGAGCAGGAATGGTACAGGGAGACTATGCGAGCCGGACAGGATATCGTCCTGGCGGGCCAGGCCGGTATCGAGGGAACGATCCGCATCATAGAAGAGAGAGGGAAAGAGCTTGAGAAGAGATTTGCCCCCGTATTTCTTGGGGAAATAGAGAGGCATCGTCATACAGTCTTCGCTTCTGAGGCTATAGACGCAGCAAGAGCTCATGGTGCGTCTGCCATCCGCCAGGCTGGCGTCGGAGGAATCTTTGCAGCTTTGTGGAGACTTTCAAAGGAAGCAGGTACAGGTCTTGATACGGATTTAAAACGTATGCCCATCCTGCAGGAGACAGTTGAGATCTGTGAGTATTTCCGCCTGAATCCATATCAGCTTACCTCGGCAGGAACTCTTCTGATTATTGCAGATCATGGGGAGACGATAGCAGACGCACTGTTACGGAAGGGAATCAGGGCGGCTGTAATCGGAAGCCTTACAGATAATAACGATAAGGTTATCAGAAATGGGGAGGACCGGCGTTTCATTGACCGGCCTGCTCCGGATGAATATAACAAGATATTTATGGAGGATAGGATTTATGAATGATATGAGAAAACAGATATTAAAGAACCTGGAAGTAAACAGCCGGATTGACCTTGCAGAGCTGTCTGTGCTCCTGGATATAGAAGAAGCAGTGATTGCGAATGAGATCGCGGACATGGAAAAGGAAGGGATCATCTGCGGATACCATACCCTGATTGACTGGGACAAGGCAGGAGATGACCGGGTGAATGCCTTGATTGAGGTGCGTGTGACTCCACAGCGGGAAAAGGGGTTTGACAAGACAGCAGAGAGGATCTGCAATTATCCCGAAGTAACGGCAGCTTATCTTATCTCAGGAAGCTATGATATTCTCGTGACGCTGGAGGGCAAGACACTTCTTGAGGTGTCAAGATTTGTGTCAGGGAAGCTGTCTCCCATTGAGGCGGTAATCAGTACAACGACGCATTTTATTCTGAAAAAATATAAAGACCACGGTACGGCTCTGATGAAGAGGAGTAAATCTGAGAGAATGGCGGTGACACCTTAATGAGAAATCCTTTATCACAAAAAGTAGTAGAAATAAAGCCTTCAGGAATTCGTAAATTTTTTGATGTTGTGAGTGAAATGCCGGATGCCATCTCCCTTGGCGTGGGGGAACCGGATTTTGATACTCCCTGGAGAATCCGGGAAGAAGGGATCTATTCCCTGGAGAGAGGACGTACTTTTTATACATCCAATGCAGGGCTTAAGGAGCTGAAGGTTGAGATCAGCAGATACCTGGAGCGGAAGATTGATGTGGCATATGATCCGGATAAGGAGGTTATCGTAACAGTCGGCGGAAGTGAAGGGATTGATCTGGCGTTCCGGGCTATGCTTGATCCGGGAGATGAGGTTCTGATTCCCCAGCCAAGCTATGTATCTTATCTTCCCTGTGCGGTACTGGCAGATGGTGTGCCCGTGGTAATCCCGCTTCAGCAGAAAAATGAATTTAAGCTTACAAGGGAAGAACTGGAGGCAGCCATTACACCGAGGACCAAGATACTGGTTCTCCCATTCCCCAATAATCCTACGGGAGCGGTTATGTCAAGAGAAGATCTGGAGCCGGTTGCAGAGGTGGTGAAGGAGCATGATCTGTTTGTTCTGTCTGATGAGATTTACTCAGAGCTTACCTATAAAGATGACCATGTTTCCATCGCGGCACTTCCGGGAATGCGGGAACGGACACTGGTAATCAATGGATTTTCAAAAGGATTTGCCATGACCGGATGGAGGCTGGGCTATATCTGTGCACCGGAGGAGATTGCAAAGCAGATGCTGAAGATTCATCAGTATGCAATTATGTGTGCACCGACCAACAGCCAGTATGCGGCTATAGAAGGACTCCGGCACTGCGAGGGGGAGGTTCAGGAGATGCGCGCATCCTATAATCAGAGGCGCCGTTATCTGATGCATGAGATGAAGCGCATGCATCTGGACTGCTTTGAGCCTTTTGGCGCTTTTTATGTATTTCCTAATATCCAGGAATTCGGGATGTCCTCTGAGGAGTTTGCTACAAGGCTCCTGGAGGAGGAGAAGGTGGCCGTTGTGCCGGGAAGCGCCTTTGGAGACAGTGGGGAAGGGTATATCCGGATTTCCTATGCATACTCACTGGACGACCTGAAGGAGGCAGTGGGACGTGTAGGAAGCTTTATAGACCGGATGAGGAATCGTTAGGAAAGGCTGGCGAAGAGCGGCATGGCGGGAGTGAGAGAAACAGGAAACAGCCCCGGGGGCGCAGCTTATGTGCCGGAGACAGATACGAGGGCTGCAAAAAAGGCCCTGGAGCTGGAGGCAGGAAATGTCCTGGTTGGACAGACTGTCAGGCAGATCGCGAAGGAACGCGAAATGATAAAAAAGGAGCAGGAGGCGCAGAAGGACAGAGACAATCAGAACCGGCAGGAGGATACAGAGCCGAAGGATACCCCGGAATTATCGAAGCAGAGTAAATGGTTTGGAATCGGGGAAAAGCTGTTAGAACAGGAAAACCTGAAGTGGAGCCTTGAGATGGAAGAGCAGTGGGAGGCCTTCCTGAACTGGCTCCCGGTTAAAGGGACAGACCTTTCTTCGCAGCTTTCAGAGCTCTCGGATCTGTATATGGCTCTTCTGGAGGCGCTGCTTACCCATACGGCAGGAGAGGAACAGGCTGCGCAGAAGGAGATGCTGGATACATTGCTTGCCCAGAAACTAAGCCTTCTGCTGGATATGGATCTTAAGGATCTGGTGAAGCTTCTTGAGGAAAGTGGTCAGATGGAGACGATTAATAGTATTAAGGCAGAGCTGTATAAGAAAACAACCGGAGAGAGTATATCTGCCAGGGAAGCAGGTAAGTTTTATGCAAAGGGCAGAAACGTCTCTGTAACGAGTTCCCGGTACTTTGTGCCGGAGGCAGCCCCGGCAAAGCCGGACAATACAGGCGTGCTCTACAGGCGATCGGGGGCGCGGAGCGTGCAGGTCAGTCAGGAATTCAATGCACAGAAAAATTCCGGTGAGCTGCAGATGGATCAGAGAAACCGGGTGCTGGGCGGCGCTAGGGGGCAGTACGGCGCCGGCAGTACGGGTGTTTCGGGAAAAGGCGCATCTTTTACAGGACAGGAGCTTGCAAAGGCCAACAGCTTTGCAGGCCATGCAGGAAATAGTGGGAATCTGCTTTCCGGGAGGGAAATCAGCGCGAAAAATGATGAGGTGGCGGGACTTCTTGCCGGGATTACGTCCATTAAGGGACAGGTTTACAGTGAAACTGCCGGGCGCAGCAGTATGCTGAAAACTTCTGTGAAGAGCGCGCTGAATCAGTTTATAGACTACTACCTTACACAGAAGGGAATGTATAAGACTTATTATTACACGACCAATGCCTATGAGAGAACAGGGAGCGCCCAGAAGGCTGTGGAAGAAAGTATTGAGTATGCCTACAGGCAGTTTCTGGAAAAAAAGAATGATGAAGCATACCGCAGGCAGGCGGCATACTCCGGCCAGGCAGGTTTTTTTCAGGCCATGTTAAAGGACATGACGATGGAGGAAGAGCTGCGAAAAGGGCTTCGGTTTCTTGAGGAAAACTGGAGGGCATTTCTACAGTCCATCGGGGAAGAGGAGCAAAAGGATCTGCTTGTAACACTGCAGAAGTACAGTCGGTGGGGAGAACTTCTAAGGCCAGAGATAAAGAAGGACAGGCGGAAAGAGAAGCCTCAGGGACAAAGAAGAGAAAGGATTACGGTCGCTCAGATTGTGGGCGTGGCGGCTGTAGTGATGGTGTATGTCTTATACAGGCTCTTTTTTTAAAGGCGTTCAGTGCATTCCGGCTCCGTGAATAGTAACAGCCGGGGGACGAATTTACTTTTGATGCGTAGTTAATCCTAATTGTATTAAGGGATATTTCAGACCGTTGGAGCCTGTAGAAGGATGGGAGATTGTATAAATATGCAAGGCTGTACTAGTACAGCCTTGTAAAAAAACAGCGTCAGTACTTTAACATTACAGCATCTCAATAAATGCCGCAATCCGGGTATTCAGCTGCCCTACATCTGCCTGCGAGTAATCGGTTTCCACATTGATGTAAGGGATTCCCTTTTCTTCGTTTACAAACCGGCGGATTGCCCGGGTTTCTACATTGTATGTATGACAGGCCTGAAGTGTCATCTCCACAACGCCGTCTGCCTTGTATTCATCAATGAGTCTTCCAAGCAGTTCCAGACGGTTCGCGTTCGGAGTCATAACGGAACAGCCGATATTAAGATAACGTCTTGCGATGGCATCATATACATCCGGATTATCCTCATCCACCAGCTTATCAATGGATTTTGCGCCTGAACAGCTTTCATAGGTTACGACGATTCCGCCGTTATCCTCTACCGCTCGGATTACCTTCTCGGTAGCGCCGCCGATTGGGCAGCCGGTAATCAGAATACGCGGCTTTTTCTCTTCCATCTTCCCTTCGGCGTACTCTTTTTTGATTTTTTCGGTCAGGGCATCTACCGCGGCAGGAATGGCCTTCTTGTCAAACTTAAAGGTGCTGCCATAGAGAACCTTGAAGAGATCCTGGCCTTTGATGGGTACGGGATCATTTTTCATAACCTCATACAGGCCTTTCAGGGAGCGTCTTACATCATTGTTAATCTTAATCGCTTCCCGGATCTGATCCTCGGTAATTGTAATCTCAAACTTTTTCTCTAGATATTCCTTGAAGCGGATGATTTCCTTTTTCCATAATACAAGAGCGTCTTCCCGCTGCGTATTCGGAAGTTCCATGATATATACATCTTTGAATTCGGACATATATTCATACATCTTCTTTTTTCCGTCACAGGTTGTCTCTCCGACAACTACATCAGAAAAATAGAAGAAGGGGCATTTGTCTGTAATTGCAAATCCGTAGCTGGACTTTATGAGCGGACACAGGTTTTTGGGAAGGTCTTTTTCTGCTACTGGGATTGTCTCATCAGACGTGGAACACAGGCTTACAGATGCGGCTCCCATGGCTGTTGCAATTTCCTGGGGGAAATAGGTGCAGTAGGAGCCAATGACCGGTATGCCTGCGTCTTTTAACTTTTTTACGCCTAAAAAGGAATTCTTTCGCTGCTCGGCGAATTCTTCGAATACCTCTGGCAAATCCTTGATTATATCCATAATCAGTTCCTCCTTGTATAAATGTACTTCTTTTCTGCTGTTCATACCCGGGCCGCGTACTTGCTGTGTAGCCCGGGAGAATATAATTCAGCATGCTGCTTTCTTTTATCATATCATTTATTCAAGGCATGGTATAATAGAAAAAGATAATAAATGACGTGGATTTATCGAAAAGAGCAGTCTTTGGTAAAAAAAATATAAAAACAGTAAAAATATTGTCAGAATGTGTTTGACTATAGGTCATATTTTCGATACAATGAAAGTTGGAAAGACTTTTACTTTCATAATAAAGGAGGATAGAGGGGAATGTTAAATATCGTACTGCATGAACCTGAGATCCCGGCGAATACCGGGAATATCGGACGTACATGTGTTGCGGCGAATGCGCGGCTCCATCTCATTGAGCCGCTGGGATTCAGACTGAACGAGAAGAATCTTAAGCGGGCGGGGATGGACTACTGGAGCAGGCTTGACGTAGCTACATACATCAATTATGAGGAGTTTCTGGAACGTAATCCGGGTGCGAAACTTTATATGGCAACGACGAAGGCGCAGAAGCTTTATACAGAAGTAAGCTATGGGGCGGATGCATACATTATGTTCGGAAAGGAAAGTGCAGGAATACCGGAGAAGATTTTGGTGCAACATAAGGAGCAGTGTATCAGGATACCTATGGCTTCAGAGATCCGGTCCCTGAACCTGAGTAATTCTGTTTCCATTGTTCTATATGAGGCGCTGAGACAAAATCAATTTGTGGGGATGAACCTCACGGGACATCTGCATCGTCTTACATGGTAGGAAGAATGGGCATACGGTTCGCAGGATGGTTTGCGGACAGCGGCCAGGATCTGTCAACTTAACTTTTATCATATAGGAGGGGCTTTTCTATACTGAAAATAGTAATAGGTGATAAAAGTTCTTGGCGAAAAAGGATGAAAAGGATAAAGATACCACAAATTTCTAGACTTTCCAACTGATTCGTATTATAATCTAATTTGTAGCATTTTAAAGAAAGGTGGTGAGCTAATGGTAGAGGAAACCATCAAGACAATTAAGGAAACTGAAAGTAAAGCAGAAGCAATTCTGAAGGAAGCTGAAGACAGGTGTACTGCGATTCTTGAAGACGCCGAGAGTGAATCCAGGACCATGAAGGCGCAGGCTGAGGCAATTGCAAAGGAAAAGGCAAGAAGTGCACTTGATTCAGAGAGACAGATCGGGGAACAATCCATACAGGACGCTCTTGCAGAGGTAGAAGGTGAGATTGCTGTCTTGAAGGAAAATGCAAGAGCAAAGGAGAGCGAAGTAATATCGGCGGTTATTGCAGAGCTTGTCTGAGAATCAAAAAATTTAACAGAAAAGGAGGGATGCGGCCATGGCAGTATTGCAGATGCAAAGAATTAGTATCTGCGGATTAAAGAAGGACCGGAAAGCCATTCTGGAGAAGATCCAGACCCTTGGGGTCATGGAGATGAGTCAGATCGCCGAAGACGAAGAAGGCTTCGAGAAGATGGATACAGTGAATGCCCGCCAGACCTTTGAAAAAAGGGCGCAGGCGGCTGACCAGGCTCTTGCGGTACTGGATGCCTACGTGCCTGTTAAGAAATCGCTGTTATCCAGCCTGGAGGGCAAGAAGCTGGTTTCATCAGGCGAGATCGCCCGGGCAGCGGATGAAAAGCAGGAGATCATCCGGAAGGCAAATCTGCTTATTACGAAGAGCAAAGAGATTGCAGAAGCAAAAGCGAATATCCAGAAGACCGAGAATCAGATCGAAGCTCTGACTCCCTGGCTTACGCTGGATGTGCCGATGAATTATGAAGGAACAAAGAAAACTGCGTTATTCATCGGAACAGTAGCGGCGGAAGTTACGCCCCAGATGCTGTATGATAGGCTTGCGCAGGCAGAGCCTGTGCCTGACGGGACAGATATCCAGGTGGTCTACAGTGATAAGGATATGCTTTGCCTGACTGTGCTTTGCCTGAGGAAGGATGCAGAGACAGTAGAAGAGGCACTCCGGTCATGTGGATTTGCAAGGCCGTCACAGGTGATTACGAATACGCCTGCGCGTCAGAAAGCTTTATATGAAGCAGAGATTGAAAAACTGAATAAAGGAATCAAAGAGGCAGAGGATGAGATCAGAGGATACGCTGATAGCAGAAAGGATCTTGAGCTTGTCAGTGATTATTTCCGCACCCGTGCGGAAAAGTATGAGGTTCTGGGTACCCTGCCCCAGTCACAGAGAACATTTGTCATGAGCGGGTATGTGCCGAGAAGATATGTACGTGCATTGTCGAAAGCAATCGAGGAAAAGTATGACTGTGTTTTTGACATCGAGGATATTAAGGAAGATGAAGAACCGCCTACACTTCTTTCTAACAACAGCTTTTCTTCCAGTGTGGAGGGAGTGCTTGAATCCTACGGACTGCCGCACAAGGGAGAATTTGATCCGACTACGATCATGTCATTTTTTTATGTATTCTTCTTTGGCATGATGCTGTCCGACGCGGCATATGGCGCGATTATCGCCATTGCCTGCTATGTAGTATTAAAGAAATTCCCGCGTATGGGCGAGGGAATGCATAAGTCGCTTAAGATGTTCATGTTCTGCGGAGTATCCACTATGGTGTGGGGAATTCTGTTTGGCGGATACTTTGGAAATGTGGTGGATATTGTATCAGAGGTATTTTTCGGGAAGGCAGTTACAGTGCCGGCGCTCTGGTTCATACCGCTGAATGACCCGATGCGGCTTCTCGTATATTCGCTGGCATTCGGAGTTGTACATTTATTTGTAGGCCTTGGTATTAAAGGGTACATGGAGTTAAAAGACGGTAAGGTGCTTGATTTCTTCTGTGATGTTGTGCTTTGGTTTGCATTTCTGATTGGGCTGATTCTTATGCTTCTTCCGACAGATATTTTTGCATCCATTGCGCAGACGCAGATTGTTTTTCCGCCGGTTCTTAATACCATCGCAAAGGCGCTTGCGATCATCGGTGCAGTAGGGCTTGTCCTTATGTCCGGCCGCGAGAACAAGAATCCGGTGCTTCGTATTGCTCTCGGAGCATACGATATATATAATATTACAGGGTGGCTCAGTGATGTGCTGTCCTATTCTCGTCTGCTGGCGCTCGGCCTTGCCACAGGTGTTATTGCATCTGTAGTAAACCAGATGGGAAGCATGTTCGGCAAAGGAATCGTTGGTGTGATCGGCTTTGCCCTTGTATTTGTTGTCGGGCATACATTGAACCTTGCGATCAACCTGCTTGGTGCCTATGTGCACACGAACCGTCTTCAGTTCGTAGAGTTTTTCGGCAAGTTTTATGAGGGCGGCGGAAAACCATTCGAACCATTCAAATCAGATACAAAATATGTAGATATTAAGGAGGAAAATTAATCATGAGTATTTGGAGTAATTTAGGACTTGTTTATGCGTTACTTGGCGCAGCAGTAGCAGTATTTCTTGCAGGAGCAGGATCAGCGATCGGTGTAGGTATCGCAGGCCAGGCGGCAGCAGGCGTTGTAACAGAGGACCCAAGCAAATTTGCCAAGGTTCTGATCATGCAGCTTCTTCCGGGTACGCAGGGTATTTATGGACTGCTTGTTGGGTTCATTACACTTTCCAAAGTAGGACTTCTCGGCGGAGGCGCTGCTGAACTTGACCCGCAGACAGGACTTCTGATCCTTGCAGCATGTATGCCGATCGGCATCGTAGGCCTGATCTCCGGAAAATACCAGGGAATGACGTCTGCTGCATCAATCGGAATCGTAGCTAAGAAGCCGGATCAGTTCGGTAAAGCTATGCTGTTCCCGGCGATGGTTGAGACATACGCAATCCTTGCACTTCTGATTTCTATCCTGGCTGTAAATGCAGTTCAGATTTAAGTGACAGAAACGGGAGTGAATAAGAATAGGAAAAGGAGTGCGTAAGCCATGGCTGGAATAGATAAGATGAAAAAACAGATCCTGGAGGAGGCAAAGGCGGCTGCAGAGGCAAAGATTGAGGAAGCGACTGCCAAAGCTGAAGAGATCATTGACCAGGCAAAAGAGGAAGCGGCCAGAACATGCGAAAGCATCTCCCGGAAGTCCGAGGCAGAGGTGGCGAATTACAGAGAGAGAGTCGTATCTTCTACTGATTTACAGAGAAGAACAAAGGTTCTTGCAGCAAAGCAGGAGCTGATCAGCGAGATTCTTGATAAATCGTACGAGTCACTGGCGCGCATGGAGGCGGATAAATACTTTGATATGATGCTTAAGCTGCTTGACAGATATGTGCTGCCGCAGGATGGAGAGATTTATTTCTCATTTGCAGATCTTAAGAAAATGCCGAAGAGCTATGAAGCGGACGTTAAGAAGGTGGCGCAGAAAAGGGGCGGAAGCCTTAAGGTATCAGAGGAAGGCAGAAATATTGAGAATGGATTCGTTCTTGCCTACGGCGGTATTGAAGAGAACTGTACACTCCGGGCAATGTTCGATGAAAAGAGAGAGGCATTATCTGATAAGGTTAGGGAATTATTATTTGCGTAGGAAGGCAGGAATAGTATGAGTGAACAATATACCTACGCGGTTGCGCGCATACGTGCCCTGGAGGTTGCATTATTTTCAAATGCAGTCATTGACCAGCTGATTGCATGCTCTGATTACGACCAGTGTCTGCAGTTCCTCGCCGAGAAGGGCTGGGGCGACAGTGATACCCCGGTGCAGGCGGAAGCGATATTGAACAGGGAAGAGGAGAAGATCTGGGAGGTGGTGAAGGATCTCCATGTGGACATGGATAAATTTGCCGTATTGTCCTACCCGAAGCTTTTCCATAACCTGAAGGCTGCGATTAAAGAGGTCTGTGTGGGGGATACGAACAGACATATATTCTATGATGATGTGTCTGTTCCGGGAGCGGCGATGCTTGAGATCGTCAGAGAGAAGGAATTCGGAAAGCTTCCGCCAGACATGCAGCATGCAGCGGAAGAGGCATACGAGGCTATGCTTCATACACGGGACGGTCAGCTGTGCGATGTGATTATTGACAGGGCGGCTCTTGATGCGGTATACAGGGCAGGCAAGGCAGCGAAGGATGCAATCATCCGGGACTACGCCGAATCTACGGTAGCCGTTGCAGATATCAAGATTGCCGTGCGTTCGCAGAAAACCGCGAAGTCATTAGAGTTTATGACCAGGGCGATGGCAGAATGTGACAGTGTGAATGCAGCGCAGCTTGCAAAAGCGGCGTTAAATGGAATGGATTCCATAAGGGAATATCTTATGGGGACCGCTTATGCGGAGGGTGCAGAAGCACTTGCCCAGTCTCCGTCTGCATTTGAACGCTGGTGTGACAACCGGATCATTCAGACCATCAGTCCGCAGAAATATAAAGCATTTACAATCGGGCCGGTAATCGCCTATGTAATTGCTAGACAGAATGAAATTAAAACGGTGCGAATCATTCTTTCCGGAAAGCTTAACGATCTGCCGGATGATTCTATCCGGGAAAGGGTAAGGGAAATGTATGTATAAGATTGCAGTATTAGGCGACTATGACAGTATCTACGGCTTCGCTACACTGGGTCTTGACACATTCCCGGTAAGCGCCCATGAAGAAGCAGCAGAAAAGCTTGCAAGGCTGGCCTCTGGGGAATATGGGATTATCTATATTACAGAGGCGCTGGCGGCAGAACTGAAGCATGAGATCTCAAGATACCAGGAGCAGATTACTCCGGCGATTATTCAGATCCCGGGTATTGCAGGCAATACCGGAGCAGGTATTGCGGGGGTTAAGAAATCGGTTGAGGTAGCGGTAGGTTCTGATATCCTGTTTTCACAGGAGTAACAGGCCGCTGCCGGCCACGGGATGGGCGGCAGACGGTCAATATGGAAAGCATGAAAGGTAAGGTGATTCGTCCAAATGAATAGTACAGGTACGATAAAAAAAGTGGCGGGACCGCTTGTCATCGCGTCTGGTATGCGCGATGCCAATATGTCTGACGTTGTACGTGTAAGTAAGCAGCGTCTGATTGGAGAAATCATCGAGATGCACGGAGATGAGGCATCAATTCAGGTATATGAGGAGACGTCAGGACTTGGTCCCGGCGAGCCGGTAGAGTCTACGGGCGCTCCCATGTCTGTTGAACTTGGGCCGGGTCTTATCACAAGCATCTATGATGGTATCCAGCGTCCGCTTGATGATATTATGAAGGTTTCAGGAAATAACCTGCAGCGTGGCGTTGAGGTTGCTTCCCTGAAAAGAGATAAGAAATGGAAATTTGTCCCGGTAGTAAAATCCGGAGATGAGGTAGAGGCTGGAGATATTCTTGGAACCGTTCAGGAGACTGCAGTTGTGGAGCAGAAGATCATGGTTCCTTACGGCGTGGCTGGTACGGTTAAGGAGATTAAGAAAGGTGAGTTCACAGTCGAGGAGACAGTGGCAGTTATTTCTACAAAGGACGGCGACAAGGAGCTTACTATGATGCAGAGATGGCCGGTACGTAAGGGACGTCCGTATGTAAAGAAGCTTCCTCTTGATGCTCCGCTTGTAACAGGCCAGAGGGTTGTAGATATGTTCTTCCCGATTGCCAAGGGCGGTGTTGCAGCTGTTCCGGGACCATTTGGAAGCGGAAAGACAGTAATCCAGCATCAGCTTGCAAAATGGGCAGAGGCTGATATCGTTGTATATATTGGATGCGGCGAGCGTGGAAATGAGATGACGGACGTTCTGAACGAGTTCCCGGAACTGAAAGACCCGAAGACCGGACGTTCTCTTATGGAAAGAACGGTTCTGATCGCGAATACTTCCGATATGCCGTTTGCAGCCCGTGAGGCTTCCATCTATACTGGTATTACGATAGCAGAGTATTTCCGTGACATGGGCTACTCTGTAGCTCTTATGGCAGACTCCACATCCCGCTGGGCAGAGGCGCTGCGTGAGATGTCAGGACGTCTGGAGGAGATGCCTGGTGAGGAGGGTTATCCGGCATATCTTGGTTCAAGACTTGCAGAATTCTATGAGAGAGCAGGACGTGTGGTTTCTCTTGGAAAAGAAGGGAGAGAGGGCGCGCTGTCCGTAATTGGAGCCGTATCTCCTCCGGGCGGTGATACGTCTGAGCCTGTTTCACAGGCAACACTGCGTATCGTGAAGGTATTCTGGGGACTGGATTCCGCACTTGCGTATAAGAGACATTTCCCGGCTATCAACTGGCTGACAAGTTACTCTCTGTATCTTGACAATATGCAGGACTGGTTCAACGGAACCGTATCAGAGGACTGGATGGAAGGCCGTCAGAAGATGATGAGCCTGCTTACGGAAGAAGCAGCTCTTGAAGAGATCGTTCAGATGGTAGGTATGGATGCACTGTCACCGATTGACCGTCTGAAGATGGAAGCAGCACGCTCCATCCGTGAGGACTTCCTGCACCAGAACTCCTTCCATGAGGTAGATACCTATACGCCGCTTCGGAAGCAGTATCTGATGATGAAGCTGGTACTCGCATTCTATGAGCAGTCCTCCGAAGCTCTATCTAAGGGGGCGTCCATGAAAGCACTTCTTGGAATGGAAGTAAGAGAGAGAATCGGCCGTTATAAATATACAACGCCGGAAAATATTGAGACAGAATACGAGAAGATTAAGAGTGAATTAAACGCAGAGATTGCAGGTGCGTTTGGGAAGGAGGACTTCTAATTATGCCAAAGGAATATAGAACCATACAGGAAGTTGCCGGACCGCTTATGATGGTAAAGGGCGTAGAGGGCGTCGCATATGATGAGCTTGGTGAAATCGAGCTTGCCAGCGGCGAGAAGCGTCGTTGTAAGGTACTGGAGGTAGACGGAAATGATGTTGTTGTACAGCTTTTCGAGAATGCCAGCGGTATCAACTTAAGTAACAGTAAGGTGCGTTTCCTTGGAAAGAGCATGGAGCTGGGAGTTTCCGGAGACATGCTGGGACGTGTCTTCGACGGACTGGGACGTCCGATTGACGACGGTCCGGAGATTCTTCCGGAGGAAAGAAGAGATATCAACGGTCTGCCCATGAACCCGGCGGCCCGTGTATATCCGGAGGAGTTCATCCAGACCGGTGTGTCCGCCATTGACGGACTGAATACGCTGGTCCGCGGGCAGAAGCTTCCGATCTTCTCCTGTTCCGGTCTGCCACATTCACAGCTTGCGGCTCAGATCGCAAGACAGGCAAAGGTTCGCGGAACGGATGAGAACTTCGCTGTTGTATTTGCTGCAATGGGTATTACATTCGAGGAGTCAAACTACTTCATTGAGTCCTTCAAGGAGACAGGCGCGATCGACAGGACTGTCCTGTTCATCAATCTGGCAAATAACCCGGCTGTAGAGCGTATCTCCACTCCGCGTATGGCGCTGACCGCAGCAGAGTACCTTGCATTCGAGAAAGATATGCACGTACTCGTTATCCTGACAGATATTACAAACTATGCGGACGCTCTACGTGAGATCTCGGCAGCAAAGAAAGAGGTTCCGGGCCGACGCGGATATCCGGGATATATGTATACAGACCTTGCGACCATGTACGAGAGAGCCGGCCGTCAGCGCGGAAAGAACGGAAGTATCACTATGATCCCGATTCTGACCATGCCAGAGGACGACAAGACCCACCCGATCCCTGACCTTACCGGATACATCACCGAGGGACAGGTAATCTTAAGCCGTGAGCTCTACCGCAAAGGCCTGCAGCCGCCAATCGATGTACTGCCATCTCTTTCCCGTCTGAAAGACAAAGGTATCGGCGAGGGCAAGACAAGAGCAGACCACTCCAACACCATGAACCAGTTATTTGCCGCTTATTCCCGTGGTAAAGACGCAAAAGAACTCATGACCATCTTAGGAGAGGCAGCCCTTACAGAGATTGACCTTAAATACGCAGAATTCGCAGAGGCGTTCGAGAAAGAATACGTATCCCAGGGATATAACAATGACCGTTCCATTGAGGAGACACTGGCCATCGGCTGGAAGCTTCTGTCCATGCTTCCAAGAGCAGAGCTGAAACGTATTGACGATAAATTCTTAGACGAATACTACGGAAAGTAGGAGATGGGGGACGGCAAAAAGCCCCGTCCCCGACAGCAAAGGAGGTAAAGAATGGCATCAAAACAGATCACTCCTACCCGTATGGAGCTGACCAAGACAAAGAGAAAGCTGGTCACTGCCAGAAGGGGTCATAAGCTCCTGAAAGACAAACGTGACGAGCTGATGCGTCAGTTTCTTGAGCTGGTGAAGGAGAACATGGCGCTGCGCCAGAAAGTAGAAGCCGGAATCCTCTCTGCAAATAAGAATTTTGTCATAGCCAAGGCCGGAATGGACGAGGCGACACTAAATACAGCACTTATGGCGCCGAAACAGGAAGTCAACCTTGAGGTAGGACAGCAGAACGTAATGAGCGTTAACATCCCGGTCTTCGAGACGAAGACAAGAACAGCAGATGCAAACGACATCTACTCATACGGATTTGCATTCACCTCCAGCGACCTGGACGGTGCAGTAAAATCCCTGGCAGACATCCTGCCGGATATGCTGAAACTGGCAGAGACCGAAAAAGCGTGCCAGCTTATGGCGGCGGAAATTGAGAAAACAAGACGCCGTGTAAATGCGTTAGAGCACGTAACAATTCCGGAGGCTCAGGAAACGATCAAGTATATCACAATGAAGTTAGATGAAAATGAGAGAAGCTCCCAGATTCGTCTGATGAAAGTGAAAGACATGATGCTCGAAGAGGCGCATCATTATAGCGAGAGAGAATAAAAACTGCAATTGGGGACGGGGTATTTTTTGCCATAGCACACACCGGAAGCTCCGGTGGAGCTTTTGGAGTGAAAAATACCCCGTCCCCAATTGCTTTTTTGGTGAATAGAAAAAACTTATTTACAAATAATAATATATATAGTAAAATCGAAATAACAAGTATAATATTAAAAGTTATTTCGATTAATCGAAATAACTTGATAAAATGAGGGAGATGTTTCGGATGGAACAGACTATAAAGAGAGAATTATATTTGGAAAGAATACGTCCATTTTATGAAAATGAACTGATCAAGGTTCTGATTGGAATCAGACGATGCGGAAAGTCGGTTCTGCTAAAACAGATCATGGAAGAGATTATGTCACAGGGTGTGAAGAAAGATCAGATTATCTATCTGAACTTTGAAGATTTTCAGTTTGCGCAGATACGGACAGCACAGGCTTTGTATGACTATGTGAATGAAAAGAGGACGAATGAGGACAGATACTATCTTTTCTTTGACGAGATACAGATGGTGGAGGAGTTCGAAATTGTGATTAATTCTTTCCGCGCGACATGGGACGTGAGCATTTTTATTACGGGTTCTAATGGAAAGCTTCTGTCAGGTGAGCTGGCAACATACCTTTCCGGGCGCTATATAAGCTTCCGCATCGCACCCTTTTCCTTCAGAGAATACTGTCAGATTAAGGAGATTCAGAAGCCTTCGGAGGAGGACTTGTCAGAGTACATGGAGTGGGGCGGCATGCCGCAGCGTTTCAGCATGCAGACGGAAGAAGAGACCGCCACGATGCTGCGGGATCTGTATAATTCCATTGTTTTAAGGGATATTGTGCAGAGGACGGGAGCGAAGGATGTAGATCTGCTGAACCGGATTATAGAATATCTGACGCAGACACCCTCGCAGATGTTCTCGGCAAAGGGAATTGCCAGGTATTTTGAGAGCGTAAACCGGAAGGTAAGTATGGAAACCTTGTATAACTACCTGGATCATATTATTACGTCCCTGGTTATTGTGAAAGCACAGAGGTATGATATCAGAGGAAAGCAGCTTCTTACAACGCTGGATAAGTATTATCTTACAGATACCGGGCTCGGACGTATCCATAACAGCGGCTATAAGCTGGAAAAGGGGGCATTGCTTGAAAATATAGTATTTAATGAGCTTTGTCTGCGGGGGTATGATGTGTTTGTGGGGAAGCTTCCAAAGGGCGAGATTGACTTTGTGGCTGTGAAAGGGAAACAGAAGGAGTATTACCAGGTGGCGTACTATCTTTATGACCAGTCGGTGATTGAGCGTGAATTCGGGGCGTATAATGGTATTGCGGATAATTATCCAAAATATGTGATATCTATGGACAGGATGGATTTTTCGAGGGAAGGGATTATTCATAAGAATGTGATGGACTTTTTGATGGAGAGATTTGGGACGGGGCATTTTTAAAAATGCCCCGTCCCAAATTGAAAATAGGGTGTCCCCATCAATATGCCAAAGGTTAGGAGGCTGCTTTGCTTCCCGATAGCCACTGTTGGATAACATTTATGCCAATTTCTAAAATATCTGCAATTATAACATCTGAATATCCTTTTTTCATATTAAATGCTGTTTTCTTTTTTTCGTTTATTATACCTTCATTATATATCTTTTCAGAAACTTCACACATTTCTGGATAACCTCCTTCTTCATATTTCAAAAAATGGATCCTTGCGGGCAAATCTCCCTGGCTCATATCCATTGGAGCGACTGTTTTAAAATTATCCATTAATTTGACAACATCACTGCCA
>Ga0137306_101188_pt1 | contig 28032 bp, 27 predicted proteins | sample Inofroosms_March_FD_97187 | JGI IMG/M metagenome (GOLD analysis project Ga0137306, IMG submission 97187) | Mouse cecal microbial communities from Vienna, Austria - N-Acetylneuraminic and N-Acetylglucosamine D2O microcosms_March | ecosystem: Host-associated > Mammals > Digestive system > Large...
GGCTTTCCCAGGAACAGCTGGAGGAGGTGAAGGAGGCAAGTTGTCAGGTGGCAATCCTGAAATCAGCCAACATGTCTCTGGGCATCAATCTGCTGCTGAAGCTGGTGAAGGAGGCTGCCAGGACTCTGGGGGCTGCGGACTTTGATATGGAGATCGTGGAGAAGCATCATAACCAGAAACTGGATGCTCCCAGCGGAACGGCTCTGGCCCTGGCCGATTCCATCAATGAGGCCATGGATAACCGGTATCATTATGAGTATGACCGGTCCCAGAAACATGAAAAAAGGGACAGGAAAGAGATCGGGATTTCCGCCGTGCGCGGCGGCTCCATCGTAGGAGAGCACGATGTGATCTTCGCCGGAAAGGATGAGGTGGTCACCTTCAGCCACACCGCCTATTCAAAGGCAATTTTTGCCAAAGGAGCCATCGAGGCGGCAAAGTTCCTGGCAGGAAAACCGGCAGGACTTTACAGTATGTCCGACGTCATCGGATAAGAATAAAACATTCTCCCTGTGTACATAATAGACACAGAAAAGAAAGGAGAATGCCATTATGAAGAAGATCAAGATTTGCATGAGTGTCATACTGTTTGCCATGGCTGTATGTATTCTGTCAGCCTGCAGCAATAAGGAATCGGATAAGAACCAGACCACCAGTCCGGCCGGAACCACCCAGAGCACTACGGCTGCCGGCGGCAGTACCGGCGGCTCCGGAAATAACGGAACCAACGGTACGTCCGGAACAGGAGGAACGGGAAGCGAAACGTCCGGAAGCCAGGATGAGGAAGAGAGCGGCACAGGAGTCCTGGACGACATGGCAGAGGACCTGGAAGAGGGCGCCGACGATGTCATGAACGGCCCCGGGGTCACATCCGCATCCGACGAGAGCAGGTAATCCAAAGAGCTGCGGCCTCTTTCAGCAGCCGCAGCTCTTTTCTGAAATTTTCTGCAGTATCATTGATTCCCGTAAAATTTATTTAAAGGTATCCCAATGAACAAAAAACGAAAACCATGGAGACGATTCAGAAGACGTCCCGCAGACCGCCGCCGGGTCCGACGGCTCTGTTTTTTCTTTATCGCCGCAGAACTTCTTGTTCTGGGCTGTCAGAAAACGCTTCCCTTCCCTGCCGTAGAATTTACGGAAGATAAAGAGATCATCATCTACAGGATTCCATCCGGCGAAGATTCCGGAATCCCGGACCTTACGTCAGACCGGATCTACGGGATCAGGGTCCGCCTGAAAGAAGGCGTCATAGATTTTTACCGCCAGGAGGAGATCCGCCGGGAATATTGCCCCTGAGACGGGGATGGAAAAGTTGTGAAATAACATATTGTATTTCCTTTGCCGGTATATTATAATAAAACATACTCTACATTATTATGAAGAAAAGGACAGGTGGATACAAAATGGAGAAAAAAGAGTTATTGTATGAAGGAAAGGCAAAGAAAGTCTTTACAACCGAAGATCCGGATGTACTGATCGTATCGTACAAGGATGATGCAACTGCCTTTGACGGTCAGAAAAAAGGAACCATCGTAGGAAAGGGCGCCATCAATAACCGCATGACCAACCATGTATTCAGACTTTTGGAGGCAGAGGGGGTTCCGACCCACCTGGTCGAGGAATTAAACGATAGAGAGACTGCCGTGAAGAAGGTGGAGATCGTTCCCCTGGAGGTGATCATCCGCAATTTCAGCGCCGGCAGCTTTGCCAAGAAGATGGGAATGGAAGAAGGGATCCGGTTAAAGTGTCCCACTCTGGAGTTCAGCTATAAGAACGACGACCTTCACGACCCGTTTATCAACAGTTACTATGCCCTGGCTCTGGATCTGGCGACTCAGGAGGAGATCGATACCATCAGCAGATATGCCTTTAAGGTCAATGAGGTGATGCGCAGATATTTCGCCGGACTGGGCATTGAACTGATCGACTTCAAGATCGAGTTCGGACGCTATCACGGACAGATCATCCTGGCTGACGAGGTGTCTCCGGATACCTGCAGGCTGTGGGACAAGGAGACCCATGAGAAGCTGGATAAGGACCGGTTCCGCAGAGACTTAGGCAACGTTGAGGATGCCTATCAGGAAGTATTCAGACGCCTGGGGATCCAGTAAAGGAGAGATTCGATGAACGACAGATATGAGAGTCCTCTTTCCCAGCGCTATGCCAGCAGGGAGATGCAGTACCTTTTCTCCCCGGACAAGAAGTTCCGGACCTGGAGGAAGCTGTGGATCGCCCTGGCGGAGACGGAGAAAGAGCTGGGACTTAATATTACTCAGGAACAGATCGACGAGTTAAAGGCTCACGCCGACGATATCAATTATGAAGTCGCCCGTGAGAGAGAGAAACTGGTGCGCCATGACGTCATGTCCCACGTATATGCCTACGGCCAGCAGTGTCCTGGGGCCAAAGGAATCATCCATCTGGGAGCCACATCCTGCTATGTGGGCGACAACACGGACATCATCATCATGACAGAGGCCCTGAGACTGGTGCGCAGGAAGCTGATCAATGTCATGGCGGAGCTGGCGGATTTTGCCCGGAAATATAAGGCTCAGCCCACTCTGGCATTTACCCATTTCCAGCCGGCTCAGCCCACTACGGTGGGAAAGAGGGCCACGTTGTGGCTCCACGATCTGTATCTTGATCTGGAAGACCTGGACTACGTCCTGTCTTCCATGAAGCTGCTGGGCTCCAAGGGGACTACAGGTACTCAGGCCAGCTTCCTGGAACTGTTTGACGGAGACCACGAGAAATGCCGCAGGGCCGACGAGATGATTGCGGCCAGGATGGGATTCGATTCCTGCTATCCCGTGTCCGGTCAGACCTATTCCCGGAAAGTGGATACCAGGGTGCTGAACGTTCTGGCGGGAATTGCCCAGAGCGCCCACAAGTTTTCCAACGACGTGCGCCTTCTGCAGCATCTGAAAGAGATAGAAGAGCCTTTTGAGAAGAATCAGATCGGTTCCTCCGCCATGGCTTATAAGAGAAATCCCATGAGAAGCGAACGTATGGCTTCCCTGGCTGATTATGTCATGGCCGATGTGATGAACCCGATGCTGGTGTCCAGCACCCAGTGGTTCGAGAGGACCCTGGACGATTCAGCCAACAAGCGTCTCAGCGTGCCCGAAGGCTTCCTGGCCATTGACGGCATTCTGGATCTGTACCTGAATGTGGTGGACGGCCTGGTGGTGTATCCCAAAGTCATTGAGAAGCATTTTATGGCAGAACTGCCTTTCATGGCCACGGAGAACATCATGATGGATGCCGTGAAGGCGGGAGGAGACCGTCAGGAGCTCCATGAGAGGATCCGCCGTCTGTCCATGGAGGCAGGAAAGCATGTCAAGGAAGAGGGACTGGACAACAATCTGCTGGAGCTTATTGCGGCAGATCCGGCCTTCGGCCTCTCCATGGAAGAACTTGTAAAGACCATGGACCCGGCCAGGTACGTAGGCCGCGCCCCGGAGCAGGTGCAGGAGTTCCTGGATGAAGTGATCGATCCCATCCTCCGGGACAATCAGGAAGTTCTGGGGATGAAAGCGGAGATCACGGTTTAGCAGAGGAAAGGATCATGGATAAATTTTCGCAGTTAAAGTATGTAAGACCGGATATGGAAGCAGCAAGACAAGAGACGAGGGCCTGGATCCAGGCCCTCAAAACAGCTGGCTCCTATGAAGAGATGAGAGATCTGTTTCTGGAACAGAAGGAAAGAGAATATCTCCGCAGTACCATGGAGACCATTGCCAGGATCCGCAACACGGCGGACACGGGTGATGAATTTTATGATAAGGAGATGGAATATCTGAACAGGGAAGAGCCATCCCTGAGACTGCTGTGCCAGGAAGCCGAGAAGGTGATCCTGGAATCGCCTTACGGCGAGAAGTGGAAGAACGAGTTCGGCCCTCATTTTATGAAAGCCATGGAAGTAAGTCAGAAACTGTCTGACCCGGCTATTGTGGAAGATCTGGTGAAGGAGAGCAGTCTGACTCAGGAGTATTCCAGGGTGACCGCCTCAGCCTCTGTACAATTTCGCGGGGAGACCTGCAACTTCTACGGCCTTTTAAAGCATATGCAGAGCCGGGATAGGCAGGAGAGGAAGGAAGCCATGAGGGCCTGGGGAGATCTGTATGAGAAGATCGCCCCGGAGCTGGACAGGATCTATGACGCCATGGTTACTCTCAGGGACGGCATGGCCAGGAAGCTGGGATTTGATTCCTATATTGATTTTATCTATCTGTCCAGAGGACGCTACGATTACGGTCCCCGGGATGTGGCAGGATTCCGCCGTCAGGTCCGGGAAGAGATCGTCCCTCTGTGTCAGAAACTGAGAGAAGATCAGGCCGTCAGGCTGGGGGTGGAAAAGCTCCGGTATTATGATGAGGCGCTGATCTTTCCTGAGGGCAATGCGGTGCCGCAGGGAGACAGGGAAACGCTGGTAAAAAAGGCCCGGAAGATGTACCGGGAGCTGTCGCCGGAGACGGGAGAGTTCTTTGATTTTATGGTGGAACACGACATGTTCGACCTGGATACCAGAAAGGGCAAGCGTGGAGGCGGATACTGTACCTTTCTTGCCGACTACAGGTCTCCTTTTATTTTCGCCAATTTTAACGGCACCAGCGCAGATGTCAACGTGCTGACTCATGAGGCCGGCCATGGTTTTGAAGTCTACACGGCTGCCAGAAACATCCCTCTTCTGGATATGGTGTTTCCCAGCTATGAGGCGGCGGAGATCCATTCCATGACCATGGAGTTTTTTACCCATCCGTGGATGGAACTGTTTTTCGGAGATCAGGCGGACCGTTACCGTTACTCTCATGTGATGGAGAGTCTGGAGGCAGTTCCCTATATGGTGTGTGTGGACGAGTTCCAGCACAGGGTGTTTGAAGACCCGTCCATGACGGCTGCCGGGCGCCGGAAGGTGTGGAGAGAACTGGAGCGGATCTATCTGCCCTGGAGGGATTATGACGGCCACAAATTTCTGGAGGAAGGCGGATTCTGGATGCAGAAGCAGCACATTTTCCTGTTCCCCTTCTACTATATCGATTATGCTCTGGCACAGATGGGAGCTTTTGAGTTCTACGGACATATGAAGAAAGACCGGGATCAGGCCTGGAAAGATTATTACCGCCTGTGCCGGGCCGGAGGGAGCAGAGGATATTTTGAGCTCCTTGAGCTTGCAGGCCTTGGCAATCCTTTTGCAGAAGGCACCGTAAAGAATGCGGTGGCGGCCCTGAAGGATAAATTGTTCCCGGCAGCTGAAGTCAGATAGCAGAGGCGGAGCCTATGGACATCAGTCTGGAGTATTACCGGGTTTTCTATCAGGCAGCCAGACTCGGCAGCATCACTCTGGCTGCAGAGCAGCTCTGTATCTCTCAGCCCGCTGTGAGTCAGGCCGTGAAGCAGCTGGAGACGGCTCTGGGCAGCAGATTATTTGTCCGGACCTCAAAGGGAGTCCATCTGACTCAGGAGGGAGAACTTCTCTACGGGTATGTGGAGAGAGGGCTGAACATGATCCTGGACGGAGAGCAGATCCTGAAAAGAATGCAGGATCTGGATACAGGCGAGGTCCGCATCGGCGCCAGCGATATGACCCTTCAGTTTTATCTGCTGCCTTACCTGGAACGGTTTCATGAGACTTATCCCAACATCAAGGTTATCGTGTCCAATGCCCCCACACCGGAGACCATGAAGTCTCTCCACGACGGAAGGATCGATTTCGGAGTGGTCAGCACACCGGTGGCGGTCCAGGGAGACATGGAGCTGATCCCGGTGAGGGAGATCCGCAATGTCTTTGTGGCAGGGGAGAAATTCCGCCATCTGAGAGGCAGGCGCCTTTCCTATGGAGAACTGGAGAAACTGCCCTGTATCCTGCTGGAGGAAAACACCAGCACCAGGGCCTTTACCGACGGGTATCTGGAGGAGCGCGGGGTAAAGCTGGCTCCGGAATTTGAACTGGCCACCAGCGATATGGTGGTTCAGTTTGCCGCCAGGAATATGGGCATCGGCTGTGTGGTAGAGGATTTTGCCAGAGAGAAGCTGGACAGAGGGGAACTGTTCTGCCTGGAATTTGACAGTGAGATGCCCGGCCGTCAGATCTGCCTGGCCATAGATCGGTCAAGCGCCATGTCGCCGGCAGGGAGAAAGCTTCTGGAACTTCTGGTTTTCTGAAAAAGGATCATAATAAAAACCGCAGTCTGACGAAAGCAGCTGCGGTTTTTTCTGTGAAATCTTTTATTTTCTGTAAATGATCTCGTCTCTTCCGGGACCGTTGGAGACCATGGTGATCTTCACGCCCAGTTCCTTCTCGATAAATTCCACATAATTCCGGCATTCTGCGGGAAGCTCTTCGTAGGTTTTGATCCCGCGGATATTGCATTTCCAGCCGGGAAGTCTGGTGTATACCGGTCTGGCCTTTTCCAGATCTCCCGTGGTGGGGAAATCCTTTGTCACTTTGCCGTCGATCTCGTATCCTACGCAGACAGGAAGTTCGTCCAGATATCCCAGGACATCCAGAACAGTCAGAGCCGCCTCGGTAGCTCCCTGGATCCGGCAGCCGTAGCGGGAGGCGACTGCATCGAACCAGCCCATACGCCTGGGCCGTCCGGTGGTAACGCCGAATTCTCCTCCGTCTCCGCCTCTTTTTCTCAGCTCGTCTGCCTCATCGCCGAAGATCTCGCTGACAAACGCGCCTGCGCCTACGGCGCTGGAATATGCCTTTACCACGGCGGTGATGTTCTTGATTTCATAAGGCGGGATCCCTGCTCCGATGGCGCCGTAGGCAGCCAGAGTGGAGGAGGAGGTTACCATGGGATAGATGCCGTGATCAGGGTCTTTTAAGGAACCTAACTGACCCTCCAGCAGAATGTTTTTCCCTTCCCGGAGAGCATCGTAAAGATATGCGGACACATCGCATACATAAGGCCTGATCATGTCCCGGTATCCCAGGAGAGTCTGGAACAGCTCTTCAGGATCAACGGCAGGTTTGTGGTACAGATGCTCAAGAAGGATGTTCTTCATCTCGCAGACTCTCTCCACCTTCTCCTTCAGAGTGTCCTCGTGGAAAAGTTCACTGACCTGAAAACCGATCTTGGCATACTTATCAGAATAGAAAGGAGCGATGCCTGACTTGGTGGAACCGAAGGACTTGCCGCCAAGCCGTTCCTCCTCATATGCATCAAACAGCACATGGTAAGGCATCATGATCTGAGCACGGTCAGATACCAGGATCTTCGGGGCGGGTACGCCCTTATCGGTCAGGGCTTTGATCTCGTCCAGAAGATAGGGGATGTTCAGTGCCACGCCGTTTCCGATGATGCTGGTGGTATGTCCGTAGAAGACGCCGGAAGGAAGCAGGTGGAGAGCGAATTTTCCGTAATTGTTGATGATCGTGTGCCCTGCGTTGCTGCCGCCCTGAAATCTGATGATGATGTCAGATTCCTTGGCCAGCATATCTGTGATCTTTCCCTTGCCTTCATCGCCCCAGTTGGCGCCTACAATTGCTCTTACCATTTGTTGAAATCCTCCTTTGGATGATGTTTCTCTTTGTGGATCTTTAAGTAAATTAACACAACATCTTCATTCTACATGGAAAACTAATATAAGTAAAATCAATATTAATTATATATAATATAAGCTCAGATTATGAAGTGAGGAAGCGGCGGAACTGTGGACATGATGGCCGGTTTATGATAAAATGAGAGAAAAGCGCAGGAGGAGTGAAAGATGGGAAATACAAAAAAATACGCCTATGATTACGATGACTATGACGCAGGCAAAGGTCCGTCCACCATGGTGGAAGAGATTCTTGCCGACCCGGAATTTCCCCAGGTGACGGAACTGGTGATCGGAAGCTGGGGCAGCGCCTGTGAGGACGACTGTCAGGAAATCCTGGATGGGATCATAGCCAACAAGGAAAGATTTGCCCATGTGGACAGCCTGTTTATCGGCGATATGGACTATGAGGAGTGCGAGGTTTCATGGATTCTCCAGGGCAATTACAGTGCTCTGTGGGCGGCCATGCCTCAGTTAAAAGAGCTCACCATAAAGGGGAGCATGGATCTGGAGCTGGGAGAGATCTGTCATGAGAATCTGGAGTCTCTGGCCATCATCTGCGGCGGACTTCCCGTGTCGGTCATCCGCTCTATTCAGAAGGCGAAGCTGCCGTGCTTAAAAAAGCTGGTCCTCTACATCGGAATTGACAATTACGGTTTTGACGGCGATGCAGATACTATTCGTACCTTCCTGGAGGAGTCTGATTTTCCGAAACTGGAATATCTGGGGATCGAGGACAGCGAGATCCAGGATGAACTGGCTGAAGTGGTCCTGAACAGCAAGTATATGAGCCGGATCCACACTCTGGATCTGGCCAACGGCACTCTGACAGACAGGGGAGGACAGCTTCTTCTGGAGAAGATTCCCATGTATCCCAATATCAGGGTACTTGATCTCCATTATCACTATATGTCAGATGAGATGGGGGAGAAGCTGAAGGCCCTTCCGGCCCGGGTAGACGTGTCCGATCCCAATGAACAGGAAGAGTATGACGGCGAAATCTGGATGAACGCCATGCTGACAGAATGAGACAGATACTGCTTCTCGGGAATCCAGGTACGAAACGGACGGTCTATCTGGAGGCAGGGGCCCGGGAAGCGGGAGTGGCCTTAAGGCTTCTGGACTGGAAGACCTGGCAAAAGGACCGGCGGCAGATGGCAGGGGACGGGGCGGCTGCCGGGATCTTTTTGAAGATCGATCCGCCTCTGTGGGACAGCTGCCGTCTGGATGAGCTTGACATCCTGGTCCGTGGCTACGAGGAGGAACTGGAGGTGCTGGCGTCTCTGGAAGGAGAACAGAAGCTGACCTTTTTAAATCATCCGGAGGCCATCATCTGTCTTCTGGATAAGAGAGGGTGTAAACGCTGCCTGCAGAGCCGGGGGATCCCTGTGACGGAGACTCTTCTGGAGAGTGTTTCCCATTCGGAACAGCTTCTGGAGGCCATGGAGAGGGAACAGATGTCCCAGGTCTTTCTCAAACCGGTCAGAGGGTCCGGGGCGGCGGGAGCCGCCGCCTTCCGATATCAGAGGAAAACGGGACAGATGGTCCTCTATACCTGCAGTATGGAGGATCCTGATACAGGCCGCCTGGTGAATACCAAGCGGCTTCGCCGGTTTACAGACAGGAAACAGATCCTGTCTCTGGTCCGGCGCCTGACGGCCCTGGACTGTCTGGCGGAACGCTGGTATCCCAAGGCAGAGCATAAGGGATATTCCTATGATCTGAGAGCTGTGGTTCAGGACGGACAGGTGGATTTTCTCCTGTCCAGACTTTCCAGAGGGCCTCTGACCAACCTGCATCTCAACAATCATCCCCTGTCTGCCCGGGAACTGGGACTTCCCTCCCGGATATGGGAGGAGACGGAGGAACTGTGCAGAACGGCTGCCGGATGCTTTCGGGGACTCCGCAGCACAGGCATGGACATCCTTCTGGAAAAGGGAAGTCTGCGTCCCAGGGTGATTGAGATGAACGGACAGGGAGATCTGATCTACCAGGATATCTACGATGAGAATAAGATCTACCGCCATCAGGCGGAGATGATGAAGGAGTGGCTGTATGGAAAAACATGAAGGAGCAGAAGTGCCTTTCCGCCTGTTTTCCTCGTCAGGGAAACGAAAGAAATCTTCTGTGGACATGAATGAGGTAGTGGGGAGAGAGGATATTTTATTTGTGTGCCTGGATACCCTCAGGTATGATGGGGCGGCAGAGGAAGAAAGGGAAGGGGGGACGCCTGTGCTGAACCGGTACGGTCCCTGGCAGAAGCGTCAGGCCCCCGGCAATTTCACCTGGCCCTCCCACCACGCCATGTTTGCCGGGTTCCTGCCCTGCGACTACGATGCCCATAATCTGTCGGACCGGGAGATGCTGTTCTTTCCACGGCAGATCGGCATGGGGAACAAGGTTCCGGAGGGGGCTTTCGGATTTTCCGGCAGTACCGTCATGGAAGGTCTGGAGCAGGTGGGATATGATACCTGGTGTGTAGGCGGAGTATCGTTTTTCGACAGAAGATCCGACCTGGGAAAGGTGTTTCCCGGATATTTCAGGAAAAGCTGGTGGAATCCTTCTTTTGGCTGTGCGGTAAAGGACAGTACGGCCAATCAGGTTGATTTTCTCCTGAAGAAGATCACGTCGGCGGACCCGGAACAGAAGATTTTTCTCTATCTCAATATCGATGCCATCCACTATCCCAATTATTTCTATGGAGAAGATACGAGACAGGACAGCCTTGTCACTCACAGGGCGGCTCTGCGGTATGTGGATGGAGAGCTGGGCCGCCTCTTTGAGGGCTGGAAAGACAAAAGAGGCGGGGCATTTGTGATCTGCTGTTCGGATCACGGAACCTGTTACGGGGAGGATGGCTGTCAGTTTCACGGCATCAATCATCCCGTGATCAACACGGTTCCCTACAAGCACTTTTTTCTGTGAAAGGATCGGCCATGTCCATCAAAAATCCTTATGTTCAATATATGTACAGTTATCCGCATAAGACGGCCTACAGGCCTCTTTCAGGGGTAAACCTGGAAGATTATGGAGACCGGTTTGCCGGAGAGGATCACAGCCTTTATGTCCATATCCCCTTCTGCGAGTCCAAATGCGGGTACTGCAATCTCTTCTCGGTCACCGGTCTGGGACAGGAAGAGATGAAACGGTATCTTGATGCAGCGGAGAGGCAGATTGGCCGGTATGCCCGGATACTGGACCGGGCAGGCGCCGTGTTTTCTGATCTGACCGTGGGAGGAGGAACGCCTCTGCTTTTAGAAGAGAAGCTTCTGGAAAGAGTCTTCGATATGTCGGAAAAGTATATGAAATTTACCGAAAGACCTGTCAGGATCATCGAGACGGCGCCAAACCAGACCTCCGGGGAAAAGATGGCGCTGTTAAAAGAAAGGGGCGTTACCAGAGTCAGTATGGGAATCCAGAGCTTTCAGGAGCAGGAGCTTTATGCGCTGGGCCGGAAGCACGGCGGGGCTCAGGCCAGAAAGGCTCTGGATCTGGTGAAATCCTTTGGTTTTCCATGCGTCAATGTAGATTTTATCTACGGGATTCCGGGGCAGACGGCAGACTCCCTGCTGGAATCCCTGAGAGAGGCGGTATCTTTCGAACCTCATGAGATTTTTCTCTATCCTCTGTATGTGAAACACGGAGCCGGTCTGATGAAGGCTGTGAGAGAAGGGATGGTCCTGGATCCGGATCGGACCTTTGCCCTGTACAGGGAGGCTTCGGGATACCTGCGGGCAGAGGGATACCGGCAGGATTCCATGCGGAGATTCGTGAGGCAAAGGCAGAAGGACTCCGGGGGAAAGATCCGGGAAGAGAACAGAGAGTTTTCGGACTGCGGTTTTTCCGCCTCCCTGGCCGTGGGCTGCGGAGGGAGAAGCTACGTGGGAAACCTCCATTTCTGTACGCCTTATGCCATTACGAGACAGGGCTGTCTGGCAGAACTGAAGGCATACCTGGAATGTGAGGATCATACCAGAATCCGCCACGGGATCTTTCTTTCAGAGGAGGAACAGAAGAGAAGATACGTGATCCGGCATATTCTGATCCTGCCGGGACTGGATGAAAAAAGGTATCGGGACCGGTTCGGGACCGGCGTGCTGGAAGATTTTCCTCTCCTTGTCCGGTGGATGGAGGAGGGATTTCTGAAAGAACGGGAGCTGTCAGCAGATACCCAAAGGAGCGAAAAGGATTCGGGCCGGACAGAGGTCAGGGAGAGAACGGAGGGCCCCTGGCTGACTCTCACGGAAGAAGGTCTGGGACTTTCGGACTATCTGGGGCCTCAGCTGATCTCACCGGATATCCGCCGGAGAATGGAGGAGTGGGACTGTGATCACGGAGAAAGCAGTGGTTCTTTACCGGGGAAGTTTAAAAAGCTGTAATTACGGATGCAGCTACTGTCCCTTTTCCAAACACAGGGGTTCCGGGAGAGAGTATGACAGGGACAGAGATCAGTGGTTCCGGTTTGTGGAGAGTCTTCTGGAAAATGGCGGCAAAGCCCCGGAGAGATCCACAGGAGCCGTGATGGTGGTGCCTTATGGAGAGGCCCTGATCCATGACTGGTACTGGCAGGGGCTGGGCCGGCTTACAGCGGGGACAAGTCTGGACTGTGCGGGGGCCCAGACCAACTTAAGCTTTTCTGTGAGCCGGTCCGTGGACCTGTACCGGGAGGCAGGAGGACAGACGGGGAAGCTGTCTCTGTGGGCTACTTTCCATCCGGAGATGACAGATGTGGAAACGTTTGCAGATCAGTGCCTCCGGGTTCGGCGAGAGGGCATCCGGATCTGTGCCGGGGCTGTGGGAGTGCCGGAGAACCTGGAATCCATCCGCCGCCTCAGACAGCTGCTGCCCCGTGACATGTATCTGTGGATCAATAAGATGGACGGCATGGAACGGCCTTATACGGTTTCAGAGAGGCAGGAGTTCGAGAAGATCGATCCTTATTTCTCACGGGAACTGGCAGCCGTGGAGGCCGATGAAAGCCGGTGCAGAAACCGCTTTTTTGTGGAGTCTGACGGGAGAGTCCGAAGATGCAACATCAGCCGCGTGCTGACGGAGAACTGGTATGACAGACTGCCCGGACAAAAATCCCGGATGCGGGCAGGGTGCGGCAGGAAACGATGCTCCTGCTATCTGGCATACGGCGGCAGAGAAGATGTGATGAACCGGATCCTTTTCGGCTCTTATCCCGTATTTCGGATTCCCAGAAAGATGAAAGCGGTTTTTCTGGATATCGAAGGGACTCTGATTCCCAGGGGAGAGACGGAGATCTCTTCCTTTGCCAAAAGGGATCTGGAACTTCTGGCCAGGCAGGGGACAGGCCTTTTTTTTGCCACCACGCTTCCCGTCAGAGAGGCCCGGAAGCGCTGCCGGGCCATGTGGCCCCTGTTTTCCGGGGGAGTCTTTGCGGGAGGCGCCCATGTGGTGCTGAGAGAGGAAAAAGGAGAGAAGGAAGTTCTGTATCCCATGGACAGACGATGGCTCCGGATCATGAGAGAAGAAGGGAGAAACCGCCGTGCCAGAGTTTTGGCCTGGGAGAGACGGGGGATTCTGTACAAGATTACGCTGCTGAGACCCAGACAGCTGCCGTGGAAAGAAGACGAGATCCGGGATGTATCAGAGAACTGTGACAACAGGGGAGAAGGCCAGGTGAGAGTTTTTGCGGAAGACTGCTGCCTTCAGGTTGTTCCATACACAGCTTCCAAGGCAGAGGGAGTGAAGACCCTCTGCCTCTGGCTGGGAATTTCTTTATCAGAAGCGGCGGCAGCCGGAAATTCGGCGGAAGATGAAGAGATGTTAAGGATCACCGGGAATCCGGATCCTTTCCTTTCAGACGATCCGTAAATACCAGATAGCCGTAGACGGCGGCGGGAACTACGATGGTGCAGAAGAGCGCAGCCATGAGACAGCTTCTGGCAAAGGGACTGTCTATAAAAGCCAGGACCAGGGCGGCTAGATACAGGCAGCCGATGAGGATCAGGGCGGCTATGGCCGCCACACGTTTTTTCGTCATAACAGAGATGCTCCTTTCCTGAGAGGAGAAGACCCGGGATCATACATCCTGGGCCAGGTTCTCCCAGACTTCATACAATTGTTCCAGCTGTTGTCTGACAGCTTCTTTTTCTCTGTGAATCTTAAGCAGTTCTCCGGCGTCTGAGGCCACTTCCGGCCTCATCAGCTGCTCATCCAGTTCCGAATCTCTGGCTTCAAGAGAGGCGATCTTATCTTCTGTCTTTTTCAGTTCATTCTGCTTTTTACGAAGCTTTGCCTGCTCTTCTTTTCTGGATCTCCAGTCCTGCTTTCCCTCAGACTGGGCGGATACGGCCTGGCGTGCGGCAACAGGGGAACCTGCGGGTCTGTCTGTCTGATCCTGATCCCCTTCCCCTGCGTTTAAGCTGTTCATCAGTTCCCGTTTCTCCAGATAGTAATCATAGTTTCCGATATAATTAAGGAAGGTCTGGCCGGACAGCTCCAGGATCCTGGTGGCAGTCCGGTTAATAAAATACCGGTCATGAGATACATAGAGCACGGTGCCTGTATAGCGGTTTAATGCCTGTTCCAGAATCTCCTTGGAGGTAATGTCCAGGTGATTGGTAGGCTCGTCCAGGATGAGAAAATTGGCATTGGACAGCATGAGTTTGGCCAGGGATCCCCGTCCCCGCTCCCCGCCGCTCAGATCACCGATGCGTTTGAACACATCATCCCCTGTAAACAGGAAGGCAGCCAGGACATTGCGGATCCTGGTGTTGTTTAAGGAGGGATATGTGTCCTGAAGCTCGTCGAAAAGAGTTTTTTCCATATGAAGAACCTGGTGATCCTGATCGTAGTAACCGATATGGACCCGGGTTCCAAGGGTGATCTCGCCCCTGTCCGCGGGCACCATCTCGTTGATGATCTTTAAAAGAGTCGTCTTGCCTGTTCCGTTGCTGCCGATGACGGCCACCCGCTCTCCGCGCCTGATGTCTATGTCCACATGAGAGAAGAGATGATTGTCTCCGAAAGATTTGGCCAGATCCCTGACCGTGAGAACATCGCCGCCGCTTATGATGTCCGGCTCCAGTTTCAGAGACATCTCGTCGTTGACCTCTGCAGGTTTCTCCAGCACCTCGATCTTGGCCAGCATCTTTTCCCGGCTCTCCGCCCGTTTGATGGATTTCTCCCGGTTAAAGGATTTTAATTTGGCAATGACTTCTTCCTGGTGGCGGATCTCCTGCTGCTGATTCAGCCAGGCCTTCATCCGGGCTTCCCGGATCATGGCCTTCTTCTGGCTGTAGGCGGAGTAGTTGCCCTGGAACACAGAGCCGGTTCCCCGGTCCAGTTCGATGATCTTGGTAACTACCCGGTCCAGAAAATACCGGTCATGAGCCACGATGATCACGGCGCCTTTGTAATTCATGAGATAAGTTTCCAGCCAGGCGATGGATTCCATATCCAGATGGTTGGTAGGCTCATCCAGAAGGATAATATCCGGTCTGGACAGGAGAAGCTTGCCCAGGGACACACGGGTCTTCTGACCTCCCGACAAAGTGGAGATTTCCCGGTCGAAATCCTCATCGAAAAATCCCAGACCTTTCAGGACGCCTGTGATCTCGCTTCGGTAGCTGTAGCCGTTATCCAGTTCAAACTGATGGTTCAGCCGGGTATAGGTTTCCAGCATGTCCTCCAGTTCCTGCCCCCCGGCATGTTTCATCTCCAGCTCCAGGGTGCGGATCCGTTCTTCCATGTCAATGAGATGGCGTTTTACCTCCAGAAGCTCCTCGTGGATGGTCCGGTGGCTGGTCAGATCCTGGTGCTGGGCCAGATACCCCAGAGTCTTCCCTCTGGAGAGGACCACGTCGCCCTGGTCGGCGGCCAGTTCCCCGACGATGATCTTTAAGAGCGTGGTCTTGCCGGCCCCGTTGATGCCCACAATGGCTGCTTTTTCATAATCTTCTATATGAAAAGAAATATCGTCCAGTATCACATCGGTACCAAAGGATTTGGAGATGTGGCTGCAGGATAAAATCATAAGTTCCTCCTTCAGGTATACTTCTTAAAGCTGCGGTATTAGTATAATATAAAATCCAAAAACTTGCAATCCTTCCTGCAGAGGCGAAAAAACGATTGTTTGTTACCAGCTGATTGTTCTTTATCAGGAAATAATTTGACATTAATTTCATGACTGGGTATAATATGCATCAGTATAGATAGAAAAGAGGAATATGGGCGTGGACTATAAGCCAATCTCAAGAGCAGTGATCGCCAGACTGCCAAGATATTACAGACATCTGGGAGAGTTGATGGAAGAGGGAGTGGAACGTATCTCGTCCAATGATCTGAGTCAGAGGATGCATGTAACTGCTTCTCAGATCCGTCAGGACCTGAATAATTTCGGAGGGTTCGGACAGCAGGGGTATGGATATAATGTAAAGTACCTGTATACAGAGATTGCGAAGATCATGGGGGTTGACCGTCAGCACAATCTCATCATTATCGGAGCAGGGAATCTGGGGCAGGCCATCGCCAACTATGCCAATTTTGAACGGAGGGGGTTTATCATCAAGGGCATGTTTGACGTGAATCCCCGGCTCATCGGACGGGTGGTGAGAGGAGTGGAGATCCGGGGAGTGGAGGAACTGGAAAAGTTTATTGTAGATAATCAGGTCCAGATCGCGGCTCTTACCATACCGAAGACCAAGGCTCCGGAGATCGCGGACCGTCTGGTAGCCGCCGGGATCAAGGCCATCTGGAATTTTGCCCACACGGATCTGGTGGTTCCCGACGACGTTGTGGTGGAGAATGTTCATCTGTCGGAGAGTCTCATGCGTCTTTCCTACCGGGTATGCAGTATGCAGGATCAGAAAGCTCAGAAGGAGAAGATAAAAGAAGATAAGGCCCCGGAAAAGGAGAGGCCGGAAAGAAATGCGTAAGTCATGATTGCAGGAATCGGAACTGATATGATCGAGATAGCCCGTGTAGAGAAAGCCTGTAGAAAGCAGGCTTTTCTGTCACGGATTTATACGGCAGAAGAGTGCCGGCAGGCAGGGAAGACCATCTCCCGGCTTGCTGGCAATTTTGCTGTCAAGGAAGCGGTGGCCAAGGCTCTGGGGACAGGATTCAGAAGCTTTGGGCCTGAGAGCATCGAGGTGCTGCGGGACCGGCTGGGGAAACCTTATGTGAGAGTCCTGGGCAATGCGAAGGAGAGGGCAGAGGAACTGGGGATCACGGAATTTCATGTGTCCATTACCAATACCAGAGAGTATGCCGTAGCGTTTGTGGTAGCGGAAAAGGAAGACAGGAGGGATTTATGAGATATCTGGTAACAGGAGAACAGATGAAGGAGATAGACGGGTATACCATCGGGACCGTGGGGATCCCTTCCCTGGTCCTTATGGAGCGGGCCGCCATGGCAGTGGCCAGAGAGGCAGAGAAGCTTGCAGGAAAGGCGGACAGTATCTGGGCAGTGTGCGGAACGGGGAACAACGGGGCAGACGGCGTGGCGGCAGCCAGGATGCTGGCGCTGAAAGGATACTCCGTGACCGTTATCCTGGCAGGCAGTGAGGAGAGAGGTACCAGAGAATTCCACACTCAGCTGGAGATTGCCAGGAAGCTGGGGCTCTCCATAGCAGAGTGGAAAGACTTTATTCCCGGCCGGTGCGGCCTGGTCATAGACGGAATCTTCGGCGTGGGGCTTTCCAGAGAGGTGGAGGGAGAGTACCGGGAGATCCTGGAGAAGATATCTTCCATGGAAGTACCTGTAGTGGCCGTGGATATCCCGTCGGGTATTCACAGCACCACGGGCCAGGTCATGGGTGCGGCCGTGAAGGCAGCCGTGACGGTGACCTTCGGCTGGGAAAAACTGGGGTCTGTACTTTACCCGGGAAGAGAGTACTGCGGCAGGGTGGTGATCGAGGATATCGGATTTCCCCCTGTCAGCTTTCAGAAGGCAGGCCCCTCTGCCTGGACTTATGAGAAGGAAGATCTGTCAGGACTCCCTCTGCGCTCTCCCGGAGGCAATAAGGGGACCTTTGGAAAAGTACTTCTTATAGCCGGGTCTAAAGGCATGAGCGGTGCAGCCTGTCTGGCGGCGCTGGCGGCATACCGCATGGGTGCGGGGATGGTGAAGATAATGACTGTGGAGGACAACAGGACGATTCTCCAGCAGCTGCTTCCCGAAGCCATGGTCACGTCCTATGAGCCGGAAGAAGTGACCGGATCAGAATCCCATGCCGGTTTTCCGGATGATTCCGAAAAAAGCTGCTGTGCCGCCTGGGAGCGGCGCATGGAGAGAGAATGTGCCTGGGCGGATGTAATCGTAGCCGGTCCCGGCCTGGGCCAGGAGCCCCATGTGAGATTTCTCATCCGGTCTCTCCTGACAAGTGTCTATGTGCCGGTGGTTCTGGATGCGGACGCTCTGAATACGATGGCCAGATATCCGGAACTGGAACAGTATTATACGGAAAACATCATCATCACACCCCATCTGGGGGAGATGTCCAGGCTGACGGGGAGGAGTGTGGAAGAAATCCAGAAGAGGGTCGCGGACACTGCAACAGAGTACGGCAGCCGCCATGGCATCGTCTGCGTGCTCAAGGATGCCGCCACGGTGGTGGCCGGGCGTGACGGGCAGTGTTATGTGAATACAAGCGGCAACAGCTGCATGGCAAAAGCCGGTTCAGGAGATGTGCTGGCAGGAACCATCGCCGGACTGCTGGCTCAGAAGATGGAGCCTTTTGACGCGGCGGCCCTGGGAGTCTATGTCCATGGTCTGGCCGGAGACCGGTACAGGGCAAAACATGGTCCCGCAGGGATGCTGGCCAGGGAGCTGGCAGAAGAACTGGAAAATATCACGAAAGAAGGGGACAGAAGATGAGACCTTATACAAGAGTGTATGCGGCAGTCGATCTGGATGCGGTGGAAAAAAATATGGAGGCCATGAAAGCGGGGCTGACAGAGGGGACGGCCATTATGGGAATCGTGAAGACCGACGGCTACGGCCACGGAGCGGTTCCTGTTGCGAAAGCCATAGATCCCTATGTGTCCGCGTATGGAGTGGCAACCATAGACGAGGCCATAAATTTAAGGAAACACGGCATCACGAAACCGGTTCTGATTTTGGGGGTGACCCATGAGAGCCACAATGAAGAGCTGATCCGGTATGAGATCCGTTCCGCCGTGTTTCAGAAAAAACAGGCTCTGGCCTTGTCTCAGACAGCCGTCTCCATGGGCCGGCCGGCGCTGATCCATCTGGCACTTGACACAGGCATGAGCCGTATCGGTATGAAAGCCCATGAAGCCTCGGCAGACCTGGCTATGGAGATCAGCCGTTTGCCGGGGATCGTGGTGGAGGGGATCTTCACCCATTTTGCCAGGGCCGACGAGACCGATAAGACCAGTGCCGGAAAACAGCTGAAAGAATATCTGGATTTTGTGAAGCTGCTGGAGAGCCGGGGGCTGCAGATCCCCATAAAGCATATATCCAACAGTGCAGGCATCATAGATATGAAAGAAGCCAACTGCGATATGGTCAGGGCAGGCATCTCCATTTACGGCTTATATCCCTCCGATGAAGTGGACAAAAAGAATATCCGCCTTCATCCGGCCATGGAGCTGAAAAGCTGTATCACCTGTATCAGGACCATAGAACCGGGAACGGCAGTCAGCTACGGAGGCACCTTTGTGGCGGTCCGCCCCACGGTAGTGGCCACGGTGCCTGTGGGCTACGGGGACGGTTATCCAAGAAGCCTGTCAGGAAAAGGAAGGGTCCTGATCAGGGGAAAGAGCGCTCCCATCCTGGGCCGGGTGTGTATGGATCAGATGATGGTGGACATAACGGAGATCCCGGAGGCAGAAGAAGACGATGAGGTAACTCTTATGGGACGGGACGGCAGCGAGGAGATCACGGCAGAGGAGCTGGCCCGTCTGGGAGAAGGATTCCATTATGAGATCATCTGCTGCATAGGAAAAAGGATTCCGAGAGTGTACATAAAAAACGGGAAACAGGCAGGGAAAAAAGATTATTTCGACGATCCCTATGAAGATTTCCGATAGAACGGTCCGCTGACAGGCACATGGGAGGCAGGGAGAAGAATAGAATAATCACAAGCAGCATGAATATGCCGCCGCAAACAGGTTAATACTACAGGTAAGAACTTGATTGACGGAGTGTGAAGACGTGATTATAAGACGAGGAGACATCTATTATGCAGATTTGAGACCGGTAGTGGGCTCGGAGCAGGGAGGCGTGCGGCCGGTTCTCATTATCCAGAACGACGTGGGAAACAGACACAGCCCCACAGTCATCTGCGCTGCTATTACTTCCAAGATGAACAAAGCCAAACTCCCCACCCATGTGGAACTTGATGCAAGAAAATGTGATATAGTAAAAGATTCCGTGATCCTGCTGGAACAGCTGCGGACCATCGACAAGCAGAGGCTGAGAGAGAAAATCTGCCATATTGACGAGGATCTGCAGAAGAAAGTGGACTATGCTCTGATGGTCAGCCTGGAACTGCCTACATAGTCTGCCATTGACGAAACACATGGAATCTGATATGATTGTCCGGTAAATGGAAAAATGACGAAAGAAGGAGAGTTATAAAAGATTCATGGACGATGGGTATTGGCCTTTCAGTTTGTTGCTGTTTTTAGGGTTTGTTCTGCTGGAGGCCATTTTTTATGGATTTGGTGCTGCAGTCCGAAATATGAATGAGAGCAGTCTGGAGCGGGAGGTGGAGCTTGGCAGTAAAAAGGCGGCAAAGCTTCTGCGCATCGCAGGCAGTCCCTCCCGGTTTATCGATTCCATACAGATTGTCAGCAATGCCGTGGGCATGATCATAGGCGCCTGTATTCTTGGGAGATGGAGCCGCGGGCTGGAGACGGCTGTCCTGCAGACGAAGCCGGAGGGAGGTTTTCTGGCAGGAACCGCCAGCCTTGTGCTCACAGGTGTTCTGATTCTGGCTGTCATGATCAGCTTCGGAGTGATCATTCCCAAACAGTGCGGGGCCAGAGCTCCTGAGAAATGGGGATACCGGCTTCTGCCGGCAGTCAATGTGCTGATCCTTCCCCTGCTTCCTTTCATATGGCTGGTGTCGGGCCTGTCCGCAGGGATCCTGAAGCTGTTCGGCATCGACATGAACGCCAGAGACGACAACGTGACAGAAGAAGATATCATGTCCATGGTCAATGAGGGCCATGAACAGGGAGTTCTGGAGGCTGAGGAAGCGGAGATGATCACCAATATCTTTGAACTCAACGACAAGGATGCCGGAGACATCATGACCCACAGGACTAACGTGGTGTCCATCAGCGCGGCCCAGACCCTGGGAGATGCCATCGGATTTATCCTGCGGGAAGGCAAGAATTCCCGGTATCCTGTTTATGAGAAGGATATGGATGACATCATCGGCGTGTTACATATGAAGGATGCGGTGATCTACGGGGAAAATGAAGAGTGGAAGGACAAACCCATAGGCGAAATACCCGGTCTTCTGCGGGAGGCCCACTTTATTCCGGAGACCAGGAACATCGATACCCTGTTCCGGGAGATGCAGTCCCAGAAGATCCACATGGAGATCGTGATCGACGAATACGGTCAGACAGCCGGGATCATTACAATGGAAGATATTCTGGAAGAGATCGTGGGAAATATCCTGGATGAATATGATGCGGAGGAAGAATTTATCCTGGCACAGGAGGATGGATTTATCCTCAACGGCCTGACGCCTCTGGACGAGACGGCGGAAGCCTTAAAGATCGAATTCCCGGAAGAGGAAAAGAACTCCTATGACACCATCAACGGATTTCTGATCTCCAGGCTGGACAGGATCCCGAGGGAGGACGAGGATTCAGAAGTGGAATATGGAGGGTATCTTTTTAAAATCCTCAGCGTGGAGAATAAGATGATCCGCTCCGTGAAAGCCACTCCTATCCCGGAGAAGGAAGAGGAGACACAGGAAGAGGAAGATAAGGACGGAAAATGATACGGATTTTGAGAGACACACAGGAGATGCTGCGGGACAGAGGATTTCTGAAAAAGACGGTGATGATCGCTCTTCCCGTGGCCATGCAGGGGATGCTGAACACGGTGGTGAACCTGGTAGACAATCTGATGATCGGCAGTCTGGGTTCCACGGCCATCGCCTCCGTCGGACTGGCCAACAAGGTCTTTTTTGTATTTACGCTGCTGGTCTTCGGCGTGAACAGCGGTTCCGGCATCCTGGCAGCCCAGTTCTGGGGCAATCAGGACATAAAAAATATCAGAAGGGTTCTGGGGGTGGCCCTGACCCTGGCAGTGACGGCGGCCGTGGTTTTCATGGTTCCGGCCTGTCTGAAACCGGAGCTGATGATGAGGATCTTCACCACCAGCGAGGCCAGTATCCATATGGGGGCGGCTTATCTGGCGGTGGCGGCTTTTTCCTATCCCTGTACGGCTGTGACCAACACCTATGTGGCCATGCTGAGAGCGGTGAACCGGGTCAAGGAGCCTGTGATCATCAGCTGCGTGGCCATACTGGTCAACATCTGCTTTAACTATATCCTGATCTTCGGAAAATTCGGCGCTCCGGCTATGGGCGTCGTAGGCGCGGCGCTGGCGACCCTTATTGCCAGAGTGGTGGAAGTGATCTCTATCATCTGCGTGGTATATCTGGGCAGGACTCCTCTGGCCTGCCGTGCCAGGGAACTGTTTGGCTGGTCCGGAGAATTTCTGGCCCGTTTTTTTGTCACGGCGCTTCCGGTGATCATCAACGAGTTTATCTGGGGACTGGGCACTACGGTGTATTCCATGGCTTACGGGCGGATGGGAGACGATGCGGTGGCGGCCATCACCATCGCAACCACTATCCAGGACATTGTGGTGGTGCTGTTCCAGGGATTGAGCGCGGCGACGGCAGTGATCCTGGGCAACGAGATGGGGGCAGGGCAGTTAAAAAGGGCGGAGGTCTATGCCAGAAATTTCTTTATCCTCCAGTTCCTTGTGACCGTGGCCACGGCTCTGTTCTGCGCGGGTATGAGGTGGAGCTTTATCTCCCTGTATCAGCCGGGGATCAGCGACCAGGTAGCCATGTCCGTAAGCCGCTGCATCATCGTCTTTGCCCTGTTCATGCCCTTTAAGATGTTTAACTATGTCAATGTGGTAGGCGTGCTCCGGAGCGGCGGAGACACGGCCATGTGTCTGTTTATAGATACCAGCGGCGTGTGGTTTATCGGGATTCCTCTGGCCTTTATCGGCGGACTGGTGCTGAAACAGCCGATCCATATCGTATATGGGATGGTGCTGCTGGAGGAAGTGTATAAGGCGTTCATCGGATATTTCCGATACCGGCAGAAGAAGTGGCTGAGAAATCTGACCGTGTAGCCCTTTCAGGGCCTGGCACAGGAGAAAATCTGCTTGTCAGACAGAAAAAATAGTGTTAAGATATTTGAGATATGCGCGGAATGTGCAAAAGGACGAGATGGAGAAAAAGAAAAGGAGTGTTAGTTTATGTCAGGACATTCAAAATTTGCCAACATCAAGCACAAGAAAGAGAGAAACGATGCAGCCAAGGGCAAGATCTTTACGGTTATCGGCCGTGAGATTGCAGTGGCCGTGAAGGAAGGCGGGCCGGACCCGGCCAACAACAGCAAGCTCCGGGACGTGATCGCCAAGGCCAAGGCCAATAACATGCCTAATGACACCATCGACAGAGGCATCAAGAAAGCGGCAGGCGATGCCAACTCCGTCAACTATGAAGTGCTTACTTATGAGGGATACGGACCTAACGGCGTGGCCATCATCGTGGATACGCTGACAGATAACAAGAACCGCACCGCGGCCAATGTGAGAAGCGCCTTCACCAAAGGCGGCGGCAATGTGGGAAGCCAGGGAAGCGTGTCTTATCTTTTTGATAAGAAAGGACAGATCATCATTGACAAGGAAGAGTGCGATATGGATGCAGACGAGTTGATGATGCTCGCGTTGGATGCCGGAGCGGAGGATTTCTCCGAGGAGGAAGACAGCTTCGAGGTCTACACAGATCCTGATGATTTCAGCGCCGTCAGAGAAGCACTGGAAAAGGCGGGGATCCCCATGCTGGAGGCCGAGGTGACCATGATTCCCCAGACCTGGACCGAGCTGACAGATGAGGACGCCATCAAGAAGATGAACCGGATCCTGGATCTGCTGGATGGCGACGACGACGTCCAGGCGGTATATCATAACTGGGATGAATGATTTACTGATATAAAAGACGGCACCGGAAGATTTCCGGTGCCGTTTTATCTTTATAACTTACCAAAAGGTATACCTTTTGGCATCCCTGTACTTTCCACTTAAACAGCTATAAGATTACTATGAAATTCACCAAAAGTCAATAGAATACTCTTATTTTATTCTTTTTTTTGTTCATTTTCCCCAAATTAAAGTATTATCCAAAAGGTATGGTTTTTGATCTCTCCCTGTTCCTGACACAGATTATGAGAAAGGAGGCAGATGATTATGGCAGAGACAACAAATACACAGACCAAACATGATGTTCCCAGGTGTACCTGCTGCGGCAATGTAGGCCCCTGGAAAGTGGAGCCTGTTCTTCTGGGAAAACACTGGGCTATCGGAATCGTACTGATGATATTCGGTTTTGTACCGGGGCTGGTTTATCTGGGCGTCACCGTTGCCATTCGGTCCAACGAAGATCACCGTGCAAAGATATGCACCAGCTGTAAGGCGAGAAATATGTTTACTTTCCTTTACTGATCTGATGGTTTAAAGGATCACGGAAGTTCAAAGGAGTGTGCATGAAACTGTTTTTGAAGATTTTTAATAAGCGGGGCAGGATCTTTCCAAGTATTGTCCAGGTGATCCTGACGGTCATGATCCTTCCGGCCCTCTGCTTTCTTCTGTCCCTGCTGACAGGCGGGGACAGGGCTTTTTCCATGATCACAAATCTGCTGGGAGAGCTGTCCATCACCGAATACTGGGTTGATCTGCTTTTGCTGCTTTCGGAAGACCCGGGGAGTATCTCGAGCATGAACATTTACCGATTCTCCATTCAGTATATTGACGCTGCGGTTTTTGAAACCTGTGTCATCGGGATGTGCGTCAGTCTGTGTAAAAATATCGGAGTCATCGTGGGGATACGGGGAATTCCCCTGCTGCAGAGTATTCTTGGAATCTTTCTGGGATGTATCATGGCCTGTTCCTTTGAGGTGAGCAATGATATGAGCACACTGTTTTACTGTGCCATGCTGATTATTCTCAATGTGGTGGTGATCTGGCTGATCCCGACTCATGCATTTTACAGAAAATTTCTGGCCACGCTTCTGGGACTGGGACTGCAGATCATCGTAGCTGTTTTCTCGTCGGGATATGTGGTCTATCTCACTCTGATCAGAGAGGGAAGGATCAGGGATCTGAATATAGCGATCCCCTGTCTTCTGGCGATTTTTGTACCTTTAGGGGCAGTTGTGGCCTTTGACTACTTTTTCCTAACTCCGGAAAAGGATTCGTTGGGGCTTTAAAAAAGGAGGATGATCTGGTAATGAATCAATTGATAATACAAAATGCCGAATGTCTCGCCACGCTGGTAGGAGTCGTTCTTTATGAACATCTGAAAGGCATCACGGCCTCTCTGGGTATCGGATTTGCAGCTCCCCTCTTTGGCGTTGCCCTTACCGGCGCAGGCGTAATCATGACGCTGATTTCCAAAAAAGACTGGAGAGGAAAAGGAACGGCGCTGGCCATCCACGGAGTTCTCTGGCTTTTCAAGGGTCTGGTTGCCGGGATCGCCGGATTTGCGATTGCCGGTTTTATCATTTATTACTGTTTCATGAGAGAGGGCAGGAACCAGAAACCGGAGGAGAGAAGAGAAATGACCATACAGCAGCTTCCGGCTTATCTTTATTCCGGCAGCATCTGCTACGGCCGCAGCACCGATTTCGGATGGGGAGTAGAGTATGTTAATGAGAGTGATCCTTCAGACAAGATCACCATCACCTCGATTATCGGTGCCACGGCCAGTGAAGTCAGTACCAATGCAGGCCATTTTTATTTCTGATGCCTTGCACAGAGAAGAAACCTGTGATATGATAGTCCCGATGCCATATATGGTGAAAGGACTATCATGGCCAGCAGAAAAGTTTATCTTGTGGACACCGAGAATGTGGGGACCGCATGGAAGGACATCCTGCCTCAGAAGAGCAGCAAGGATGTGATCATCCTTTTCTATACGGAACACTCGCCGGGCATCTCCTATATGGATCTGAACGTGATACGGGAGTATCCCATGTCCTTTGACATGATCTTATGTTATCCGGGAAAGAACGGGCTGGATTTTCAGATGGTTTCCTATCTGGGCTATCTGATCAAGACAGCGCCCAAGTCCGAATACATCATCGTGTCCAATGACACAGGGTTCGACTCCGTGGTCAGGTTCTGGAGCGACAGGGAGATCGAGGTGTGCCGCAAGAGCAAATCGGAGCTGACAGCTCCCCAGAAGAGCGAAACAGAAGATGAGGATGTCAGGATCATGCTGAAAGAAGCATTATCGGAAACATACCACACCGAAGAGTATTTAGAAAAGATTCTCCAGATGATACACAATTACAGCGTCAAACAGCTGCAGGGCCTGTATTTTGCCATGCAGAAAGAACTGGGAGCGGAGACCGGGATGGAGATCTACCGCCAGTTAAAGCCCCAGCTGAGAAACATTTATAAAAAGATACCAAAATAATTGAATGAGACATATATGGCATCTCTTTTCTAAGTACCGAGACCTGTTACAGGTCTCTTTTTTTGCCGGGAAGAAAGCCTGTTCTTGCCCTTTTGAGAAAAATATACTATACTGAAAAGAAAAAGGAGACAGAGAACAGTGAAAAAGAGCGCCAAATGGGGAGCGGTGCTGATCTGCGCGGCCGGGCTTGCCGTGTTTTGTTATACGGGCAGTATGAGAACTGCCAGGGAGAACTGCGGTATTCTGACTCCTGCCAGAGACGGACAGGAAGATCCGGGAGAGGATCCGGCACAGGCGGTCATTGAGGACAGTCAGGTGCCTCTGACGCCGGGGCCCGGTACGTCGGAGGGGGAGGAGAACCCCTATATCAGCCAGGTAGTGGCTCTGGTCAATGAAGAGAGGGCCAAAGCGGGCGCGGCGCCTCTGGAGAAAAGCGATCAGGTCTGTATGGCAGCTGCCATACGGGTGAATGAGATCACTTCCAGCTTTTCTCATACCAGGCCTGACGGAAACGCATACAAGACGGTCCTGAAAGAAAACGGCATCGAATACCGCAACTGCGGGGAAAACATCGCTTTCGGCTACCGGACTCCGGAGGAAGTGGTGTCTGCCTGGATGACCAGTGAGGGACACAGGGCCAATATTCTGGATGAGAAATATGACGCCATCGGCGTGGGGTACAGGAAAGACAGCGGCGGTCAGGGATATTGGGTACAGGTATTTATTCTTAAAAAGTAAAGATCACGAGGAGGAAAAGAGATGCAGTATCGTACATTTGGAAAAACAGATTTGAAGGTGTCGGCTCTGGGGTTCGGAACCATGAGACTTCCGGTTCTGGAAGACGGGACGGTCCATGAGGAAGAGGCCATTGCCATGATCCGCCATGCCATCGACGAGGGTGTCAACTATGTGGACACCGCATATCCCTACCACGGAGGGACCAGCGAGCTGGTAGTGGGAAAAGCTCTGAAGGATGGATACAGAGAAAAGGTATATCTGGCGGACAAATGCCCTGTATGGCTTTTGAAAGAGGAAGGGGATTTTGAGAAATATCTGGATGAACAGCTGGAGAAGCTGCAGACAGACCATATCGATCTCTATCTGCTTCACGCCCTCAACAGGGACCGTTTTGAGAACCAGGTACAGAAGTTTCACCTGATGGACAAGATGAGGGAGGCAAAGGCCCGGGGAAAGATCCGCTTTCTGGGATTCTCCTTCCACGACGGAGTAGATGTATTTAAGGAGATCGTAGACTATGCAGAGGACTGGGACTTCTGCCAGATCCAGTATAACTACATAAATCTGAAAGATCAGGCAGGGACCGAGGGCCTTGAGTATGCGGCCGCCAAAGGTCTGGCAGTGGTGATCATGGAGCCTCTTCTGGGCGGACGTCTGGCCGGTCTCTCCAGCCATGTAAGGGCCAGATTCTCGGACGAGAAGACTCCGGTGGAGCATGCCCTGGATTTTCTCTGGGATAAAAAGGAAGTATCTCTGCTTCTCAGCGGCATGAGCGACAGGAAGCAGGTGGAAGACAATCTGGTGTATGCAGGAAGAAGTGCCGCAGGTATGCTGTCAGAGCAGGAGAAGGCCGCCTATAAGGAGGCCAAGGAGATCTATGACAAGATGTCCATGGTAGACTGTACTGCCTGCGCCTACTGTATGCCCTGTCCCTTCGGGCTGAATATCCCGGAGATCTTCCGGGCTTACAATGTGTTCGGACTCCGGGGGAAGAACGGAGCAAAAGAAGCTTATGAGAAGCTGGATGTAAAAGCAGATATGTGCCGCGGCTGCCGTCATT
>Ga0137306_101189_pt1 | contig 28013 bp, 24 predicted proteins | sample Inofroosms_March_FD_97187 | JGI IMG/M metagenome (GOLD analysis project Ga0137306, IMG submission 97187) | Mouse cecal microbial communities from Vienna, Austria - N-Acetylneuraminic and N-Acetylglucosamine D2O microcosms_March | ecosystem: Host-associated > Mammals > Digestive system > Large...
GGAATTATTTCCGGATTTGTTGGTGGAATTATTTATAATAAGTATTATAATTATAGAAAGCTTCCGGATGCCCTGGCATTTTTCAACGGCAAGCGTTTTGTGCCCATGGTGGTCATCGTCTGGTCCGTTATCGTTTCCATGGTGCTGGCAGTGGTCTGGCCCGTAGTTCAGACGGGTATCAACAGTTTCGGTGTGTGGATTGCCAACTCTTCTTCCACATCTCCGATACTGGCGCCGTTTATTTACGGAACACTGGAAAGGCTTCTCCTTCCCTTTGGTCTCCATCACATGCTGACCATCCCCATGAACTATACGTCCTTCGGCGGTACCTACACCATCCAGACAGGCATCAACGCAGGTTCTCAGGTGTTTGGCCAGGATCCTCTGTGGCTTGCATGGGTCACCGACCTGATCAACTTTAAGGATGCAGGAAACATGGCTTCTTATACGGACCTGATGACCAATGTAATCCCTGCCAGATTCAAGGTAGGACAGATGATCGGCGCCACAGGCCTGCTGCTGGGCATCGCTCTCGCCATGTACCGGAGAGTGGACCCGGATAAGAAACAGAGGTATCGTTCCATGTTCTTCTCCACCGTGCTGGCCGTGTTCCTGACAGGCGTTACCGAACCTCTGGAATTTATGTTCATGTTCTGTGCCCTTCCTCTGTATGTGGTGTATGCGGTTCTTCAGGGCTGCGCTTTTGCCATGGCAGGAATTATCCATCTGAGACTCCACTCCTTTGGCAACCTGGAGTTCGTCACCAGAGTGCCCATGTCCCTGAAGGCAGGGCTGGGAGGAGACCTGATCAACTTTGTGATCTGTGTCGTGGCATTCTTTGCCATCGGCTACGTGGTAGCTTATGTGATGATCGACAGGATGAAATTTGCCACTCCAGGACGTCTGGGGAACTATACGGATGAGGGTCCCGAGGAAGAGACCGGTTCCGGTCAGCGTCAGTCCGGAAGCCAGGGCGGCAACAGCCAGGCGGAGAGGATCATCGGACTTCTGGGCGGAAGAGAGAACATCACTCTGGTGGATGCCTGCATGACCAGACTTCGTGTCACCGTTAAGGATCCTTCCAAGGTAGCAGAACTTCCTCAGTGGAAGGCCGAAGGTGCTCTGGGGCTTTTGAAAAAGGACAACGGCATCCAGGCCGTCTACGGGCCCAAGGCCGATGTGCTGAAGTCGGATATCAACGATATACTATAAGAAATCCTAGTAAATATGAAAGGATGTGCTTCCCATGAAGCTGATAACCCTGAATACCCACAGTCTGATCGAGCCGGACTATGAGAAAAAGCTCCGGATCTTTGCTGAACTGGTGAAAAAGGAGAAGCCGGACATCATCGCTCTCCAGGAGGTCAACCAGACCATGGCATCCTCCCCGGTTAAAGAGCCGGAACAGACAGGCTTCGTTTCCTGTCCGGACTGTGCCGGCCCTGTCCGGGAGGATAATCATGGCCTGAATCTGGCCAGACTTCTGAAAGAGGAGGGCCTGGACTACTGCTGGACCTGGGCGCCGGCCAAGGTGGGCTATGATATCTATGAAGAGGGGCTTGCCGTATTTTCCCGCAGGCCCGCAGAAGCCGCAGAGCAGTTTTATATCAGTGAGAGCCGGTCTTTTTCCAACTGGAAGACCAGAAAGACGGTGGGGATCCGGGTCGGAGGCCAGTGGTTTTATACTGTTCACATGGGCTGGTGGGGAGACGAAGAGGAGCCTTTTGACCGCCAGTGGGACCGGGTCCGGGATCACCTGGAGACACGTCTCAACGGCGGAGAGACCGTCTGGATCATGGGGGACTTTAACAGTCCCTCGGACCGGGCGCAGGAAGGATATGATTATGTGAAGGATTCCGGCTGGCTGGATACCTATGAGCTGGCCGGAGAAAAGGATCAGGGAATCACCGTTGGCCATGTCATCGACGGCTGGAGAGAGGAAGGAAAGCAGCAGACAGGGATGCGCATCGATTATATCTGGTGCAGCAGGAAAGCGTCTGTACAGAGCTCGAAGGTGATCTGCAATGACACAAACTACCCGGTGGTCTCTGATCACTATGGGGTGATGATAACAACCGAATCGTGAGAAGGGAAGGATGAATATGAATCGAGCATCAGGCGTTTTACTGCCCATAACCAGTCTGCCGTCCAGGTACGGCATCGGATGTTTTTCAAAGAGCGCCTATGATTTTGTGGACTGGCTGAAAGAGGCGGGGCAGTGCTACTGGCAGATCCTGCCTCTGGTACCTACCAGCTTCGGAGACTCTCCGTATCAGTCATTTTCCACCTATGCGGGAAACCCGTATTTTATCAGTCTGGAAGAACTGATCGAGGAAGGGGTTCTGACGGAGAAGGAATGTGAGGCCGTGGATTTCGGCAGCGATCCAAAAGATATCGATTATGAGAAAATGTATCTGGGAAGGTATCCTATCCTGAGAAAGGCCTATGAGAGGAGCCATGTCATCAAGAATCGGGAATATCTGGCTTTCGTGGAGAAAAACAGCTGGTGGCTGAAAGATTATGCTCTGTTTATGGCGGTGAAGGAGCGGTTTGACGGGAAGCCCTGGACAGAGTGGGCCGAGGATATCCGGCTCAGGTGGTCCAACGCCATGGACTATTACAGGAGAGAGCTGTATTTTGAGATCGAGTTCCATCAGTATCTTCAGTATCTGTTCCATAAACAGTGGATGAAACTGAAGACTTACGCCAACGATCGGGGAGTGAAGATCATCGGCGATATTCCCATCTATGTGGCCATGGACAGCGCCGACGCCTGGGCCAGACCGGAGCTGTTTCAGTTAGACGAGAAAAATGTGCCTGTGGCAGTGGCGGGATGCCCGCCGGACGGATTTGCAGCCGAGGGACAGCTGTGGGGGAATCCGCTGTACCGGTGGGATTACCATGAGAGCACGGGATATCAGTGGTGGATGGAGCGGCTGAACTACTGTTTCCAGCTCTATGACGTGGTGCGTATCGACCATTTCAGAGGATTTGATGAGTACTATTCTATCCCTTACGGAGCAAAAACAGCCGTAAACGGAACCTGGATGAAGGGGCCCGGCATGAAGCTGTTCAACCGGATGAAAGAGGTCCTGGGAGAGCGGGAAGTGATCGCCGAGGATCTGGGCTATGTCACCGATACGGTGCGGCAGCTGGTCAGAGACAGCGGCTTCCCGGGAATGAAGGTGCTGGAATTTGCATTTGACTCCAGAGACACGGGAAGCGCCAGCGACTATCTTCCCCACAACTATGTGGAAAACTGCGTGGCCTACACGGGGACTCATGACAACGAGACCCTGGCCGGATGGTTCGGCAGCATCAGCAAGGAGGAGATGGCCATGGCCAGAGATTATCTCTGCGACCAGTACACTCCCAGAAAATATCTGTATAAGCCTTTCATCGGCCTGATCATGAGAAGCCGGGCGAAGCTGTGCATCATCCCCATGCAGGATTATCTGGGATATGACAATTCCTGCCGCATGAACCGGCCTTCCACAGTGGGGATCAACTGGAGATGGAGGATCACCGAAGAGGAGCTGACTGAGGAACTTAAGGAGGAATTATACGACACGGCCAGACGGTTCGGAAGACTTGGATGGCAGTGGAGGAAAGAGCAGGAAGAAGTGGAAAAATAAGGTAAATAAAGAGCAGAAAGGCGGCGTCCGGTGTAAACTGAATGCCGCCTTTTATTGACAAATAACGCATAGTTTGGTACAATCGACACAAAAGCACTTTCATTAACACAATTCTTTGTATATTGCGCTCGCAGCGGTTCAAAAGACATTCAGTTCACTGTTAGCTGAATGTTTTTTTAGAGAACAGCGGAGGGCTGAAAGAATTCAATCTTAGGAGGCATGTATGAAATTTAACGGACTGACAGACAGAGAAGCAGAAGAGTCGCGGAAACAATATGGCAGCAATGTGATTCCGGACTCGGAGCCCACTACATTCTGGGACGAGTTTAAGGAGACCTTCGGCGACCCCATGATCAGGATCCTTCTGGTGATCGCGGGAATCATGATCGCCATGTTTTTTCTGGGATACGCGGAGATCTATGAGCCTGTGGGAACCATCGTGGCCATACTGATCGTGGCTACGGTTTCCGCCAAGACAGGAGTGGCCAGCGATACCAAGTACCGGGAGCTGAAGGACAGCACCAAGAAAGACACCTGCAAGGTCTATCGGAACGGCCTGATCACGGTCATTGAGGTAGATGACGTGGTAGTCGGCGACAAGGTCCTTCTCCAGGCCGGCGACAAGATCCCGGCAGACGGCATTCTGGTCAGCGGCGATCTGAGGGTGGACAACTCGGCTCTCAACGGAGAGGCGGAGGAGTGCAAGAAGTTTGCGGCCCAGGGCCCCGTGGAGATGGCCGGGGAGATCACCGGCGACACCTTCGTGGACCAGTATTCCCTGTTCCGGGGCGTGGTGGTCTTTGACGGCGAGGGCGTTCTTGATGTGCGGAAAGTGGGCCTGAACACTATGATGGGCAGGATGGCGGAAGAGATGCAGGACGAGGAGCCTGATTCTCCTCTGAAGGTGAAGCTGAGCAAGCTGGCTAACCAGATCTCCATGTTCGGATATATCGGAGCCGTGGTTATCGCCGCTTTATACATGATCTTTTTTGTGGTTCGTGCAGGCGGCATAGGACCTTATCTGGCCACCGGCTGGTCCACGGTCCTTCAGGATGTGGTGAGAGCAGTTTCCCTGGCCATCGTTATCATCGTCTGTGCCGTTCCCGAAGGGCTGCCTCTGATGATCTCTCTGGTCCTCATGCAGAATACCAGCAAGATGCTGGACCACAACGTTCTGGTTCGCAAGGCGGAGGGCATCGAGACGGCGGGTTCCTTAAATATTCTCTTCAGCGATAAGACGGGAACCATCACCAAAGGCGTGCTGGAGGTGGTGGAGTTTTTCACTCCCGACGGCGACACCATCCCCTTAAAGGATCTTAAGAATTACGGAAAGATAAAAGAACTGGTGGACTTGGCCATCGGCAAGAACACGGCCTCCATGTTCGACAGTTCTCACAAGGTTATCGGAGGCAATGCCACGGACCAGGCCCTGATGAAATTTATCGGGGAAGAGACATTCAACCTGCTGGCCTCCAACAGCGACTATGTCATAGGAGATTCCCAGGGATTTAATTCGGCCAACAAGTTCAGCCAGTCCTGGATCCCCGGCACGGGCAAGACCTTCTACAAGGGCGCTCCGGAGAAGTTTATGGCAGTGGCGAAGAAGATGCTGGACAAGGAAGGCCATGTGGTGGACCTGGACTATGACGAGCTTAACTCAAGGATCAACGAGCTGGCGGCGAGAGCCATGAGAGTCCTGGCTTTCGGCTATTCGGAGAAGGAGATGACGGAGAACGTCATCCACGAGGATGTGGTCCTTATCGGCTTGGTGGCCATCAGAGACGATGTGCGGCCGGAAGCCAGAGAGGCCATCAGGGAAGTGCAGGAGGCAGGGATCCAGGTAGTGATGATCACCGGAGACCGGCTGGAGACCGCCGTCTCCATCGCTCACGATGCAGGCCTGATCAAGGACGCTTCCGACAAGGCTCTGACCTCGGGTGAACTGAACAAGATGACGGATGACCAGGTGAAGGCTATTATCCGGGATATCCGGGTCATTGCCAGGGCCCTTCCCACGGACAAGTCCAGGATGGTCCGGATCTGCCAGGAGATGAACCTGGTAGTGGGTATGACCGGAGACGGAGTCAACGATTCTCCGGCCTTAAAGCGGGCCGATGTGGGATTTGCCATGGGCAGCGGAACCGAGGTGGCGAAGGAAGCAGGAGAGATTGTGATCCTGGACGACAACTTCAAATCCATCAAGGATGCTATCTGGTACGGAAGGACCATTTATCACAACATTCTGAAGTTCTGTAAATTTCAGCTGGTGATCAACGTGGCTGCGGTGGTGGTCAGCGCCATCGCCCCCTTCTTCGGAGTAGAGGAACCTCTGAAGGTGACCCACCTGCTCTTTGTAAACCTGGTCATGGACGGCCTGGGCGCCATCATGCTGGGCAATGAGCCTGCTCTGGAGAAATATATGAAGGAAAAGCCCAGACGGAGAGACGAGAGCATCATAAGCAGACAGATGGCCATCCAGATCCTGACCATGGGCGCATGGCTGACGATCTTAAGCTTTGTATTCCTGAAGATGCCCTTGTTTGATACCTTCTTCGATACGGAGGCCCAGAAGCTGACAGCCTATTTCGTACTGTTTATCGTGGCGGCCCTGTTTAACGGTTTCAATGTAAGGGATGACGGTTTCAGTATCTTTAAAGGACTGGATGAGAACAGAGGATTCATGAAGGTCCTGCTGACCATTGCGGCTGTCCAGGCCTGTATCGTCAACGCGGGACTCATCCCTCTGGGGATCTTTAAGTGGATCGGGGAGATGTTCAGCTGCGTTCCCTTTGGCATAAAGGGATGGGCAGTGGTGGTGGTTCTGGCCGCTACCATGATCCCTGTGGATATGATCAGGAAGGCTGTTACCAATAAGTGATAATCAGTATCCTGCCGGCGTTGATTCCCGACAGGATGCTTTAAATAAAAAGGAGGAGAATATGGGAATTAATTTACAGAAAGGGCAGAAGATTGATCTGACAAAAGGCGGCGGGGGTCTCCGCCAGGTTATGGTAGGCCTGGGCTGGGATGAAGCACAGGGATCAGTGGGAGGACTTCTGGGACTGTTCAAGTCAAAACCAGAGTCCATCGACTGCGATGCCTCTGTGATCCTCTGCGGAGCCAACGGCAAGATCATCAGCAACGATATCAAACAGACCTGTGTGTTTTTCGGTAATCTGAGGCATCCCAGCGGCGCCATCGTTCATCAGGGAGACAACCTGACAGGAGCAGGAGAGGGAGACGACGAGCAGATTATGGTAAATCTTCAGCAGGTGCCTGCCGATGTGGACAAGATGGTATTTGTTGTGAACATCTATGATGCCAGGGCCAGGAATCAGCATTTCGGTATGATCAAAAATGCCTTTATCAGACTGGTGGATATGGACAAGAAGACGGAGATCTGCAAATTTAATCTGTCGGAGAACTACAGCAATATGACAGGGCTGGTAGTAGGCGAGATCTACAGAAAGAACGGGGAGTGGAAGTTTAACGCCATCGGTCAGCCGGTGAGGGAAGCAAGCAGACTGGATGCGCTGATCAAATTATATGTATAAGGAGGAAGTGTACAATGGCTATTAATCTGCAGAAAGGGCAGAGAGTATCTCTGGACAACACCATGAAACTGGCCCTGGTAGGTCTGGGCTGGGACACCAATAAGTATGACGGACAGGAGGATTTCGACCTGGACGCCTCCGCGTTCCTTTTGGGAGCCAACGGGAAGCTGATCAGGGATGAGGACTTTGTATTCTACAATAATTTAAACGGCAGGGATGGGGCTGTGGTGCACACCGGAGACAACAGGACCGGAGACGGGGATGGGGACGACGAGGTGATCATCATCGACTTCGAGAAGCTTCCTCCGGAGATCGAAAGGATCGCCATCTGCGTGACCATCGACGACGCGGAGAGGAAACGCCAGAATTTCGGACAGGTGTCCAACGCCTACATCCGGATTGCCAAGATCCAGGACGAGTTCGACACCGTGGGAGAGCAGGTGCTGAAATTTGACCTGGAGGAGGAATTCTCTATCGAGACGGCTCTTGTGGTTGCGGAAATCTACAAGAAGAACGGGGAGTGGAAGTTTAATGCCATCGCCGCAGGATATCAGGGTGGTCTGGCTGCCATCTGCAGATCATTCGGTGCTAACGTATAAATAATCCAGGGAGGCCGGCGAAAGACCATAGTCCGCCGGCTTTCCGCAAGAGAGGTGAAAAGCTTGAAGGAATTTCAGAAAGGTCAGAAGATCAAAACCGTGTCCGGCGGAGAGCTGGAGATCATCCAGAAGCTGGGAGAAGGCGGACAGGGAGTGGTCTACAAGGTCAGATATAACGGCAGAGAGCTTGCCTTAAAATGGTATTTCAGCGGCAAACTGAACAATGCCGTGAAATTTTACGACAACATTCAGAATAATATTAAAAAGGGTGCTCCCACGCCCGCGTTTCTGTGGCCTCTGGAGATTACAGAGTATTATGAAGGAAGCTTCGGCTATCTGATGGAACTGCGGCCGCCGGAATATGAGGATTTTTCCAGATTTCTTCTGGCAAAGGTACGGTTTTCCGGTATCAGTGCCATCATCAACGCGGCGCTGAACATCACCAACGGGTTCCGTGTCCTCCACAACAGAGGATACAGCTATCAGGATCTCAACGACGGCAATTTTTTTGTCAATCCCAAGACGGGCGACGTGCTCATCTGCGACAATGACAATGTGGCTCCCTACGGAGACAATCTGGGTATCGCCGGCAAATGCCGTTACATGGCTCCTGAGGTGGTCCTGGGCAAGAAGCGTCCGGACCTTCACACGGACCGGTTTTCCCTGGCCGTGGTGCTGTATCTGCTTCTGTTCCTGAACCATCCCCTGGAGGGAAAAAGGACCATGTGCCCCTGTCTCACAGAGGAACTGGAGAGAAAGTTCTACGGCAGCGCCCCCCTGTTTGTCTGGGATCCGTCAGATGACAGCAACCGGCCTGTAAGAGGCGTCCATGTAAATGAGATCAAATTCTGGCCCGTGTATCCTCAGTTTGTCCGGGATATGTTTATCAAAGCCCTGAGCAAAGAGGCCATGATCGGCGCCGATACGGAGCACCGAGTGACGGAGCGGGAGTGGCAGGCCACATTTACAGCTCTGAGAGACAGCACGGTCAGATGCAGCTGCGGGGACGAGACCTTTATCGATCTGGGAAGCCAGCCTTCCAAATGCATGAACTGCGGCAGGGATCTGCCGGAATTTATGGTGCTGAAGGTAAAGAAATATCATGTAGCTATGACGCCGGGCAAGAAGGTTTATGCCTGTCATGTGGTCTATGACAGCGATGATTTTAAAGAAGCCAAAGGCGAGATCGTCACCAGCAGGAACAACCCCTCAGTCATAGGGCTGAGAAATGATTCCGGATCCGTGTGGGATGTGACTCTGCCCAACGGAGCCGTCAAAGCCTATGAACCCGGCCAGACCATCAGACTGGGAAAAGGGCTGAAGATCAATTTTGGAAACAGGAATATAGGAGAGATCGTTTAATATCGCTTAGAAAGAGAGGGGAGATCATATGGGATTATATGATGAGGTAGTAGAAGTTCCGAGAAGGACCATGGTTCTTTTCTTTGTTGTGGATACGTCAGGGAGCATGTCCGGCGAGAAGATGGGTACCGTCAATTCCGCTATCGAGGAGGTTATTCCGGAGCTGAAGGATATCTCCGAGACCAACGCAGACGCGCAGATCAAAGTGGCGACTCTGGCATTTTCCACAGGAGCCAGATGGATGGAGAGCGCCCCTGTGGCTGCCGAGAATTTCAGGTGGAATTATCTGGATGCCAACGGCGTCACGGACCTGGGAGAGGCCTGCATGCAGCTCAATGAAAAGCTGTCCAGAAACGCATTCATGGGGGATGTGACCGGTTCCTTTGCGCCGGCTATCTTCCTCATGTCAGACGGGGAGCCCACAGACAATTACAAGCACGGCCTGGAGAAATTAAAACAGAACAACTGGTTTAAGAAAGCGATCAAAGTGGCCATAGCCATCGGAGAGGATGCCAACACCAGCGTTCTGGCAGATTTCACAGGCAACAGCGAGGCCGTGATCACGGTACATACGCCCGAGGCTCTGAAAAAATGGATCCAGTTTGTAAGTGTCCGGGCTTCCGAGATCGGTAGCAAGAGCTCCAATGCCGGAAACGGTTCCAATACGGACAACAGCAGCGACGGAACCGAGGATATCCCCAGCAAGCAGGATGATTTTATCAAGGATCTGACAGACCAGAAAAACGACGCAGATGACTGGAATTCCTTTGATGACGACGGTATTCAGTGGTAAGAGAGGAGGGGATTGCTATGAATGCAAGATCCTTTCATCTCACGGTCCGGGGGGCCAGCCACATCAAGAAAGATAAGGTGTGCCAGGATGCGTCTCTCAGCTGCAGCGACGAGATCTGTTCCGTCGCTGTAGTCTGCGACGGCCACGGAGGAGACGACTATATCCGCAGCGATGTAGGCTCCCGGGCAGGCTGCGAGGCGGCCAGGAAAAATATCCTGGATTTTGTCCGTTCGGTAACCGCAGAGGAACTGGACCGGGACTGGGATATGCTTCTGAAGCGGCTGGAGGCCAGTATCATCTCCGACTGGAATACCGCCATCCATTACCATTTTGACAGCCATCCTCTGACCGATCTGGAGCTTTCCCTTCTCTCGGAGAAGGCCCGCAAGAAGTATGTGGAGGATCACAAGATCGAAAGCGCCTACGGCAGCACCATGATCGCCGTTGCCATGACCCGGGAGTACTGGTTCGGAATCCATATCGGCGACGGAAGATGTGTGGCCGTGACCCGGGAAGGCCAGTTTGGTATGCCTATTCCGTGGGATAAAAAATGTTTTCTCAATGTGACCACTTCCATCTGTGATTCCAATGCACTGGAGAATTTCAGACATATTTATTCCAGAAAACTGCCGGCGGCCATCTTTGTAGGTTCCGACGGCATCGACGACTGCTTTAAGAACAAGGAGCAGCTGTATCACCTCTACAAGACTGTGATCTACTCCTTCGGCACCACGGATTTTGACGAGGCCATAGAAGGCTTAAACGAGTATCTGCCCAGACTGTCCGCCAAGGGAAGCGGGGACGATGCCTCCGTGGCAGCGGTTCTGGATATGGAAGCCATCAAGGAACTGAACATTGTTAAGGAGTACGACCGGGACAAGGAGAAAGCCAGAGTCGAGGAAGCGGCCCGGAAGGAAGCAGAGCGCATGGAGGAAGAGCGGCAGAGACTGGAAAAAGAGTATCAGGAAAAACAGGAGCTGCGCAGGCTGGAAGAGGAAAAACGGGAAAAACAGAGACTGGAGAGAGAAAAGCGGGAAAAAGAAAGAAAAGAGCAGCTGGAAAAAGAAAGGCTGGAGAAAGAGCAGCGGGAGAGAGAGCGTCTTGAGCGGCAGAGACACGACAGAGAGCTTCTTGACCAGGCGAGACGGGAGAAAGAACGGCTGGATCAGGAAAAACGCCGGAGAGAACAGCAGGAGAGATGGCGCCGGCCGGAGGAACCTGCTCCCAAATTCTGCAGCGAGTGCGGCGGGAAACTGGAAGAGGGAGACAAATACTGTTCTTCCTGCGGCGCTCCCGTCCGGCCTTCCCGGGATGGGTTCATCGAGATCATGGAAGTGCACGAGGATTTCCGGGACCCTGATTTTGAGGAAGTGGACATCAACCAGTTTAACCGCCGGATCAAAGGCGGCGCCGGTGAGACGGTGATCTCCTGCCAGGACAGAAGCGGCGCCGGTTCCGGCGCCGATGAACGAAAGACAGCGGCAGATGAGACGGCGGCAGCCGCGGAGCCGGCCCAGGAGAGAAAGGCGGCGCAGGAAACCGGGGTGACCGGAGCGGACGATGCCGGGGCAGAGACGAAAGAGCCAAAGACCGGAGGAGCCGCAGAGGCAGAGACCGTCAGGCCTGACGCCGGGAAGCCGGAGAGAGAGCCGGGATCCGGGACGGAAGAGACCGTCAGGCCCGATGCCGGGAAGCCGGAGAGAGAGCCGGGGGCCGGGACGGAAGGGACTGTCAGGCCCGATGCCGGGCAGACCGGAGCGGCAGAGCCGAAAGCCGGGGACGGGAATACGGGCGCCGGTCCGGGAGAACTGCAGACAGACGGTATTGTATAGAGAAGTACTCAGACAGATATAACGGTGAAGGGTGCAGATATATCTGTAAAAAGGTATATCTGCATTTCATTATGCGCAGCCTCGTGCAGTGGAAATATGCCGTTAAGGCGGCGCACAGGGGCTGGCGGCGGGCAGGAGGAAAATCGTCCCCTGCCGATTGAAAAAATTTCCATGAGAGGGTTCCTATGAGATGTCCAAAATGCGGTAAGATCATAAAAAGCAATCCTGCCATATTCAGTAATCTGTACATCTGCACGGTTTGCGGAGCCTCTTTTTCTGAGGACGGCCGGGAGGACAATGTGGCCGCCTCCCTGAAATCCATAACCGTTCAGTACGGCGCGGAAGTTCTCTCGGATGTGAGAAAGGTCAATGCCCTTCTCATGGATTATATGCCCCGCAGGGACCGGGAGAGAAAGCTGATCATCAGCGTGATGAACGAGGGCGTCTGTCCAAGGCTTCTTAAGGTGAAGGACCGGGATGCCGGGGAACAGCAGCTGCAGGTGAACCGGTGCATCCATGAGCTGGTAAGAGACCTGTGGATCACGGAGGAAGCGGCCGGATATGCAGTCAATATCCTGGCCCAGGTCCTGGGACTCACAGCCGTCGTGCCGGCCCCGGAGGAGAGGGGAGCGGAAGCAGGAGCCGGCTCGGGGGAGCAGACCCTGAGTAAACAGGATGTATTTGAATCAGGAAAAGGGGTGGAGGAACTGCTGTCAGGCTGCAGTACAGTGGGATATAAGGCATTTGCGGCTCATAAGGGCCTGACATCCGTAAGCCTGCCATCCTCTGTCCGCACCATCAGCTCCAAAGCTTTTGCAGGATGCAGTAATCTGAAGCATATCGTTCTGCCGGCTTCTCTGGAGAATATGGGCACATCGGTATTTGACGGCTGCTATGATCTGGAACAGATCAGTGTGGAGGAAAATCCTTCTTATAAAGTGATTTCGGGCATGCTGATCCATAAAAAGAAAAAAGAACTGATCCGGGCGGAAAACAGAGAGCGTATGAGCTCAGTCACCGTGCCCGAGGGGATCGAACGTATAAAAAAGAGGGCTTTTGACTGGAACAGAGTCCCTTCTGTCCGCCTGCCAAAAAGCCTGACTGAAATCGAAGATTCCGCGTTCCATATGGTATGGGCGCTTGAACAGATAGATGTAGACAGTAAAAATCCGGTCTTTTCTTCCCTTGACGGAGTTCTCTTTGACAGGAGGAGAACGAAGCTGATCCTGTACCCGCAGGGAAGGAAAGAAGAGCGGTATATCGTGGAAGACACGGTTTCCGTCATCGGAAAAGGAGCCTTTGGCCATGGGCTCCATCTGCAGACCGTGACCATCCCGGATTCCGTTACCAGACTGGAGGAGAGGGCTTTTGAGTACGGATATAAGCTGGAGAGCATCATGCTGCCCGGCAGCGTTGCCTCCATAGGAGACCGGGCGTTTCAGTACTGCAGTAAGCTGAAAACAGTCATGCTTTCCCGGAGTATTGAGGAGATCGGGGATTATGCCTTTTACGGCTGCCGGGAGCTGGGCACCATCAGCATCCCCAGGCTGGTAGAGCGGATCGGCAATATGGCTTTCGGGGAATGCGAAAAACTTACCAGGATCGTGATACAGGACAAAGTGAGATTTATCGGAGACGGAGCTTTTGTGGGATGTCCCGGGGCAGAGGTTGCCATCAGAAACAATCCTTATGTGGAGACCTACTGCCGGGCGCATCATATCCCATATTCTGTTTTATAAGGGGGAGAGTTTCATGACCATCCAGGAGCAGCTGGTTGTAATGAATGATACATTTAAAAAGCTTCATGATGATTTCATCCGGCTGGATCAGGAGAAGACTGCCATGGAGAGCAGATATGAAAGCATGGCAGAGAAGATCCGGTCAAAGTGGGAAGACGAGAGAAACCGCTGCAGGGAGCAGAAGGAGGATATCCTGACATACTACAGGATCGCCCAGGATAATTCCAGAAAGCTTCTTGCACAGAACGCTCCTGCCAGGAAACCGGATCTGGACAGGCTTAACCACATGCTGTCCGGGATCATAACCTTTGAGAGAGAAGATGTGGTAGCGGGACAGGTCATCGATCTGTGCAGCAGCTATGTGGCCTATGTGGAAAATGACATCAGGAAGGTGGACGGCAGCGAGAGAAACGAACTCCAGGCCCTGGCGGAAAAAAAGAAAAACGAGGCCGCCTTAGTGGTTCAGAAGAAGAAACAGATCCTGGATCAGTGCAGCCGGTATCTGAAGGGAGAGATGGTGGAGAGCCTGGTCAGGCTGTTTGAGAACATTCACCAGGACTATGAGATCACGGCGGCTTATTTTACCCGGTTCGGACAGCAGGCAAAACGGAAGCGGATGATGCTCATAGGCTTCAGCCGGTATCCTGTAGACGTTCCCCAGATGCTCTGCGCCACGCTGAAGTCCAGCTTAGGGCAGCATTTTGACGAGAATACAAAGCAGGTAAACTGTCCCTGCGGCTTTACCACAGACAGCAGCCAGGAGATCTCCGTAGAATATACGGATCACAACGAGAGCCGGATGAAGGCAGGGATCCAGGCCATGATCCTGAATTGTCTCCGGTATTTTCCTCCCGGCGAGTACAAGGTGTCTGTCTTTGATTTTATCTACTACAACGGAGATGTCCTGGGTCCTCTGTCAGTGTTTGCATCCATGAAGAACAGTTTCGTGGATCCGGTTCCCTGCAATGAAAAAAGCCTGAAACAGGCCGCTGCAGGCCTGGCAGACTATTATCGGAAAACAGAGGCCAAACTGGGCACTCTGACAGTCTATGAGTACAACAGACAGCATCGGGCACAGGAGAGGATCCCTCTCAGGATCCTGATCATCAACAGGCAGCAGGAGGTGTTCGGGACTTCCGTCGACGGAGAATTGTCCTATATTATCAACAACAGCGCCAGATTCGGCATCATCCTGGTCTCCATGACCAAAAGTACTGACGGAGGCAGCAAGGGGAAGGACCGGGAAAAGAAATTTTCTCAGAAGGCCAGAGATTCTATCCACATCATCAGCGACGAGAAAGGCGGATTTTTCCTGGAGAATCAGAAACAGTGGATAGGGTTTGAATGGCTTTCCAGTCCTTCCGTCCTGCCAGGTGAGTTTGTGGCCGGCATCGAGAAGGCAGTGAAGCCTGTGGAGAAGGGAACGAAGTATTTTAACCGGTTCAAGCCTGCGCTTCCTGAGCGATCCAAAGGCAAAAGAAAACCGGTGATCATTCCCTTTGCAGTCAATGAGGACGATAAAGTGGTGACCTGCAGCTTCGAAAACGAGCTTTTTGCGGCCTATATGATGGGAGCCGCCCGTTCCGGAAAATCCACTCTGCTCCATACCATGATCAGCGGCCTGATCATGAATTACCACCCTGACGAGATGGAGCTGTGGCTGCTGGATTTCAAGATGCTGGAGTTTAAAAAGTACGTGGACCACCGTCCCCCTCATGTGAAATACCTGCTTCTGGAGAAATCCGAGGATCTGGTGTTTGACATTATCGATCAGCTGGAACGGCTGCTGGCCGAGAGGGAGTACACCTTTTCCAGAAACGGATGGCAGAAGCTGTCCGATGTGCCGGTCAGCGTCTACATGCCTGTGATCTTCGTGATCATCGACGAGTTTGCCCAGATGTCCCAGATCATGAAGGAGACCAAAGGAAGCGGATACGGGACAGACTACACCTTAAAACTGACCAATCTGCTCCAGAAAGGAGCGGCCATGGGGTTTAAGTTCATATTTGCCAGCCAGACCTACACCGACGGGGTGGAAGGACTGACGGACCCGGCAAGGAAGCAGATTCAGCAGAGATTTGCCCTGAAGAATACATACCAGGAGATCAAGGATACCCTGGATCTGTCCGGCGACATCCCTCCGTCCCTGCAGAACCACATGAATTCCCTGCCGCCTTTCGAGTCCCTGTTCAAATGGAGAGATGATGACGGCCGCCTGAGAGTGGACCGGCTCAGGAACATGTACACGGAAGGAGACCAGGTGGACCGGCTGGTGGATATGATCTGTGACAATATGTCCGTATCATCCGACGGCAGTCAGGAGGACAGCCGGGTCTATGTGGACAAGCATCCCATCCTTATCGACGGAGGGGAGCCCAAAACATTCCGGAGCCAGATCCCGTACTACAAAGCCTATGAGAGAGGCGGGATCCTGGATGATCTGGATGAGGAGGATATCCTGATCTATGCCGGGGTTCCCTGCAGTTTCAATCTGGCCAGACCCTTTGTCATGATCAACGGCACGTCAGAGAACATCCTTGTGGCCGGAGGGGACCGGGAAAACGAGCTGAACGTGATTCTGTCCGTGTTCAACAGCTGCAAAAAGAAGGATCTGGACATCAAAATATGGGCCAATACCAGGAATTCCATATACAGGAAATATAAAAATACGATTCTGGGCAGGTATGATACGGAGACGGAACTGGATGAGATCTGCGGCGAGATCACCCGGATCAGGAAAGCCATTCAGTCCAAAAAGTATGACAACAGGCTGATTCTGGTTCTGGGATATGAGAAGATGGCTGCCGACATGGAGATCCTGGGCTCGGACATGGAGGAAGACGAGGAAGAGATCAGCACTTCTGCCATGGAGGAGCCGGAAGATATGAGCAGCGTTATGGAAAGAGTCGCTGCCGCAAAAGACATCGGAGAGAAGAAGAAGATTCTGGAAGAGTACAATGCCAGAGTGGCTCAGTACGAAGCCATGAAACAGAGCGGAGGAGGAAACGAAAAGTCCGGTCCTGTCTACGATGCCAGGGAGGACATGAAGTGGATCCTGAAGAGAGCTTCTGCCTATGGGATACATTTCCTCTTCGCCTTCGAACAGGCCAGAGATTTTCTGGATACCCGGATCGATGAAAATTCCTTCCGTCACAAGCTGCTGTTTTCCATGTCCAGAGACGATTCCGCCAGCATCATGGGAAGCCGGAAGGCCAATGAGATCGACAAAGGCGTGTGTGTATACAGCGACGGAAAAGATACTTTTACCATGCATCCCCATATCTATTTCGGAGTTCCCTGCAACGGGTGGCAGGTAGACGAACAGGGGACGGTGACCCCGAGGAAGGAGGACCATGGCTAAATATGCGATAAATGCGGAAGGCGTGAGAGCTATGAGGCTGCTGTCAAACAAAATCCTCATGTGTGCCAATCAGGTGGTGGAGGCCAACCGGGGCCTGGAAACGCAGATCCTGTCCCTGTCCGACGATCTGGGTGTCTACGGAGAACCTATTCTGGAGATCGAGAGATACAACAGCGAAGTGCTGAAACGGAATTATGACTCCATCATGGGTCTGGCTAAGAGCGTGGCCAAAAAGGCGGATCAGATCGAGACCCTCATAAGTCTTGGCTGGATAGGAGGTACAGGCGGCAGTCCGGGCGGTCCGGGCCCGACAGGAGGAACCGGCTATAAGGCATCCGATCCGCCTGGTTCCCCTGTCCCGTCCGGATCCGGAAATCCTTCGGATCCTCAGGCGCCCCACCGGGCTTCTCCGAGGGATCTGCCCTGTACCGCCTATGACTTTCAAAGCGATTCCGACGGAAATCTGGTTTATGACTCGCCCATGGAGACGGATGCCTGGCTGTACAAGAAGCAGGGGACGGCAAAGCTGTGGTATCAGGGGACCTGCGGTCTTTGCTCCTGTGCCAACATCCTGCGGCTGGCGGGAGTAGAGTCCACGGAGAGAGAGGTGCTGGACTATGCGGCAGACACCAGAAGGCCGGATTCCACAGGCGCTCTCTGTGAGAAGGGCCATCTCATAAATCCGGGGCTCAACGGAGCCACCTGTCCCGAAGACAGGAAAGCCATCCTGGAGCATTTCGGTATTGACAGCGGCGTGTTCCCCGTCGCCAAAGACCGTCAGGGAAACCCGTCGGACGAGAATATTGATACCATCGCCAAATATGTGTCGGAGGGCCGGGGAGTGATCATTTCCGTCCATGCAGACATGCTGTGGTACGATGCCCCCTATCCTTCGGGGATGTACCACGCGGTGACGGTTACCAGCGTGAAGAAGGATCCCCAGGGCAGGATCCTTGGCTTTTACATCTGTGATTCGGCAAAAGGAGGAACGACCTACTATCCGGCGCAGAAGATCAGACAGGCCCTGACCGGTTCCGAGATGAATGTTACATATCAGATTATCAGGTAGGTGGAGAGATGAATCTATTTCAGGTAAAGAATGTGATCTTTAAGACAGAATGCAGAAGACTGGTCGCAGACGGTTTGTGCTGTTCGGAACCGGTTATGACGAGAGACAGAGAAGGCATCATTGATCACTATTTCATTTACGGCTGTGATGAGAAACTGAAAAGCTATTTCGGGCCCACGGCTGTTTTCGGTATCTATTCCGACCTGTCCAGGACCGCATATATCAAAAAGCCCGGCAAAGAGGAGGAGAAGGAGATGCCGGCTCTCAACTGGAAGCAGTATGACAGGGAGGCATATGATCTCTACTGTGAGACATTTCCAAAGGTACGGGAGTTTCTGTTCCACACAGACTGCTCGGAAGAGGAAAAGGAGATCCTGAAGACCTATATCAGGTGTTTCAGGAAGCTTACCGACGGCGGGCTGTGGCCTGTCTACCAGCAGATCGGCGGAGAGTTCTTCCGGTGGGCCGGGGAGACGGCGGGATAGATCAGGAACGGAAGGAGGAGGTTTATGGCCAGATATGCGATTTCCCCGGAGGGCGTCGCGGCCCTTCAGAAGCTGGCGGATGATCTGTCCATGGCTGTCAACGAGATAGAGACGGACAGCAGCCGGATGCTGAATATCATCAATTCTCTGGAGCCGGATCTGGGGATTTACTATAAGGAAATCCTGGTCCTCATCAGAGAGATCTTAAAGACTCTGACGGACGCCATAGACGGCGACGGATACGGTATCCGCTATCTTGTGTTAAAAAGGATCCCCAGCCTTATAACAATCATGGAAGAATTCATCCAGATGGGATTGGGCAGCGGCGATGACGAGGAGCCGGCAGTGCCGGAAACAGAATTAAAAAGAAGTCGATAAAACATAAAGGAGAAAAGATCATGGCAGGAAAAAATGTTGATACAGAAGCTTTGGGGAAGGCCGCCAGTGCCCTGGGAACCTACATCGCCAATGTACAGAACAGCATCCAGAAGATGAAGGATGCAGCCACAGACTGCAGCGACAACATGGGAAGCGACGTGTACAGTCAACGGGCGATCGAGAAACTTCAGGACTGTTCCAAAGCACTGAACAAGACGATCACGGAAGCGGAATCCCTGAGAAAGACGATCCTGAAAAAGAAACAGCAGATCCAAGACTCGGCAAACAGATTTTAGGGAGAGGAGAAGGAAGATGGCCAAATTCGGTATTAACAAAGAAGGAGTGGCAGCCCTGCGGCAGCTGGAAAAGGATCTGAAATCCATCAACACGGAGATCGAGACCAGCGGCAAGACCCTGAAGGCGGCTGTGTCCGGCATCGGGGAAGGCCTGGGGATCTATGAAGAGAAGATCCTGGAGCTGGTGGACAGCGTCAACAACACCCAGAGGACGGGGAGAGAGTCTGTGGAACAGCTTACAGGAAAGATCAGCGATAAGATCACCGATATCGAAGAGCTGATCAGCGCAGGGCTGGTCTGAAAGGTGTGAGGGATGAATCCTATTAATAACAGTGTGGTAAAAGAAGGGTTTCGTCAGATCAATGAGCTGGAAGCCAGGACAAAAGAGGGTCAGATCAGGCAGAGAGTGCTTTCCGATACCAGGCAGATCGAGGATTTAAAGGATTTAAACGGAGTCGTCCTGGGGGCGGCGGCCGCTATGATATGGATCCTGACGATCGCGGTCAAAGGCCCCTGGGGGATCCTTCTGGGACTGGTGACAATGATCGTCGGCGTGGCAGTCCTGGAGGCGGTCTATATCGTTTATAAAAGCATAGCCAACCGGAAGAAAGAGACTCTGCGCCAGACCATACGGGATCAGGCAGGGGCAGAGATCCGCAGACTCTATGAGGAGGCGGATAAGAAGACGGAGGAGCAGATCAGAGCCTATGATGATGAGGTAAAACTCTATGTGGGGAAGGTGATGAAGAACGCCAGAACCATCGAGCCCATGATAGCCTATAACGTAGCCATGTTCAACCGATGGATCTCCCACAGCGACACCGGTTCCAATAAAAAGTTTGTGGAGGCCGCTTTTACCTACCATGTAAAAAATCAGGGGATCGAATATATTTTTCAGAGCGGGTACGCCAATCCCCAGGACAGTTTTATCTTTGACAAACAGAGATTCCGGGATCTGTCAAAGGTATCGGAGTGCGAAGGACTGGCTCAGGTCCTGGCCAAGCTGACCATAAGCCAGATGAAAGCTCAGTATCCGCCCCAGACCACCATCGGCGTCAGCCATATAGATGCCAGGGTCACCCTGTATTTTAAGGCGCCTAACAGAAATTATATCGCACCCAGGGATATTATATGATTACAGGATGACGGAGGAATAAAAATTGGCAGACCCCATGAAAGGCAGACCCGTACGGGAGCAGATTAAAATTAGAAATAAAGAGGCGGCAGACAGGAGAGCCGCAGAACTCAGGAGCAAATTTCATCCGGATACGTCAGGCATCGTAGATGTGCCCGACAGCAGTCCGGGAATAAAAGAAATAGGATATGCGTTTGTGATCGGGGTTGTAGCAATCATAGGGCTGGGATTTCTGTTTAAAGGTTTTGGAGTCGTGATGGGAATCGTGGTGGAACTGGCTGCTATGGCTGTGATGCAGGGTAAAGCCAAATCACGTGTGCGGGAGATCAACTGGGAGAGGGAGAAGCAGAGACAGCAGATCCGGGACCAGGCCCGGAAATCCCTGGATGCACAGATCAAAAAGGTCTATGCGGAGGCTGACCTTAAGACAAAGAAAGAGATCCAGGAATATGACGACAAAGTCAATATGTACAGTGACAGGATCATGAAAAACGCAAAAACCATCGAGAGGATGGTGGATCACAATGTGGAGATGTTCAGAAGAATGATCGCCCAGAGCGGCAGTGATTCCGATCAGAAATTTATTTCGGCGTATCTGATCTACGAGGTGGGTCTGTATGGAATTACCTACACTTACTACAGTCAGTATTCCAATCCTCTGGATGCCTTTGTGTTCAGCAAAGAGAGGTTCCGCTGTCTGTCAAAACAGGAGGAATGTGAAGGCCTGGCCCAGGCTCTTGCCAGACTGACCATAGGGAAGATGAAGAGACAATATCCTGCCAATACAAAATTCAGAGTTACTCATGAGGAAGCAAAAGTAACTTTGTTTTTTAATATGCCGAACAAAAATTTTGTGCCGCCGACAGATATTTATTAAATATTTTTACTTATGAAGGGGAGTGTGTTACAATGAAGAATGAGATCATAGAAGCCAATGTGATCATCGCCAAATGCGCGCAGGCGAAAAAACCATACGGGATCCGCATCGAGAAGCGGAAGGACCGGGTGTGGTACTGCAACTGGGCATTTAAGATCTCGGAGAAAAGCGCTGCCAACGAAGGGTATGACAGCACAGTGATCTCGGGAAAGGTAGATCTGGATCCGGAGTATCCCGGCTGTCCCTACTGCGGCGGAGGAGGCTGGGTCAGCTGCGGCCACTGCGGCAAGCTGACCTGCTGGGGCTCCGGGGGAAACAACTTTGTCTGTGCCTGGTGCGGCGTGGCCAGCGGAGTCAGGGAAGCAGAACATTTTGATTTAAAGGCCGGAGATTATTAACAGGAAGAAGTGTACGGATCAGATGGAATGTAAGAAGTGCGGCAGTACATGGAGCGTGCTGCCGGAAAAGGCAAAGAAGATCACCAAATGTCCCTTCTGCGGAAGCGACCTGTTCGAGAGGAGCATCGAGTCTCAGATCAGGATCATGGTGCAGGAGAGCGGGCCGGAGGTACTTACCAACAACATGAGGATCAACAGCATCCTGGCAGATCTGTTTCCCGGATCAGGAAGAGAAAGGACCACCATCCGGTCGGCTCTGGATATCGGTGCGGGGCGGATGTTCTATGAGATCGCCATGAATTCTGCTTTTGATCTGGACAGCAGGATCCAGGCTATCCGGAACAGGCTTATGGAAGAGGCCTGGCTGTCGGAGACAGCCTGCGACTATATCTGCACTGTGTTTCTGGGCGCCATCGATGTGTCCATGCCTTCCCCGGGAAGGAGAAGGCCAGAGTCAGAGACAGGACCGGTCCGGGAGGAGGATCTGGCCGGAGGAGGGCAAAAGACGGGGCCTGCGGCCGGAGACAGCCTTCAGGCTCAGGCGGAGAATCTGTACAGGGCAGCCATGTGGCAGCTGGAGCGGGGCCAGACCGAGGTGGCTGCGATCAACCTGCGGAAGGTGGCGGACGGCGGAAAGCTGGAGGCTCTGGCCAATATGAAGCTGGGAGAACTCTATAAGGATCAGCCGGAACTGGCTATCAGGTATTATTCCAGAGCGGCGGATCTGGGAAACCCTGCGGCTCAGAATATAACCGGATGCATGTATGAGAACGGAGAGGGCACGGAGAAAGACCTGATCGTGGCCGTGAAGTACTATGAGCTGGCTGTGAAGAATAAGCACAGAGGGGCGCAGCATAATCTGGGGGTTCTGTACTACATGGGAAAGGGAGTGCCAAAGGATTATGAAAAGGCGTACGAGCTGTTCCTGTCTGCCGCCATGCAGGAGAGTCCGGGGGCACAGAATAATCTGGGAGTGATGTTTGAATACGGGCAGGGAGTGGTCCAGAATAAGAAACATGCTCTCTACTGGTATAAAAAGGCTTCAGACAACGGGAGCAGAGACGGGCAGGCCAATTATGAGAGGCTGCTCAAATGGATGGAATAAGGGATGTGATCATGTGAGGAATGAGAGATATTATTATTCTGTCATGTCTCCGGAGGAAAAACAGGCTTACCGGATGATCTTTGACGGGCTGAAAGCCAGATCCTATCATGTGGGCGTCACGGTCGATCTGGCCAGGAATCAGGTTCAGGAGATCTATCTGAGGGTTTTGTACGACAATCCGCTGTTTTTCTATGTCAATCAGAGAGTGATCCGCATGACAGGAGAGCCGGGGGCCTATGACCTGCTGCCGGAATATCTGTACAGTCAGAAAGAGATCCTGCAGCTGACCCGGGAGGTAAGAAACGTTGTGGACAAGGTGGCATTGAAAGCCCGGCAGATGCCCAATGAATTCCGGCTGGAAAAATATCTCCATGACAGCGTTGTAAAGAGCGTGGCCTATGATTATGATTCTCTGAGCAAAAGCGACTGCTTTAACGCTCATTCCATCATCGGCTGCTTTCTTGACAGAAAGGCCGTATGCGAGGGCATAGCCAAGGCCTTTAAGCTGCTGTGCAATGAATTTTCCATGAAATGCATCGTGGTCCTGGGGAAGGCCAGCCCTGACGGAGATCTGTCGGGAGACTGTTACCATGCCTGGAATCTGGTGAAGATCGGAGACGAATCCTATCACGTGGACCCTACCTGGGACAATCTCTATGACAGGGAGATCAAGCATATCAGTTATGACTACTTTAACGTGACCACGGAAGAGATCCTGAAAGACCACCGGCCTCTGGAAGGGCAGCTGCCCTTCTGCAGCTCTACCCGGCTGAATTACTTTTACTCCACAAAAAGCATTGTCAGCACCTATGACCAGCTGCTGGATCTGGTGAGAGAGAGGATAGATCAGAAGGAAATCATGTTTAAGACCGTTCCTGACGGCAGGACTTTCCTCAATACGGAAGATCTGAAGAAAAAGACATACGACGCCGTGATCCAGGTCATGAGAGAGAAAAGAATGTCCAAGCCCTTCGCTCTGCTGTTCAATGAGATCCACAGCATCGGGAAGGTGATCTTTGTATCGGATATATTCAGTAAATCATAACGTGTTACAGGAATTACCGGCAGATTAAAAAAGCGGCAGCAGGATATGGTCTCCTGCTGCCTGTTTTCGTTCTGATTTATATTTGTAATAGGGATCAGCCGAAGTATCTCTTCAGCAGGCCTGCGAAAGCCTTGCCGTGTCTTGCCTCGTCCCTTGCCATCTCGTGAACGGTGTCATGGATCGCATCCAGGTTGGCAGCCTTGGCTCTCTTGGCCAGGTCGAACTTGCCTGCGGTAGCGCCGTTCTCAGCGGCAACTCTCTTCTCCAGATTCTCCTTGGTGGAGGCGCTTACGCACTCGCCCAGAAGCTCTGCAAATTTGGCAGCATGCTCAGCCTCTTCGTAGGCAGCCTTCTCCCAGTAAAGACCGATCTCGGGATAGCCCTCTCTGTGGGCAACTCTTGCCATGGCCAGATACATACCCACCTCGGAGCACTCACCTTCAAAGTTTGCTCTCAGATCAGCGATAATGTCTTCCGGAACACCCTGAGCAACACCGACTACATGCTCTGCAGCCCATGCCAACTCACCGGCCTTCTGCTCCTCGAACTTGGAAGCATCAACATGGCACTGTGGGCACTCTGCCGGAGGAGTATCTCCCTCATGAACATAACCGCATACTGTACAAACCCATTTCTTCATAGATCATATCTCCTTTTCTTTATGATGAATTTTATTGAGCTTATTGCCAAATAACAATAATAGTAATTGTTACTGATATGACTTTATCATAAGTATGTCCCTTTGTCAAGGCTTAATGAGAATTTTTTTTCAGACAATCTTTGCAGAGGCCGTAAAAATAAGTCAGATGACTGTCTATGCGGCCGGTGCAGCAGCACTGGGCCTCCTCGTTGAGCCGGACGGAGGGCTCCAGAGGCAGATCGGTGATGGCGCCGCAGGACCGGCATACAAAATGATAATGAGGGTTTAAATCCCCGTCAAACCGGTCAGGTCCGTATCCGAAACTCAGTTTCCGGACTTCCCCCAGTTCTACCAGAAGATTCAGATTCCGATATACAGTGCCCAGGCTGATATTAGGGTATTCTTCCCTGATACTCAGGTATACATGATCGGCAGTAGGGTGGTCCCTGCGTTTCATAAGGCAGGTTTTGATACTCTCCCTCTGCCTGCTGTATTTTAATGTTTTCATGCGGACTCCCCTGGAAACAATAAAAATAATAACAGTTACTGTTATATTTTATCAGAATCAAAACCGGATGTCAATATGGCGGCGGACAGGTTTTATGAAGATCACAGGGCCTGCCCGCCAAAAGGGCGGAGGAACAGGCCCCTGGAATTACAGACGGAAACCGAAATAGGCTACCGCATTATTATAAGAAATACCTTCCACGATCTTCTTCAGGGCTTTTCTGTCTGCCGGATATTCTCCGTTCTCTACCCAGCCGCCGATGAGATCACAGAGGATCCTGCGGAAATACTCATGTCTGGTGTAGGACAGAAAGCTTCTGGAATCCGTCAGCATGCCGATAAAGTTGCCCAGACAGCCCAGATTGGCCAGGGAGGTCATCTGCTCGGTCATGCCGATCTTGTGATCATTGAACCACCATGCGGAACCCTGCTGGATCCTTCCCGCAGTGCCTGCGCTCTGGAAGCAGCCCAGGATAGAACCGATGGAAGCGTTGTCGTTGGGGTTGAGGGAGTACAATATCGTCTTGGGGATCTCGTTAGTGGCACTGAGCGCGTTGAGGAAATCCGCCATCTGAGCAGAGGGGGCGTAGTTGTTGATACAGTCATAGCCTGTGTCGGCTCCCAGCTGCTGATACATGTATGCGTTGTTGTCCCGCTTGCAGCCGTAATGGATCTGCATGGTCCAGTTTCTGCGGTTATATTCCCTGGCCACGAACAGCATAAAAGCGGTCTTGTACTTTAATTCTTCCTCTCTGGTCACAGGCTGTCCGGAGAGTCCTTTGGCCATGACGGCCTCTGTTTCCGCTTCGCCGGCGGGGACATACATCACATACTCCAGAGCGTGGTCGGATACACAGCAGCCGTGGGCCGCGAAATAGTCCATACGGACTTTCAGAGCCTCTTTTAAGGAGGCAAAATCCCTGATCTCCACGCCGCTGGCTTTGGAAAGACCGGCGATGTAGGAGGCGAAATCAGGTTTCTCCACATTCATGGCCTTGTCCGGTCTCCATGCAGGGAGGACCTGTACGTCAAAGGTTTCATCGGCGGCAATCTTCTCGTGCCATTCCAGAGTATCGGCCGGGTCGTCGGTAGTGCAGATCAGGGTCACGTTGGACTGTCTGATGATGTTGCGCACGGACATGGAATCCTGATGAAGCTTCTCATTGCACAGGTTCCAGACTTCCTCGGCAGTGTCGCCGTTTAAATATCCGGTGTATCCGAAATACTTCTGAAGCTCCAGATGACTCCAGTGATACAGAGGGTTGCCGATAAGCTTCTCCAGAGTCTCGGCCCATTTCTGGAATTTCTCTCTGTCAGGGGCATCGCCGGTGATGTATTTCTCCTCGACGCCGTTGGAGCGCATCTGACGCCACTTGTAGTGATCTCCGCCCAGCCATACCTGAGTGATGTTGTCAAACTTCCGGTCCTCGGCGATCTCCCGGGGATTGATGTGGCAGTGATAGTCCAGGATGGGCATCTTGGCCGCATAGTCGTGATACAGCTCCCTGGCCATATCTGTAGAGAGCAGAAAATCATTGTCCATAAACTGTTTCATTGGAATCTTCCTCCTTAAAATGAAAAATTAGTTGTTTCTTTTTGTATGAAATCCGCGGCAATGACAGTCCTGGAAGGGACCTGACTGCCGTCGAACACACTCATGAGGGTTGTCACCGTGGCGGTGCACAATTCCTCCACCTTGGTGTCCACGGAAGAGATCTCCGGGGTAGTGCAGTAGGAGAGGATAGAGTTATTGTACCCGACAACGGCCAGATCTTCCGGTATGGAGATCTTTTTGGAACAGGCAAATTTCACCGCGCCTACAGCCAGAGAATCATCGGAGGTCATAACCGCATCAAAGGAAAGACCGGAATCCGCCAGCTGTTCTATCAGCTGTCTGGAGGCTGTCAGATCCTTGGCGCACTGATGGATCAGTTCTCTCCGGACCGGGAGCCCCCTGTCCGCCAGAGCATTCTTGTATCCCTGGACCTTGTTCAGGCCGCTGTAGGAGTGGCTGGTATAGAGATAAAGGATGTCTTTTTTCCCGGAATCCACGAGTCTGGACGTTACCTGGTACATGGCTTCGTAGTCGTTGCACACCGTACTGTAGATGCCGGGAGCGTCCAGATATCCGTTGACCAGCATCACCGGAAGCTCTCTGGCGGCCTGGATCAGATAATCGTTATCCCTGTCGATCAGCTCCACAAACTTGGAACCGGCCAGGATCATGGCATCCACCCGCTTGGACAGAAGCAGCTCAAAGCAGGTCCGCTTGTTCTCAAGGGAGGTGCCGGTGCAGCAGAGGATGGAATCATATCCGTGGCTGCGGAGCTGCCGTTCCAGATAGTAGATGGCGTTGGCAAGGTAGGGGTCCGAGGAATCGGAGCACATGATCCCGATGGTCTTCATGGTGCCCAGGCCCAGGCCCCTGGCAAATACGTTAGGTGTATATCCCAGTTCATCCATGACTGCCAGGACTCTGGAGCGGGTCTTCTGGCTGACGTTGGGGTTGCCGTTAAGGACCCTGGACACGGTGGCGATGGAGACGCCTGCCCGTCTGGAAACGTCATAAATATTCAAGTCATCACCTCTCTGTTGTTGTGTAAGCGCTTACAAACTGATTTCATTATAACGATATTGTAAGAAAAAAGCAAGGGTTAATTCGGTTGATTTTTCATAAATTCTGACGTAAAATAAAATTGTTATATAATTTTATCTTAAGGAGGGGAACATATGATAGATTTGATCATGCCGTGGATTGTACCTGTCGTTGTGGTTGCTGTCCTGATCCTGATCGTGGCCTGTGGGTATGTGAAGGCTCCGCCGGATCAGGCGTACATTATTTCGGGCCTGAAGAAAGAGAGCAAGGTCCTGATCGGACGGGCGGGCATCCGGATTCCGTTTCTGGAGCGGATGGACCGGCTGTATCTGGGGCAGATGACCGTGGACATCAAGACCGAGCAGTCGGTGCCGACCAACGATTTTATCAATGTCAACGTAGATGCCGTGGCCAAAGTCCGTATCTCTCTCACCAACGAAGGGATCAAGCTGGCTTCCAAGAACTTCCTCAACAAGGTTCCCAACGATATCACCAGGGACCTGCAGGATTCCCTTCAGGGAAACATGCGTGAGATCATCGGAACCCTGTCTTTAAAGGAGATCAATACGGACAGAGACTCTTTCTCCGATCAGGTTATGTCCAAGGC
>Ga0137306_101191_pt1 | contig 27959 bp, 28 predicted proteins | sample Inofroosms_March_FD_97187 | JGI IMG/M metagenome (GOLD analysis project Ga0137306, IMG submission 97187) | Mouse cecal microbial communities from Vienna, Austria - N-Acetylneuraminic and N-Acetylglucosamine D2O microcosms_March | ecosystem: Host-associated > Mammals > Digestive system > Large...
AGTATAGAGCGTATCAATGAAAAATATTGAATTTTTGGACAAGATCCAAAGTGGAGAGAACAATGAGGATATTGGTAATATCAGATATTCACAGTAATATATGGGCGTTGGATAAGGTGCTAGAGACGGAAGCAAGCTGGGATCGGGTATGTTGTGCCGGAGATCTTGTAGATTATGGGACTGCGCCTCGAGAGGTGATTGACACCATGAGAAGTCTTCCTAATCTTTGGCTGGTGAAAGGAAATCATGATGTACATACGGTAAATACCTGGAGACAATATCAAAGAGGGCAGGTAAAACCCCAAGATTATAAGTGGGTGCATCATAACTGTGAACGGTTGGATGAAGAGAGAATTGACTATCTGGATCGTTTACCGGAGCATCTGGTATTTGAGGCGGATGGTTATGAATATCTGATGCAGCATCAGTATGGGCTATCTTATGAGGTAGTGGAGAGCAGATATCAGTTTGAGGAGTACTGGAAAAGATACAGGAAAGAAACACGAGAAGGGCTAGGAAGGCGGATGATTTTTGGTCATTCTCACCGACAATGCATTCATGTGCTAAAAGAGGATTGTCTATGGCTCAATCCGGGGAGCGTTTCCTACCGGAGACCGGATGATCCGGATAAAACAGCCCATTATATAGTGATTGAAGATGGCAGGATTATGATAAAACAAGTTCCTTATGATCGGAGCCGTTTACTTCAAGAGGCGGTAGGCTTCCAGAAAAGGCAAGAGATGATGGAGACAGAGATCCAGGATTTTTATTTTTTCTTTGGAAAAGCCAAGACATCCCGGGATCCACTTCCGGATATCGCTTCTTTCTCACCCTCAAAGGAAGGGGGACAATAAAAATGTTAGCTTGTCGGCGGTATTCGATGAAAGGAATTGCAAATTTCCGGGATTTGGGAGGTTATGTCTGTCAGGGAGGGATCACAAGATGGGGGGTATTTTTCCGGAGCACCAGTTTACATAAGGCAGAACCGGAGGATATCTGGAAGCTGGAACAGATGGGAATTTGTTCTATCTTGGATCTGAGATACCCCGATGAACAAAGGCAGATGCCGGATCGGGAGGTAAAAGGGGCGGTCTGGCATGGAGTTTCTCTCATGGGGGCGATTCCGGTGGAGGAGATCCATGTCAATGATACCGTGGCAGATACCCGAACGTTGATTCGTATGTATCGTCAAATGATTCATCACTCAAGAGATCGGATTGCCGAAGCGGTGAGGCTGATGATAGAGGCAGAAGGTCCGGCTTTGTTTCACTGCGCAGCAGGTAAGGACAGGACAGGGATTTTGGCTATGCTGCTTTTGGGAGCAGTGGGGGTCAGCGAGGAGGATATCATATCCGATTATCAGGTTAGTGCCAACTATATCAAAGATTATACGACAGATTGTTCCGGATCTCATGAAAGCAATATGAGAAAGCTGATGAGGGAAATCAAAGATAACTGGGGAACGGTGGTAAGATTTTTGAACGTATGTGGGCTCACAGAAAAGGAGCTGGGAGCTCTACAGAAAAAATTTGTATGGTCAGACAGATAGGAAAACGGGCAGCAAGATAAAGAGTCCATCGATGAATTCTTTGCTTAGCTGTCCGTTTTTGTCCGATTACTTTTTTATTCGTGCTGTTCTTTCCGCCACCAGATCCAAGAAGCCAGAGTAACGGCCAAGGTGGAGCCAAATACCAGGACCAACAGTACAATGCCGGAGATATAAAAGGGAAGGAAAAGGGTGGAAAGAAGAGTCAGGATTCCACAGGCGGCATAAAGCTTTCCGCCCAAACGATGCGTTTTCCGCCAGACATCATCACTGCTCAGCGTCCAGGGAGTCTTGATGCCCATATAAAAGTTGCTTTGGATCTTAGGTAAGTAGTTGCCGATCAATAAAAACATCAACGAAAGCAGAAAAAAGATAATTTTACCAGTGTGGAGTCGTCCGGGAAACAAGCTTTCGCTGATGATGATGCCGATCACAACAGTAAGGAAAAGCTGAAATCCGATACAAAAGCCATCGTAAAACCGACTAAACTTTTGATAGTTGCTACGCCGAGGATCGATATGGGGCAAGACATCAAACAAAACGGCAAACAAGGGAAGCATTCCGACAATAATCCAGATGTTGTATTTGGCTCCATAGGTGATCGTTCCGTCGAAGCCCCAGTTCGTAGGAATTTGTTCTGGGAGTCTGGGATAGATAACCGTCACAGCGGCCAGGACAGTGACAACAATGAGATAGTTGATAATCCGTAATTTTTTATTTTTCATTGAGTTTTTTTCCTTTCTTATCGATAGGTTTGGACATTTCGGCAGCCTCGGCAGAGGGATCTCCTTTCAGACAAAGAAGCCAATTCAGGACATCATCCAATACAGAGCTGTTCAAGTAATAATAGATAAATTTCCCCTTTTTTTCATCATCTATGACACCGGCATGTTTTAAAATTGAGAGATGGTGTGAAATACTGGCTCCGGTCATTTCAAATTGTTCAACAATTTCGCCGGCAGTCAAAGGTCCGTTGCGCAGCAGGGTAAGGATTTCCCGGCGGGTGGGGTCAGACAGGGCCTTGAAGGTTTCTGCAAATCCCATGAGGGTATCTCCTTCCTGGAAATATTTTGACATTTAGAAAAACATCTAAATGATAGTTGTAGGATAACATAAGGAATGAAGCGTGTCAAGAGAGAGCTTTAAAGATTTCTGGGAGGCATGGATGTAATAATTCTGTTCCTTTTTTCCGATTTCGAGATTAAGAATTCCTAAAACCCCTGAATTTTGCTAAAATCGAAACGAAAATATACAAACTCGCTCCGCTCAGACAGTGTATATTTTCGTTTCAACGCTAAATTCAGGGGTTTTAGGAATTCTTAATCTCTGCACAGTCAAAATATCCACAGACGATTTCCCATTGTTTCTCTCCCCTCTTCCCTGGCTGATTTTCTCATTTTGTTATAAATGACATTGAATGTGCTGGATATCGATAAAATAAGAAATCTGTCTGGAAAACTTTTTATTTCCACGTTCTTGGATTTGTGTTAGAATGGCAATGGTCATTAAGAAAAATTACAGTAGGAGTATGATTCGTTGTGAATAATGAATACGATAATGAAAGATTTTTTGAAGAATACGCAAAAATGTCTCGCAGCAGAGATGGTTTGAGCGCTGCCAGAGAATGGCATCAGTTAAAGATTCTCTCCCTGTTTCCTTAGCGTACCTTTTGCCACTACCTATCTAAATGACATTGAAGCAGGAGAGATTCTTTTTCTTTCGCGTATCAGGCATGCGAGTTTTTTTCAAGCACAACACAATGTAAGTGACAGAAAAAACAAATTATAGTATAATCACACAATTAGATGCAAGCTAAAAAATAAATTTTTTTTGATTTTACCATAAATCATCCGCCGGTAGCCGTATAGTAAATACAAGGCCAGGCAGAGAGGACATTATTATGAATGACCAGCAGTTTGAGCAGAATATTGGTCGAATCTGCAGAAATGACAAGAATGGTCTGAGGGATATTTATGAGGATTATTGTCCGCTGATCTATTCGGTTGTGTGGGAGCTTCTCGGCAGCCGGGAGGATGCGGAGGATGTAACCTCAGACTTTTTCATCCGATTGTGGGATATTGCAGGTACATATCGACCAGGAAAAGGACATCGGGCATGGCTGATCACGATCGCCCGCAATATGGCGATCGATTATCTGCGAAAAAGGAAGCGGGAGAGTCTGACTGCGGAGATTCCGGATTATCTGCAGACAGGGGAGGATTCCTGCGAGGAGCAGCTTTGCGAGAAACTTGGCCTTGAACAGGCATTGAAAACATTGAAAGAGGAAGAAAGGCAGATTGTCAATCTGAAGATTATGGGAGAACTGACCTTCCGGGAAATCGCCAGTATCTTGAAAAAACCTCAGGGTACTGTGGCGTGGTGCTACCGGACAGCGATTCGGAAATTGAGGGAGGTGCAGTTATGATGGACGAAAAACGATTGGAACAAGAATACAGGAGTCTGAAATGTCAACAGGCACCAGATCTCTGGAACCGAATTGAGAGAAATCTGCAGGAACACCCAGAGAGAGAGACGGAAGCAGAAATCAATGTCAAAGAAAGGTTAGGCAAGGGGAATCAGGAATCGATTCGTTTGTCGAGGCGCCAGATCTATGCTATGGCGACAGCGGCGGCAGCGATGCTGGTGTTGTTGGTAGCAGCGCCAGGGTTGATGGAAGGGAGATTGAAAAAGACCAGCGAACCGTTGCAGATGGCGAATATGGCCGAAACATTGGAGGCAGCGCCAGAAGCGGCGGCGGTAGAAACAGCGGCAGAGTCTGAAGAGATGATGGCAGCCGGAAATGCAGAGTTACAGGCTGATACGACAGAGAACAAAGTCGAAGCAATAGCGGAGGAAAATCAGCCGGATGCTGTGTCGAGGGCGGCAAAAAATGGCGCATCCTCCAAAGTTTTGCCAGATGGCGTTCTGACGAGTGACCAGTTGTTGCTGGCAAATTATCAGCCGATGTCCCTTCCGGAAAACGCGGTGACTATGGCAGAGGATTCTCAGTATTTTTCGGAGGATATTTTAAGAGATACCGAGTTGCTTTGCGGCGGGACAGTTATGGGTGTATCACTGGAGCAGGACACTTCGGGAAAGTCTGTGGAGGTGGTCTATGAGATGACACTGGATCAAGTTTATTTTGCGGAGGATTATACAACAGGGATGGAAACAATTACAGTGAAGAGCCCGATTGTCAAAACAGAGGGAGATGAGGTGTATATTTTGTATCAGCTTCAGCTGGGTGGAACCTACCTGCTACCTCTGCATAGGCCCGATCAGGACTGGGAACTTTTATATCCTTTTGCACCACAGATTCAGGTGACTGGGGATGGGGCATATCTGTTCCATACGGGATATGTAAGTTTGATAAGCGAGGATACGTCCGTGGTGATTGGCAGGCCGGAAGGCAATAATGATTATTTTTATGACCGAATGGTTCTGCGTAGAGATGAGAATTTCCTTTCCGATCTCTTAAAGTTGGTGGAGCATTGAATGGATTGCTGCAGATATTTTTTAAATCAATATCCTGTATGCAGGGAAGAGGGAGGAGAATTTTATGAAGAAAAAAGTGCAAAAATTATCGGGGTGGCTATTGGGAACTGGAATATTGGCAGTGGCAGGGCTAATGAACGGATGTGGAGCTTCTTCTGGAATGGCAACAGAGACGACAACGGATACCGTTTGTACATCAGGGAATGCGGATGCCGGAGGTTATGAAACGGAGGCGGCTTATGAGGCTGGGGATATGGCTGCTAGTGAGACAATGGCAGCCGGAGATATGGAGAATGAGTGGAACGTTGCTGGGGCCCCAGGAAATGATGCAGGCAAATCATCAGCTGCTATGGCAGACAAATACCGACAGGCTTATGAGCCGGAGAATTTTAATACGGAAGAATATAGTTACATTTCAGAAAATGGATATAAAAGTGTGATGGAGGATCCATTGTCAACATTTTCGGTGGATGTAGATACGGCTTCCTATGGGAATATCCGGCGGATGATTCGTGCCGGCGGCAGCATTCCCGCGGATGCTGTGCGGATTGAGGAATTGATTAATTATTTTGACTATGATTATCCACAGCCCAAGGATGGGGAGCCGTTTGCGGTGACTACGGAATATGGGGATTGTCCTTGGAATGAGGAACACCGTCTGCTGATGATTGGCTTGCAGGCAAAAGACATCGATTTTGAGGATCGTCCAGCATCGAATTTTGTGTTTTTGCTGGATGTGTCGGGATCGATGTATGCGGATGATAAGTTGCCGCTGGTGCAAAAAGCCTTTGCCATGCTGGCAGAGAACCTGACAGCTAACGATCGGGTATCTATTGTTACTTATGCCGGTTATGAGTCGGTAGTATTGGACGGTGTGTCTGGCAGTGAAAAGGCAAAGATTGTCGCTGCCTTAGAGGATTTGGAGGCAGGAGGTTCGACGGCTGGGGAAGCTGGGATTCAGAAAGCGTATGCGCTTGCGGAGAAGAACTTTATTCCGGGAGGCAACAATCGAGTGATTCTGGCTACGGATGGAGATTTGAATGTAGGGATCAGCAGTGAGAGCGGGTTGACCCGTCTGATTAAGGAAAAGAAGAAAAGTGGCGTCCATCTATCGGTACTGGGAGTTGGTACCGGCAATATCAAAGATAATAAAATGGAAGCGATGGCGGACAACGGTGACGGTAATTATAATTATTTGGACAGTCTTTATGAGGCCAAGAAAGTTCTGGTGGATGAGATGGGTGGCACACTAATTACCGTGGCGAAGGATGTCAAGATTCAGGTGGAATTCAACCCGCAGTATGTGTCTGGTTATCGTCTGGTCGGATATGAAAACCGTTTGCTGAGAAATGAAGACTTTCATAATGATAAAGTAGATGCTGGAGAGATCGGGGCTGGGCATACCGTTACCGCGCTGTATGAGATCATTCCGGGAAAAGGGGGAGGCCAGACACTCAAGTATCAACAGGCAGGGGAACCGGTGGGAAGCACGGAGCTTTTGACGGTGAGCCTGCGTTACAAAGCGCCGAATGGCGATACGAGCAAATTGATGGAGCATCCGGTGGAGGCAGATAGCTATCACCAGGAAATGTCAGATAATCTGCAGTTTGCCTCGGCGGTGGCGGAGTTTGGCATGGTGCTTCGGGATAGTGAGAATAAGGGGAAAGCCAGTCTTGAGCATGTGATGGAATTGGCAGAACCCTGCGTTAAGGCAGATTCGGACGGCTACCGCAAAGAGTTTTTGCAGCTAGTGCAGCAGGCGGAGGAGCTGGGAATTCGTTGAGAGCTTGGGAAAAGGGAAAAGTAAAAAAATATCGCAGAAATACGATAGTACAGTGTTCTGATTGTGGATTATTCAAGGATAATGGTGTTGGCGTTTGCCGCTAGATGGGAGTATATTGTGGGTGACAGGAAGTGTTTCTGTCACCCATTTTATTTATAGTGGACATATGATAAAATATTAGATTCAGGTTAAGAAAAGGGAGGTAACGAAGGCGTTACAAGATACACAACCGAACACTCGGGGACGAATGATTCGTTTGTGCTTTTTGTGTACTCTTCGCAGAAGAAAAAGCAATGGCTACCAGGGAAATTCAGAACCCAATTTTGAGAAAGCTGGCGGAATACGGGGTGATTACCATGAGTATTTGGATCATGGTGATCGGAATCTATTTTTTTAAGTTTCCGAATAATTTTGCATTTGGTGGTGTGACTGGTTTTTCGACAGTAATTGCAAAAATCACCAGATTTTCGGCAGGCGATTTTACATTTTTTGTCAATACCGCATTGCTGGTATTAGGATTTCTGTTTTTGGGAACCGATGTAGGAGTGAAAACAGTTTATGCCAGTATGTTGATGTCATTTAGTCTCTCGGCTTTGGAGCGTTTGTGTCCGCTTCGTGGACCATTGACCCAGGAACCGTTGCTGGAACTAATTTTTGCTATTTTCTGTCCGGGATTTGGTTCGGCAGTGCTGTTTAATATCGGCGCTTCTAGCGGAGGTACGGACATTGTTGCCATGATTCTCAAAAAGCATACTAGTATGAACATCGGAACTGCCCTTTTGGTAGTGGATGTGACTTCAGTAGTGATGGCGTTTTTCGTGTTCGGTCCAACAACAGGGTTGTTTTCCATTTTAGGATTGATGGCGAAATCGCTGGTTATTGACGATGTGATCGAAAATATGAATTTGTGTAAATGCTTCAATATCATTTGTGATAATCCGCAGCCGATTTGTGATTTTATTATCAATGAGTTGCATCGCAGTGCGACGACATACCGGGCTGAAGGGGCATTTACACATCATGATAAGACCGTTATCATGACTACCATGAAACGGGTGCAGGCAGTAAAATTGCGCAATTATATCCGCAAGGTGGAGCCGTCGGCCTTTATTCTGATTTCGAATTCCAGTGAGATTATAGGAAAGGGATTTTTGAACAACTAAGAAGAAACACGTCTGAATTCTCCAGCATATAATAAAGCAGCACAAGTGGTATGATTCTGCTTGGCAAGGAGGATTGGATATGCGGTGGAAAAGAAAAAAATTGGCTGTGGCCGGGCAGTCTGCAGAAGCCGAAGGACAGTGGCTGACGGAGAGCCCGGCACAGCGGGAATATCAGGAGAAGGAGCGGCTTTACCGGAGAAATGTGACGGTTTGTCGGGCAATGCTGCTAGTGCTCTTGTTGGCCATATGGGAACTCTGTGCAAAGCTGGGGATCGTGGATGACTTTATTTTCAGCTCTCCTTCCCGAGTGTTTTTTTGTTTTTGGGGGATGGTGCAGGATGGGAGTATTTTGGGACATATTGGTATCACTTTGTTTGAGACGTTGGTAAGTTTTGGACTGGTTGTGGCGCTGGGTCTTTTGGTGGCAGTGGCGCTTTGGTCCAGCCGCAGTATTTCAGCTGTGTTGGAGCCTTACTTGGTGATGCTGAACAGTTTGCCGAAATCCGCTCTGGCGCCAATGTTGATTGTCTGGCTGGGCAATCATGTGCACACGATTGTGGTGGCAGCAGTTTCGGTGGCAGTATTCGGCTCTATTTTGACTCTGCACAATGGTTTTTTGTCCATGGATGAAGATAAGATCAAACTGATTCGCTCTCTGGGGGGAACTAGGCGGGATGTCCTGACAAAAGTGCTGCTTCCTGGCTCCGTACCCTTGATTATCAGTAATATGAAAGTCAATATTGGTTTATGTTTAGTAGGGGTAATTATTGGGGAATTTTTGGCAGCCCAGCGGGGATTGGGGTATCTGATTATTTATGGGAGCCAGGTATTTAAGCTGGATTTGGTAATGATGAGCATTGTACTTCTTTGTATTTTGTCAGCTCTGTTATATCAGGGAATTGCGTGGCTGGAGAAAAAGGTTTCATAAAGAAGAATAATAGCACAGACAGCAAACCAGTCTACAATAAAAGCGAGGCAGATTCGGTATTTTGAGATTTCTGCCTCGTTTTTTGCGATATGACTTTTGAAATTTTTTAATCTAAAGAAGCGAATTCCGGTAATTATACCCATTCATACTTTCCGCGTTCTCCGACATGATAGAAATCAGCATAATTGATGGAAAAAATATCTTTTTTGATATTACGGATATCGATCTGATTCTTGATCAGGTATTGCCAGATGCCAGCGCCGGCGATATTGCCTTGCAGGAGAACACCTTGAACCTTTCCGTTCTTTAAAAGAATCCGCTGATAGATTTTGCGGTCTTCACGGATGTGGACCTCGTCGCTTTCTTCGGCGAGAATTCTTCCGACACAAAGGGTCACCAGACCAAAGAAATTTATGGTATTTTTGATAGCGTAGGTATCAGTGTATTCTGCCGTCACGCCGCACATGTTTTTGCCCGCAATACGTCCCTGGTCCGCAGCGTTGGGCCAAATTCCGGAGAGCCCGGTGATGTCACCAGCAGCAAAGATGTCGGAAACAGAAGTTCTCATAAAGGAATCTACCGTGACGCCACGCCCGCAGGCGATACCGCTGCCCTCTAAACAGGCAAGTGCCGGACGGACGCCGGCGGCGACAATGATGAGGTCACAGGGCAATTCTTCGCCGTTGTCTAAAATAATCTTGTGAATCTTGCCATCTGTTTCACATACGGCTTCGGAGGCTTTTCTTCCCAAGACAAAGCGGACACCAGCTTTTTCGAAAGCAGTCTGATAAGCGCCGGCGGCGTGGGCGTCGAGCTGTACTGGCAGAATACGATCCGCCATCTCGACAACCGTCAGTTTTTTCCCTCGTTCGAGCAGACCGTAAGCGGCATCTAAGCCGACTAATCCGGAGCCGATCACTAGCACACGTTCAGCGGTTTCAGCTTCTCGCACGATCGCCTGTGCATCGGAAAGGTTGCGAAGTCCGTAGACATTGGAGGCTTTTCGCAGTTCGCCTACAGGAGGGATGAAGCTGTCAGCCCCGCCGGCAAGAAGCAGCCGGTCATAGGAGACGGTCTCACCGGTTTCCAATAAGAGATTTTTATCTTCGGGACAGAGCTTCTGCACTCGGATGCCCTTTTGCCATGCAATCTGGTATTTTTGAAAAAAGTCTTTTTCCGTGAAATCCAGACCCTTTTCATCGCGTTCTCCGGCAATGAACTTATGGAGCATGCAGCGGGAGTGGACATGGATATCTGTGGAAATCATCCGGATTTCTCCGGCGCCATCTTGTTGGCGGATGGTTTTGGCAGCTTCAACTCCGGCGATACCAGCACCAATAATTACATATTTCATCCCCTTACACCTCCTCTACATGGATTGCCTTTTTGGGGCAGGATTTGACACAGGATGGTTCTCCGCCCGCGTTGACACAGAAATCGCATTTGATGATTTTACTCTGAGTCAAGGTGTCTGGCTTTAAGACGCCAAAGGGGCAGTTCATGACACACATAAAACAGGAGCCACACCGGGTTTCATCATAGAACACATGACCACTCTCCGGATCTTTGTACAGAGCGCCGCTCATGCAGGATTTGACACATTCCGGTTCGTCGCAGTGGCGGCAGAACAGAGGCTTGTAATGTCCTGCTGCGTCTTTGAGAATAAAGTTCCGGGATTCATTGGTCGGGTCGGTTAAATCCAGATCATAGATCGTGCCGGGTTTTTCCCGATGCGCCTGCATACAAGCGGCAGAACAGTTTTTACAGCCATCACATTTCTCGTATTCTACCAGGATGCGTTTCATATTTGCCACCCCCTTTCTATATCTTCAGTCCCTGACGCTTTTCCTGTATAATGCCTTCCAGGATATCGGCAGATTCCCGGGCATCGCCATTGATAATCACTTGTCCGCCGGTCAGTGACTTCATGTCTTCGGTGAGCACTTTGACAGCAACCTTGCTGCCGGTCACAAAAGGCGGCAGTCCTAAATGCAGAGGCAATCCCAAAGCGAGGCCATAGCAGCCGTCTGCCAGTGCCTGCTCCTCTAGCCATTGTGCGGCAGAAAGCACCAAAGGTAATTGGGGCAGATCTACATGCAAAGCCTCGGCTAACTCGGTAGCCACGATCTCTAGGCGGCCAATTGCCAGGCAGGGGCCGAAATTGAGCACTGGCGGAATCCCTAACTTTTCGCAGACAGCACGCAGCTTTGGTCCGGCAAACTGTGCGGCTTCTGGTGTCATCAATCCACAGTTTTCGATGCCGCCTGAAGAACAACCAGCAGTCAGAACAAGGATATCTCTGGCAATCAGTTCACGAACAAGGTCAACAGTCAGTACATCATGGCCGCCGGCAGTCAGGTTGGAGCAGCCGACAACTCCGGCCACGCCCTTGATATCGCCAGATACAAGCAAATCGATCAAAGGCTGCCAGTTTCCGCCAAGGAATTGTTTTAAAGAAATCTCGCTGACGCCGGTCAGGGTATTTTCGTTGCCATGTTCAGGCAGCAGATTCAACGTGACCTGGGAACGGCGGGTCTGATAAGCAGCAACGATCTCATCAATGATTGCATCGGTCACTGCCGGGCGATTCTCAAAGTCGAATTCCTTTAATTCGGCGTTGGCTTTTTTGGCGACATTGTCGATGCAGATTTGTTTGATCTGCAGTTGGTCACAGATTGGCTCGATGCCGGGAAGGGTACAGTTAAACTCTGAGATCACCGCATCAATACCTCCAGTAGCAAGAATTGCTTCACTGGTATAGTTATTGCCGGCATGTCCGTCAAAAATCTCAGTATAATGAGCGCCGCGCAGTTGTAGATCCTGTCCGACACAGGTACAGCCTACCAGCTTAAAGCCCTTAGCACCAGATTTTTTTGCTTTTTCTATGATCTCTTCATCGGTTAGGCGATCCTGCAAAAAGGTGAACATCGAATGTTGGTGGCCAGTGATCATGATATTGATATAATCGGGATCAATGACCCGTAAGCCGACTGGAGCAAGACGGATCTGGGGTTCTCCCAACACAATGTCGTTGAGAAGATTGGTCAGTACTAGGCCATGAATGCCAGTCGAAATCCCTAGCTTCAGACAGTCAAGAAGCATATTGACTGGATCAGAGTTGAGATTGGTGGAGCATTTGACGACTCCATGGAATACTTCAGATTTAGCACCGCCTGGCAGGATGCCCAGTTCTTTCCATCTCTCATAGCGGGGGGCATAAGACAGTTTTTCAGTCAGCGCCATCTTCTCGTATTCTGGCAGGTATAAATCCCGCAAGACAGCGTCGGCTACGGCCTCTGCACGCGCATGGATATCCTCTATTTCAATGCCAAAGAGGTTGGCCAAGCGGTTTAAAGTGTTAAGTCCCTTGATTTCACCTTTCGTTCTAGCGACATTTTTTACATTGAGCGCCGTATTTTCGACGACATGAATGTAACAGCCAGAGCCGGAAGCCACTGCCCGTAGCAGATTTCGAGTGACGATAGTGTCTGCATTGGCACCGCAGATTCCGCGAGGGGATTCCGGTGTAATCCGACAGGGACCATTTGCGCAAAGACGACAACAAACACCTTGAAGGCCGAAGGCACATTTCGTGCTCTGGCTTTCTACGCGATGGTGGGATGTCTCCATGGGGAGTGATGCGATATATCCCTCCAACGGTTTGTCCGCACTTTTGCAGGTACTGCATCCATAGCATTGATTCATACTGACTACCTCCTTTAAAAATTATCTAACCAGGATCCTCTGCTTTTCTGGCAGGAGAGCATCCTCACTGCATCCATAGCGCTCTAGGTAGCGGAAAAAAATATATTCGCAAACCAAGCATAATTGCAATCGGGAGCGAATTTCGATATTGGATTTTACAAAATAGGTAGAATTCACATAAATGTTCTCGTCTGCCATATCACTTAAGGTATTGCTTCCCAAATTGGTGACGGACACGATGGTGGCGCCTCGACTTTTGGCCATGTTGGCAGCAGCAATCACTAAGCTGGTCTCCCCAGAGACCGATATGGCGACAACCAGATCTTCTGCAGTCATTTGTTTAGCGCTGATATTCATCAGGGAACTGTCATCATACCAGAATGCCGGCTTGCCGATCACCTGCAGTCGTTTCACAAATTCGGCAGCCACTGTTCGACTACTGCCGGCAGCATAGAATTCTACTCGGCGACAATGGTGAATTTTTTCCAAGAGCCAGTCAACCGTATCTTCTTGAATCAACTGAATGGTCTTATGTACATCTTTTAAAAAGTCTGTGGAATGATGCGTTTTTGTTTCCTCTTTTCCATTTTGAAAGAGTTCCACCTTCAGAGCCGCTTTGAATTCGGAAAAACCACTGAATCCTAACTTCTTGCAAAACCGGATTACGGAAGCAGGTGACGTGTACAGTTCATCAGCCACCTCCTGCACTTTCATTCCGGAAATCCGCTTATTATTTTTGATGCAATAAGATAGAATTTCATTGTCACCCTTGTTTAGCAGATGGGTATTTTCTGCAATCCGATTGTAAAAATCCATAACACGATCTCCCAAAACCAAAATATTATTCATAAAATGAAATTATTTCAACATCCGCACATCCTGCCAAAAGACTTTCAATCTATTCACAAAATCGTGTGCAACGTTTATGATGTTTATAGTTATTATAACTAATAAAAAAAGCGCGCGCAACAAAAAAATACGAAAAGTGACAAAAAGTATTGGATAGGAAAGGGGTATTATTATGGTAGGTTTTAAAGTAGTAATCGTTGGCGGCGGTTCCAGTCACACTCCTGGTATCATTCAAAGTTTAGTGGGAAATCTGGATCGTTTTCCGCTTCAGAAGCTGGTGCTTTATGACATTGACCCAGACCGTTTGGAGCTGGTTGACACCCTCTGCCAATCTTTGATTGCAAAGCTGGATCCGGCGTGCGTTTATTTTACTACCACAGATCCCAAGGAGGCATTTACGGACATTGATTTTGCCTTTGCCCAGATTCGCCAAGGTGGTTTAAAAATGCGTGAGAAGGATGAGAAAATTTCCTTGGAGTTTGGTGTGGTGGGACAGGAGACCTGCGGTCCCGGTGGTATGGCTTACGGTTTGCGTTCCATTCCTGGTGTATTCCAAGTGATTGACGATATTCGCACTTATGCACCGGAAGCCTGGATTATTAATTATTCCAATCCGGCAGCTATCGTGGCGGAGGCTACCCGCCGTCAGTATCACAATTACAAGATTTTGAATATTTGCGATATGCCGGTGGCAATCATGCTGTCCTTTGCCAAGATGTTGGGTCTAGAAAAATATAATGACTTAGATCCTGTGTACTTTGGGCTGAATCATTTTGGATGGTGGAAGAAGCTCTTTGATAAAACTGGCGAGGATAGGATGCCGGAATTAAAGGAGAAGATCATGCAGTTTGGTCTGGCAGCTTCCCATGACAAGCATCACTCTGACCCTTCCTGGCGTCACACTTGGGAGAATTTCAAGGAAATCCTCACCGATTTTCCGGAATTTCTGCCCAACACCTATTTGCAGTATTATCTATATGCAAAAGAGTGTGTGGAGACCAGTGATCCCAACTATACCAGAGCGAATATGGTGATGGACGGACGGGAAAAGGATATGTATGATCAGGTTCGTTTGATCAAAGAAAGTGGCGGTACCCATGAGGTCAATTTGAATCTATTTAACGCATTTGGTGACTTTATTGTAGATGTGGCTTGTTCCATTGCCTATAACAATGCAGATCGATATCTGGTGATTGTGGAGAATAACGGTTCTATCCCAGCATTGCCAAACGATGCCATGGTGGAAGTGCCTTGTTATCTGCGCAAATGGGGTCCGGAGCCAGTGGTTATTGGGGAGATTCCTCAGTTCCACTTAGGTATGATGCAGCAGCAGTTGGCAGCCGAGAAACTGATTGTGGATGCTTACTTTGAGAACTCCTATCAGAAAGCTCTGGAGGCGTTTACCATGAACAAGACCGTTCCGTCAGCCAAGATAGCCAGAAAGATTCTCGACAAGATGATTGAAGCTAACAAGGGTTATTGGCCGGAATTGAGGTAAGGAGGCGCTTATGAAAGAAAAATTTTCCTTCTCCCAGTTTCAGAAGCTGGGCAAGGTGCTTATGACACCAGTTATGATCATGCCCATCGCCGGAATCTTGGTAGGTATCGGATCGGCTTTTACCACCAAGAATATCGTAGAATTGATGCCGTTTTTGGGCGCCACCTATGTTCGGCTATTCTTTAATCTTTTAAAGGCTATGGGAAATACAGTCAATTCCTACCTTCCCATCATCTTTGCGGTTTCCGTGGCCGTGGGTTATGCCAAAAAGGAAAAGGGTATTGCTGCTCTCTGTAGTGTCATTGGTTTTTTGGCCATGAATAATGTGATGAATGTGCTTCTCACCGGTCTGGGTAAACTGGATCCGTCTGCTATGACTACCGGACAGTCTATGGTCATGGGGATTGCCTCCCTAGATACAGGGGTGTTTGGCGGCATCTTGGTGGGACTTTTAGTGGCAAAATTACATAATAAATATTACAATATTCAACTGCCGCCGATTCTGGGAATCTTTTCAGGAACGAAATTTGTGCCTATGGTTACTCTTCTCGGCTGTTCGGCTCTGGGGTTTGTGATGGCATTTGTTTGGCCGATTGCCCAGAACGGCTTGACTCTGATGGGACAGCTGATTTATAATACCGGCGCGGCCGGAAGCGTGATTTATGGGTTAAGTGAGCGCGCGCTTTTGCCTTTTGGTTTGCATCATTTTATTTACACTCCGTTCTTCTTTACAAATTTGGGTGGTTCCATGACCATCGACGGCAATGTGGTGGAAGGAGCGTTAAACATTTACAATGCGATTCTGGCTTCTCCAGATACTATGTTCGATATCAACATTTCTCGTTTTGTTATGAACGGAAAGGTGATTTTCGCCATGTTCGGTATGCCGGGTGCTGCGCTGGCTATCTATCAGACGGCAAAGCCGGAGAAAAAGCAGCAGGTAAAAGCACTATTGATTGCAGCAGTGATTCCATCTATTTTCACAGGAATTACCGAGCCTATTGAGTATTCTTTCTTATTTGTAGCGCCCTTGTTATTTGTGGTTCATGCTGGATTTGCCGGATTGGCTTATCTTTTAACTTACTTGTTTCAGGTAAACATTCCTGGGCCTAGTGCTTTTGGCGGCCCCTTCCTTAGTACCATTTTCAATGGTATCATGCAGTCGGGCAAAGGTTCTAACTGGATTTGGGTATTTATCTTGGGTGCGATTTTCTTTGTGCTATACTATGGAACATTCCGGTTTATGATTCTGAAGTTTGACTATAAGACTCCTGGACGAGAGGCGGATGAGGAGGAAGTCAAGCCCCTGGGCGGGAAAAAGGTCAGCGATGATATTCTGAATGTGATTATCGCCGGCCTGGGCGGTGCAGATAATATTTTAAATGTGGATGCCTGTTTTACTCGGCTGAGAGTCAAGGTCAAGGATAAGGCATTGGTTATGTCAGACAATGAGTGGAAATCCCAGACAGGAGCCAACGGGGTGGTGAGTGTCAACGACGGGGTACAGATTATCTATGGCACCAAGGCTGATATCTATAAAAATAATATTAAAAATCTTTTGGGGATGGAGTAAATAAATATAGATGTTTGGTAAAGGCATCCGGTTCGGAAATTTTTCCGGCCGGGTGTTTTTGCTGGAGGAAATCTCTTTTCCATAGGGGTGGTCAAGAAAAAGTTAAGGAAGAAGAGCGTTGAAAGTTTTCGTGCCTTGTGGTAGACTGGAAAGAATTGACGGATATAGATATAAAAATGAAAAAGAGCAGGAGGTACTTGATGAAAAAATTTATGGAGGAGTTCCGCGCATTTGCTTTACGGGGAAATGTGATGGATATGGCGGTAGGTGTGATTATCGGAGGCGCTTTTTCTGGAATTGTTACATCGCTGACGGATAATTTTATTAATCCGATTTTGAATATGTGTACGGGTCATGAGATGTATTCTTTGCAGGATATGGCCGGGTTTGTGTCAGCGTTTTTGTCATCCGTAGTGAATTTTTTCATAATGGCATTTATTTTGTTTTGCTTGATGAAGGTAGTAAACAAAGCGGCTGGTCTGGGAAAAAAGAAGGAGGAAGAGACGCCTTTAGCAGCTCCTGCGGTTAAGATATGTCCGTTTTGCAAAAGCGAGATTTCTGTGGAGGCAACACGCTGCCCATTTTGTACTTCCGAGATATTAAAAGAAGAATAATCCAGATAAAAAGAGGCGGGAGCTGTCTGTCCCAGACAGGCGTCCCGCTTTTTATAATGGTTATTATTCCTGTTCCTTTTGGAGCTGCTCCCATACGAGATTAAAATACACGGAAAATTCCGGGGCATTTCTGCGCTTTAAGGGACTGTTATATTCCGGAGGAAAATTTATAGGAAGCAAACTTTTTATTCGTCCAGGACGATGAGAAAGGATAATGATTCGGTCTGCCACGCTGATGGCTTCGGACAAGTCATGGGTGATTAATATGGCCGTTTTTTCGGCGCTACGAATGATACTGCTGATATCATCACATACAGATAATCGGGTCTGATAGTCCAAGGCAGAGAATGGTTCATCTAAAAGAAGCAGGTCCGGTTTTAAGGCCAGCGTACGGATCAAGGCCGCTCGCTGGCGCATTCCGCCGGAAAGTTCGGAAGGCCGGGCCTGCTCAAAGCCTCCCAAACCGTAGGCTTGTAGCATTTCAAAGAGATTTTGTCGCGTATGGTTATCAAGCTTTTTCTGGATTTCCAGTCCCAGAGCGACATTGCCATAGATATTACGCCATTCAAACAAGTGATCCTTTTGAAGCATGTAGCCAATGCCAGCATGTTCTTCTTCGACTGGAACCCCATCGATCCAAATAGAACCTTCTTCCGGCTGGATCAAGCCACAAAGAAGGGAGAGCAAAGTGGATTTGCCACAGCCGGACGGTCCGACTATGGCAAGAAATTCTCCTGTTGGGACCGTAAAGGATATATCAGAAAGGGCGGGAGTCTCGCCATCTGGTGTATGATAGGAATAATGAATCCCGCGGACCTCCAGTTTTGGTTTCATAGGTTACCTCCTAAAATCTGCCATATCCTAAAATATGAAAGGATAACAGGGAATGTGCTGGAACCCTTTTACAGGATTTCAATATACTGGATACAGGGAGGTGTGATATGAGTAATATTGTATTGATGGCTTTGCTTGCGACCTTGGGAACCTGGTCGGTGACAGCGTTAGGAGCGGCGACAGTGGTGTTTTTTCGCTCACCGAACCCGAAGGCACTGAATCTTATGTTGGGATTTGCTTCGGGAGTGATGATTGCTGCAAGCTTCTGGTCGTTGCTGCAACCGGCGATTGAACAGGCGGAACAGATGTCTGGTCTACCGGCTTATTTAGTGGCGACGATGGGATTTCTGTCAGGTGCTCTGTTCATGTGGGGTTCAGATAAAATTGTTTCTTATGCCCGCGGTCGGGTAAATCATTCGGTGGGAAAGGCAGATGAAAAATTAAACCGCATTATTATGCTTGTACTCTCTATTACTTTACACAATATACCAGAAGGGCTGGCAGTGGGGGTTGCTTTTGGTGCATTGCCAAAAGAAGGATACCTGATGGAAAGCCTGATGGGAGCGATAACGATTGCCGTCGGCATCGGACTGCAGAATTTTCCGGAGGGAGCGGCGGTATCGATTCCTCTCAGGCGGGAGGGATTTTCTAGAAAAAAGAGTTTCTTGTTGGGGCAGGCATCCGGAATGGTGGAGCCGATTGCCGGAGTCATCGGAGCGATGTTGGTCGTCTATGTGGAGGCAATTTTGCCGTATGCGTTGTCTTTTGCTGCCGGGGCGATGATATTGGTGGCAGTTCATGAGCTGATACCAGAATGTCAAAGAAATCAGAAAGCACAGCCATATTTTGCGACAATGGGAATTGTGACGGGATTTGCGACAATGATGCTGTTGGATGTGATGCTGGGATAGAGATATGGCGAGGAACGAGCAGTATTTGGCTGTGTTTACAGGAGGTTAAACGTTCCGTTCCTAAAGTCCTGAGCCAAATTCTGCCTGCTTTCTTTGGCGTTTTATGGAGTATTTCCCCTGTTGATAGCGCCCTTGCCATTTTTCATACCCCATGATACAATGACACCATCTGGAGAAAAAAGGAAAGGATTTTATGGCCATGAAGCGTCAGACAGAAGAGAAGAAAAATCAGATTACGGAAGGAAGAATCGGGAAACAGCTTTTGCTGTTCTTTTTTCCGATTTTGTTCGGAACTTTTTTTCAGCAACTGTACAATGCGGCGGATGCGATGATTGTTGGGCGCTTTGTAGGCAAAGAGGCGCTGTCAGCGGTGGCAGGTTCTACGGGGATGCTGACACAGATGGTGGTGGGATTTTTTGTTGGTCTTTCTTCGGGAGCTGCTGTGCTGGTATCACAATACTACGGGGCAGAACGAGAGGAGATGGTGGGCTATGCCGTCCATACTTTTATGGCGTTCAGTATTTTGGCAGGACTGGTGATGACTGGCCTGGGATTGATTTTGACACCGTGGATGTTGGAGGCGATGGGAACGCCGACGGAAGTGTTGGATATGTCGATTCTCTATCTGCGCGTTTATTTTGGCGGCATTGTCGGAAACCTGATATACAATTCAGGAGCGGCGATTCTGCGAGCAGTGGGTGATTCCAAGCGACCGCTATATTTTTTGATCAGTAGCTGTTTGATCAATATTGTGCTGGATGTGCTGTTGGTGGTGATTTGCGATCTGGGAGTGCTAGGGGCGGCTTTGGCGACAATTTTATGTCAGGCTATGAGTGCAGTGATGGTGATTGTCGCTTTGATGCGGACAAGGGATATGCATCACTTAGAGTGGCGTCAGGTACGCATGGATTCGCGGATGCTGCAGCGGATGGTACGGATTGGTTTTCCGTCGGGATTACAGTCGGTAATGTATGGTATTTCCAATGTGATTATTCAGTCGGCAATTAACTCTTTGGGAACGAATTCGGTGGCTGCCTGGGCTGCTTACAGTAAGATAGACAGCATTTTCTGGATGGTAGTCAGCGCTTTTGGAATTGCTGTGACTACCTTTGTCGGGCAGAACTTTGGGGCCGGAAGAATGGAACGGGTTCGGGGTGGTATCCGAAGTTGTATGGCGATGACGCTGGTCTCTTCGGCTGTACTGTCAGTGGTTGTTTTTAACTGGGGAATCTATGGATTCGGATTATTCACCTCGGATCAGGAAGTGGTGACTATCGGTGTGGCGATGATGCGTTATCTGTCGCCGCTGTATGTAACTTACGTGTCGATAGAGATTCTTTCTGGTGCTTTGCGGGGAGTGGGAGATTGCTGGATGCCGATGCTCTTATGTTGTGGAGGCGTCTGTGTATTGCGGGTTTTTTGGGTGTTGGTGGCAGTGCCATTGAAACGGGATATGTATACGATTATGTTTAGCTATCCGTTGACCTGGGTGGTGACGACGATTTTGTTTGTGGTATATTATTTCTTCTTTAGTCAATTAAAGAAGAAACCGTAAAGGGCAATGAGTGTTGAAAAGAAAGGGTTATTAGGGGGAAAAGATTTAAATGAGAATTTTTATCAATAAGCCATCTTGACTTTTTATTCCGTTCGTGTATAATAATCATGAAAATGATAATCGGTTTCAAAATATTAAAACAGAAAGGAAGTGCGTCTGATGCCGTTATCGATGATGGAACAAGGGGATGTCAGGAGTATTATGGAGTTTCGGGGACAGGAAGAGATGAAACGCCATTTGCAGGATCTGGGATTTATGAAAGGTGAGAAGGTCCGTGTAGTGGAAGAGAATCCTGGCGGGATGATTCTGGTAGTTAAGGGAGTGAAAATCGCTCTCAATCGTGCTCTGGCAAACCGGATTATCGTGACAGATTAGACGTATATCAGGGAGGAATAAAATGACGTTGAGAGATCTAAAACCGGGACAGGAGGGGGTTGTGGTAGCGATTGCGGCTGCCGGTTCCATGAAACGGAGAATTATGGATATGGGAATTACTCCAGGAGTAAAGATGCGGGTGATCAAAGTGGCCCCGTTTGGAGATCCGATCGAGGTGAATGTCAGAGGCTATGAACTGAGTCTTCGGAAAGAGGAAGCGCAGCAGATTGAGATGAGATAGGCGGCGTTTTTCTTTTGACAAATGGTTAGCAAATGCTAATCGATGATGGCTGGTTTTATAAAAAACGGAATTCAGGAGAACAAAAGGAGAAATAGAGTGATGAATATGACAATTGCATTGGCCGGGAATCCCAACTGTGGAAAGACTACACTGTTTAATGAGTTGACTGGTTCGAAGCAGCATGTGGGCAACTGGCCTGGCGTTACGGTAGATAAAAAGGAGGGGGTATACAGAAAAAATAAGGAGGTAATGATTCTGGATCTTCCAGGTACTTATTCCCTGTCTCCGTATTCGGCAGAAGAAATTGTGGCACGGGATGCGATCGTCAAAGATCGGCCGGATGTGGTAATTAATATTGTGGATGGTACCAGCGTGGAACGGAATCTGTATTTGTCATTGCAGATTATGGAGACAGGGATTCCGATGGTGATAGCTCTCAATATGATGGATGAGGTGGAGGCACGCGGGGATAAAATCGACTGTGAAGAGCTGTCAGAGCTGTTGGGAATGCCTGTGATACCTGTTGTGGCTAGAAGTGGAAGAGGATTACAAACTTTGATGGAGGCGGCGATTGCGGTTGCTGAGGAGCATCGAAAACCAAAACCGTCGGAATGGTTTGACAATGAACTGAAAAGTACTATAACAGAGATTGCCGAATGCTTGGGGGATGGTGATCTGGATGAAAGATTATGGAAAGCAATCAAATTGTTAGAAAATGATGACGTGGTGGCAAAGTCCATTGAGGAGGCTAAGGCGGATTCGGTGAGGAAGCTTATCGAAGTCGCGAACAAAAGTATGGGAGGAGATGTGGAGGCAACGATTGCCGATGATCGCTATCAGTACATAGGAAAACTTATAAAGCAATGTGTACGTAAAGCGCAGCGGGAACATGTGGAGACACGGTCAGATAAGATAGATAAGATACTTACTAACCGGATTTTGGCGCTGCCGGTTTTTGCGGCTGTGATGTATGTGATGTTTGCCTGCACCTTCAGTGAAAATTTTCTGTTTGTTGAGGGACTGCAAAGTCCTGGTAAATGGTTGGAAGGAATGGTGGGTGATTTGTGGGGGCTTTTTGCCGATAGTGTGTCTGGTGTAGTGGAGGGAATGGGCGCTTCCGAGTGGGCGGTAGGGCTGGTGACAAGTTGTTTGGATGGGGTCGGTTCCGTTGTTGGATTCCTGCCTTTGGTGCTGGTGTTATTTTTACTTCTGTCGTTTTTGGAAGACAGTGGTTATATGGCGCGTGTGGCCTTTGTGATGGATCGGATTTTTCGCCATTTTGGATTGAGTGGACGTTCTTTTATTCCCATGCTGATGGGCTTTGGATGTTCGGTACCAGCGCTGATGGCATCGCGGACACTGGAAAGTGATAAGGATCGCAAAATTACAATGATGATTACTCCATTTATGTCCTGTGGTGCTAAACTGCCGATCTATGCGATGTTCGCAGCGACATTGTTTACGGATAGCAATCAGACCATGATTGTATTTTCGATTTATATGTTGGGAATTGTGGTGGCAATTTTCGGGGCGTTGATTTTGAATAAATTTGCTTTTAAGAGTGATGTCTCCCATTTTATTATGGAACTGCCGCAGTATCGTGTGCCGACAGCTAAGAGTGTGATGATTCATGCCTGGGAGAAAGTGAAAGGTTTTGCCATGAAGGCAGGAACGGTGATTTTTGCCTCAACTGTGTTGATTTGGTTTTTGTCTAATTTTAACTTCAGTGGCATGTGTGACATGGAGGAGAGTCTGCTGGCGTCTATCGGCAATGGTATTAAATGGATTTTTGCTCCTCTGGGTTGGGCGGATTGGCGGGCTTCTGTGGGTGTGGTGACTGGTTGGATTGCTAAGGAGAATATTGTGGCAACATTTGGGCAGTTGTTTGGTGGGGTCAGTGATGAGATGGTTGAAGCTGTGATGGCCGGCGAAGAGGCGCTGCCAGCAATTGGGGAAGTATTTAACCGGGTTTCGGCTTATTCTTATATGGCTTTTAACTTGTTATGTATGCCATGCTTTGCAGCAGTAGGCGCCATAAAAAGGGAGATGGGTTCTTGGAAATGGACTTTGCGGGCTGTGGGTTTTCAAATGGCGACTGCCTATGTGGTAGCTTTGCTGATTAATATAGTGGGGAATTTACTTTTTTAGAAAACTAGTGTGTTGTCTGCATTTTGTTTTGATTACTGTCTGGTTTATTGAAAAATGGTCTGGGTAAGGGAGGAGCGGGCATATGTCATTGGAGAGAAAGAAGAATTATATTTTGGAAGAGTTAAGAAAGAACGGGTGTCGGATTACCAGTCAAAGACAGTTGCTGATTGATATTATTTTACAGGACGAATGCAGCAGTTGTAAAGAAATTTATTATCAAGCCAATAAAGTGGACGCTTCCATTGGTATGGCGACCGTGTATCGGTTGATGAAGACGTTGGAGGAGACAGGATTGATTCAGCGGAAAAACTTGTATCGGATTGATTATGAGGCATTAATCGTCGGTGCTTGAATGAGACAAATTTGAGAAAATAGAGAAACGGAGGATGGCTTATTTTCAGTCATTCTCTGTTTTGATCCATACTTTTTACCTCAATACCATTTCTCATTGCCTTTCTCTCCTCTTTCTTGGCGTACCTTTTGCCACCACGTATCTAAATGCCATTGACTTTTTACCCACTTCTTTTTTATGTGCAGAAAGAACTGGACGGAAGGTGAGATTTCGTATATGATAGTGGGGATGGAAGAAGACAGATGGTGTCGGGTATCGGGAAATGTTCGGCAGGAGGGGTTATGCACGAATCAGGAGAGAATTATTTGGAAACGATATGGATGTTGAAAGAGAAAACAGGAAGCGTGCGTTCCATTGATATTGCCAGGAAACTGAATTTCAGCAAGCCAAGTGTCAGTCGGGCCATGGGGATTCTGCGGGAAAGTGGCTATATCACCATGGAACCGTCTGGTGAGATTCAGCTGACGGAAAGTGGGAAAGTGAAAGCGGGGGAGATTTATCGGAGGCATTGTCTTCTGACCGCATTTTTGAAGGAAGTGGCTGGGGTGTCGGAACAGATGGCGGAGGAAAATGCCTGTCGGATGGAGCACATTCTGGATCAGGCGGTAGTGGAGGGGATTCATCAGTTCATGGAGGAGCGGGAGAGCGGGAAATCTGGTTGACTTTCTGCGAGTTCTGTGACAGAATTATGGATGAAAATTAGATATTTTCAGAAAAGAGGACAGAGATTATGACGAAAATTGATATTATTTCCGGTTTTTTAGGAGCAGGGAAAACCACTTTTATTAAAAAGCTTTTGCAGGAAGCGATTGCTGGAGAGCAGGTAGTGCTGATTGAGAATGAGTTTGGTGAGATTGGCATTGATGGAGGCTTTCTGAAAGATGCAGGAATCGAGATTCGGGAGATGAATTCCGGATGTATTTGTTGTTCACTGGTGGGGGATTTCGGGAAATCCCTGGAGGAAGTGCTGACAAAATATCGCCCAGATCGGGTGATTATTGAGCCATCTGGTGTGGGCAAGTTGTCGGATGTGATGAACGCGGTGCGCAATGTAGCCAGAAATCTGGAGGTTCGTTTGAATAGCGCGGTGACAGTGGTGGATGCCAATAAATGTCGGATGTATATGAAGAATTTTGGTGAGTTTTTTAACAATCAGGTGGAGAATGCTGGGACGATTGTATTGAGCCGTACAGATGTTGCTGAAAAAGGCAAGGTGAAGAAAGCGGCAGAGATGCTGCGTGAACGGAATGCTGCCGCTACAATTGTGACAACACCGATTGAGCATCTGGCAGGAATGCAGCTGCTGGAGTTGATCGAGAAGCCAGATACGATGATGGAGGATTTGCTGGCGCAGGCGAAAGCTGACTATGAACACCATCATCATGGCGAACACTGTAGCTGTGGGTGTGAGGGGCACAGTCATGAGCATGGAGAGCACAGTCATGAGCATGAAGGGCATAACCATGATCATGAGCATGGGGGACACGTCCATGAGCAAGGAAAAAACAATTATGAAGGGAATTGTGGATGCCATGACCATCACAGTCATGAGCATGAAGGACACCACCATGATCATCATGCGGACGACGTGTTCACCAGTTGGGGGCTGGAGAATGTTACATCTTGTGAGAAGAAGATGTTAGAGGAGATTTTGGAAGAGCTGGCTTATGGCAACCGTTATGGCGATGTGTTGCGGGCGAAGGGAATGGTGCCAGGCGAGAATCCGGGAGAGTGGTATTATTTTGATTTGGTGCCAGAGGAATATGAGATTCGGATTGGAGCGCCGGATTATACAGGCAAAGTATGTGTGATTGGTGCGAATCTGAAGGAAGAGGAGTTAAATCAAGCATTCGGTAATTAAGATAACTGGCACAATGTAATGGTTATAGCATAACAAGTGGGAAAGGTTGTGAGAAGAGATGGGACCAATGATTGCGGATGATATTACGCCAGTATTTTTGATCAATGGGTTTTTGGAGGCTGGAAAGACGGAATTTTTAACCTTTACCATGGAGCAGGAGTATTTTCAGACAGAGGGCAAGACACTTCTGATTGTCTGTGAAGAAGGGGATACCGAGTACGATCAGGAATTGCTTGATGAGACGCGAACCTCGATCGTATATGTCGAGGAATTCGAACAGATTTCGCCGGAGCGGCTGACAGAGCTGGAGCTTTTGTACAATCCAGAACGGGTGCTGATCGAGTGGAATGGAATGTGGAATCAGGATGATTTAAAGCTGCCGACAGACTGGATGATCTATCAGCAAATCACGATTGTGGATATGTCTACTTTTGAATTGTACGTGAAGAATATGAAGTCTTTGTTAGCGGCCATGGTACGAAATTCCGAGCTGATTATCTGTAACCGTTGTGATGGGATTGACGAGCTGGAGCGATATAAGCGGATGCTGAAATCCATGAATACCAAATGTGAGATTGTTTTTGAGGATGAAAATGGAGAAATTGATGAGTTGTCGGAAGAAGACTTACCCTATGATCTGAATGCTGAGGTGGTTGAGATTAGACCGGAAGCTTATGGTATCTGGTATATCGATTGCATGGACAAGCCGGAGCGCTATGTGGGTAAGGTGGTGGAGTTTGTTGCAATGGTGTTAAAGTCACCAGAATTTCCGAAAAATTATTTTGTACCGGGGCGGATGGCTATGACCTGTTGCGCGGAGGATATGACCTTTTTGGGCTATATTTGTAAGGCGAAAGAGGCGCGAAATCTTGAAACTAGGCAATGGGTGAAGGTACGCGCGAGGATAGCGTTAGAGTTTTGGAAAGATTATCATGGAGAAGGCCCTGTACTTTATGCGGAGCAAGTGATACCGGCGGAGGAGATTGCAGAGGTGGTACAGTTTGGCTAGGATCCGATAGACGAGAAAAGTTGATAAGAGTGAATAAAAGGACAGAACCACAGGAAATAAACATGGGTTTTGTCCTTTTAAAAATTTATTGGTTTGCTCAAACAGAAATATCAATGGAAACGCTTTCTGCTATAGCCACGTCTGCGGAAACACCGCCAATATCGGGAACAGCAGCGGAACCGATGTTCATAGAAGAGCCAATGCTGGTAGCAGAACCGGGCGATATGGCATTCATCATATCAGCGTATAGCTCGGCAGAAGAGTTTTTGGCATCCTCAGCCATTTCTTTATTAGCATAATTACGCTCATCCCGGCGGCGTTTTTTACGTCGGGTATTCAGTTCTTTCTGAATCTCTTTGACCAGTTGTTCTTCCTCGTTTTTTTCAGCCCGTTTTTTACGATTCTCCAGCTGTTCTTCTTTGGACAAATGCTGTAGTTTTTTCTGGATGCGTTTGATCAGCTTTTCCATCCGCTTAATCATTTGGGCGATCTTTTTGGCATCGTTGCCTTCGCTGGCGGCTAGAGACATTTTTAAACTGGTCAGTGAACGTATGGCCCGAGAAGCGACTTGCTGGACGTCGATACGGGTCTCGGCTCTTGCTAACATCGAGGCAAGCTGCCCCACAGAGTCTTCCGGTTTGGTAGACCTCATTTTGAAATTGTTGTTTTCTTTTTTGGCAGACGATGTGGAGAGACTTTTTAAAGAGTCAAGCAGTCTGTCGGTATCCGGGTCTTCCGTTCTGCGATATTCTGCTTTCTTGGTATCTTCTTCTTTTTGAGAGGAAGAAGAGTATATTTGACTGCTGGCATCTGCAGACCAGCTTCTTGCTGTGACTTTCACGGATCGACCTCCTTCTATCAATTGTGATAATTCTGTGAAGTTTATTATTATATATCGGCAAATGTGGAAGAAAACTAACAGTAGAAAGTATGGTCAGAGAAAAATCATTTTTAGAATATGAGAGAAAAAATATAGTACAAATTCCGCCACGACACGAGGCAAGCCGCCAAAGCATACATTGATAGTAAGTAAGCTTTGAGGTGGCTTTCTTTGAAGACATTTCCGAAGCCCCTGTCGCCTGTGGAGGAGAAAATCTGGCTAGAACGATGCCGAGAGGGCGACCAGGAAGCACGTAATATTCTGATAGAACGAAATATGAGGTTGGTAGCTCATGTGGCAAAAAAATACCAGAATACGGATTATGACATGGAGGATCTCTTGTCAGTAGGAACTATTGGGCTTATTAAAGCTGTCAATAGTTTCCATATTGATCGGGGATCTCGTCTGGCAACATATGCGGCGAAATGCATTGAGAATGAAATTTTGATGTTACTGAGAGCCAGTAAGAAATATACAAAAGAGGTCTCTTTATATGAACCCATCGGAGTAGACAAGGATGGAGAAGCGGTCAGTTTGGTGGATGTAATCGAGATGGACAACAAAGAAGTGCTGGAAGAGCTGATCCTTGACCAAGATATCCAAGAACTTTATGAGGCATATGAGTCTTGTTTAAAAGAG
>Ga0137306_101192_pt1 | contig 27916 bp, 21 predicted proteins | sample Inofroosms_March_FD_97187 | JGI IMG/M metagenome (GOLD analysis project Ga0137306, IMG submission 97187) | Mouse cecal microbial communities from Vienna, Austria - N-Acetylneuraminic and N-Acetylglucosamine D2O microcosms_March | ecosystem: Host-associated > Mammals > Digestive system > Large...
CATGGGCCAGGGCGGCAGAGTCGGCGTAAGTAACCGGCACGTCTCCGGGCTGCATGGGAACCAGTTCTTTGTGGGCGTCAAAATCGTAATCCTTTGGCAGTACCCCTGCCCGAAGCAGTTCTTCCTGCAGGACGGTGATATAATCCAGCAGATTTTCCGGTGTCCCGCCGCCGATATTGTAGACGGCGTAAGGCGGCAGCGGCAGTCCGTCGCTGCCGGTGGCCCGGTCGGGGGCGCCCTGCATCACTCTGGCCACTCCTTCCACAATATCATCAATATAGGTAAAATCCCGCCGGCAGTTTCCGTAATTGAAAATCTGGATGGTTTCCCCCCGGATCAGCTTCTGGGTGGCGGAAAAATAGAACATGTCAGGGCGTCCGGCAGGTCCGTAAACCGTGAAAAACCGCAGGCCGGTAGAAGGAATATCATACAGCTTCGAATAGGCGTGGGCCAGCAGTTCATTGGATTTTTTGGTGGCGGCGTAAAGAGAAACCGGGTTGTCCACCTGATCTTCCGTGGAAAAAGGCACTTTTTTATTTCCGCCGTAAACGGAAGAACTGGAAGCATAGACCAGATGCTCCACGCCGGCGGCGCCGTGATCGTATGAATGGCGGCAGGCCTCCAGAATATTATAAAAACCGACAATATTCGACTCGATATACACATCCGGATGATCGATGGAGTATCTGACGCCAGCCTGCGCCGCAAGATTGACGACGACGGAAGGCCGGTACCGGTCAAACAGACTGTCGATCAGCCCTTTGTCGGCGATCGAGCCTCTGACAAAGGTGAAGGAGCCGGCATCTTTCTGACCGGCCAGTGTCTCGCTCTGTTTCAGCCGGTATTCTTTCAGGCTGACGTCGTAGTAGTCGTTCATATTGTCGATGCCGATTACGGTGCAGTCCGGCCAGTCCCGCAGAAGTCTTAGGGTCAGGCCGGCGCCGATAAAACCGGCAGCGCCGGTTACGAGTATGGTTTTATGGTTCAGTGTGATTTGCTGCATGGTAGTTGCTCCGTTCGAATTTATCGTTTAAGAATATGGCTATTATACGGCATTCTTTTGTGAAACGCAAGGACAACTGTCGGGAGAACAAAATTGTGGGCTGAAATGGATAGGGGATGCATTTTTATGCATTTCTGTTGACAAATATAATTAAGAGGGCATATAATGGTAGAGCGTGTCTGCGGACGCGAGCAAATGAGGAGGAATAAGACCATATGGAGAAAATAAAGATGTCCGTCCCTCTGGTGGAGATGGACGGCGACGAGATGACCCGAATCCTCTGGAAGATGATCAAGGAGGAGCTGCTGTTTCCTTATATTGATCTGAATACGGAGTACTATGACCTGGGTCTGGAATACAGGAACGAGACGAATGACCAGGTAACTGTGGATGCGGCCATGGCCACGAAAAAATACGGTGTGGCGGTAAAATGCGCCACGATTACGCCGAACGCGGCCCGTATGACGGAATATAACCTGAAAGAAATGTGGAAAAGCCCCAACGGGACGATCCGGGCGATTCTGGACGGAACCGTGTTCCGGATGCCGATTGTGGTAAAGGGGATCGAGCCGGTGGTGAAAAACTGGAAGAAGCCCATTACCATCGCCCGTCACGCTTACGGAGATGTCTACAAGGCTGCGGAGATGAAGATTCCCGGAGCCGGAACATGCGAGCTGGTATATACGGATGCGGCGGGACAGGAAAGCCGGGAGCTGATTCACCGGTTTGACGGACCGGGTATCGTACAGGGTATGCATAATCTGGAAGCTTCCATTGAGAGCTTTGCCAGAAGCTGCTTTCAGTTTGCCCTGGATATGAAGCAGGATCTGTGGTTTTCTTCGAAGGATACCATATCGAAGAAATATGACCATACCTTTAAAGATATTTTCCAGGATATTTTCGACAAGGAATATAAAGCGCGTTTTGAGGAGGCGGGCATTACATATTTCTATACGCTGATCGACGATGCGGTGGCCCGCGTAATCCGTTCCGAGGGCGGCTACATCTGGGCCTGCAAAAATTATGACGGCGATGTGATGAGCGATATGATTGCCACGGCCTTTGGTTCCCTGGCGATGATGACTTCGGTGCTGGTATCGCCCGAAGGATATTATGAATATGAAGCCGCCCATGGAACCGTACAGCGGCATTACTATAATCATCTGAAAGGGGAAACGACTTCCACCAATTCCGTGGCGACGATTTTTGCCTGGACGGGCGCGCTGCGCAAGCGGGGAGAGCTGGATCACAATGATGGGCTGGTACGGTTTGCCGGTCTGCTGGAGAAGGCCACGGTCGCTACCATTGAAAGCGGCCGGATGACAAAGGATCTGGCGCTGATGACGACGCTTGCGAATCCGGTGACGGAAACCAGCGAAGGCTTTATCAGGGCGATCCGGGAAACGCTGGAGGCTATGCTGTAACGGGATAACAGAATGGAAAAAAGAACTCGAAAAAGCAGAATAAAGACATTTTTCAGAGAAAATGCCGTTGTGCTTCTGTTTTTTACCCTCTTTTTGCTTTATGGTCTGGCGACGGTAAAGGATTACGGTGTGTCCACGGATGAGGTGATTGAGCGGGACAGCAGTCTGGCTGCCTATAAGTATATCATGCCCTCGGTGGAACATGTGATGACGGACAGTGTGGATTTTACACAGGTGCCGCCGTTAAAAGAGTATGTCTACCGGTATTATGGCGTGGCGGTGCAGCTTCCCATGGTATTTGTAGAGCATTTATTCGGATTCCGGCTGGATATCCGAAAGGTGTTTCTGATGCGGCATCTGGCGAATTTTCTTGCCTTTTTCGCGGCGACCTGCTTTTTTTATAAAACATGCAGGCTGTTTATGAAAGATCGTCCGGAGAGGGAAGCAAAATATGCCTCACTGTTTGGCACGTTTCTGTTCCTGCTTTCGCCTATGATCCTGGCGAACGCTTATTATAATATTAAGGATATGATGTTCCTCTCCACCTTTGCGGTCAGCTTTTATTTCGGCGCGGCCTGTGTGGAGAAGCCCTCCTGGCCGCGGCTTACGGGGCTGGCGTTTTTCGGAGCGCTGTGTACCAATGTGCGGGTGGTGGGTGCCATGACCATTGCGGTCTGCCTGGTGCTTTTGTTTATTCGCAGTATCCGGGAGAAACGATGGAAACCGGCATTTTGGAAATGCATCGCCGCAGCGGCGATGTGTTTTGGTTTTTACTTTGTGATGACGCCCATTATCTGGGAAGACACCGTTGCCGAAATCGGAAATCTGCTGAATACTTTTTCCAATTATATCGTATGGTATGCCTATACCTTTTTTATGGGGCGGTATATTTTGTCCACGGAATTGCCCTGGTATTATCTGTTTGTCTGTATCGCTACCACCACGCCGCTTCTGCATCTTGCGGGAATGGCGGCGGGGATGGTTCATCAGGGCGGCCAGGCGGTTCGGGTGCTGCGGCGCGGCGCTTCGATGACAGATAACGGCTGGCTGAAAATTGCTCTGGCAGTGAATCTGCTGATTCCGTTTGCGTATGTGTTAATCAGTCATCCGGTGCTGTATAACAGTTGGAGGCATTTTTTCTTTGTATATCCGCTGCTTGTACTGTATGCGCTGGACGGGCTTCTCTGGCTGGGAGGCCGGGCTTTTGCGGCGGGGAAGAAATGGCTTCGATATGGTTTCTGCGGCGCCGTGGGAGGCTGCCTGTTGTTTTTGGTCATCTGGATCGGTCTGAACCATCCTTATGAATATGCGTTTTTCAATCGGCCCACGCTGCCTTTTGTCAATCATTACTTTCAGAAAGATTACTGGAATGTCAGCCATTATGATTTGCTGCAAAATGCCTGCGACCTGGATAAGAGGGAAACAATCAAGGTATGGATGCTGCCTTTTGAGACGACATCCAGCCTGCTGCGGCCGGAGGACCGTGCCAGGGTGGTACATGAGGAGCGGCAGGAACTGGCAGATTATATTGTGACCGCATATACGGATTATTATGAAAATGAACGTGTGGCGCAATATTATCTTTACGATGAACTGAAATCGGTTGTGGTTGACGGGATTAAGCTCAGCTCTTTATTCGGACGGGCTTATGATATAAGTTCCCGGACCGCGTTTTACCGTTTGGGTCAGGGAGAGCTCTTTTATAATATCAACGGCATGTCGTGGACTGCCCAAGAACAGGATGGAAAACTGATCCTTGACGGAAGTTATCCGGCCCTTGTGGCGGCTGATAAGATATGGATTCAGGACCCGGACGGGCAGGATGTGTCCGATGTGGAGGTGTGGATTCGGACGGAGCAGGGGCAGTATGAGCAGGTAAGTATGGCACCGGAATATTCCGTGCTGAAAAGTGACGGCAGCGGATACTTTACGCCCCAGGCAGTCAGCGGCATTCGGCTGGCAGTTCCCCTGGGTACTCATCCGAATTTGCATTGTACGGTATTGAAGCACAGGGACCAGGTCGGCGAGGCGGCTACCTCGCAGCTTCGTGTGGTGAAGCGTGCCTGGTCGGAGCGTACGCCCTGGGAAGCGGTGCATATGGTGGACGGTGAGGAAGAAACCCGATGGACCAGCGGCTTGCAGGAGCAGGGAATATACGCACAGTTTGACCTGACAGGACCGTTTGTGATCCGCGGCGTCCATGCGGATACCGGAAACTGCGGTGCCGATTATCCGAGAAATCTTACGGTGTGGGTATCTATGGACGGGGAAAACTGGACAGATGCGGGGGCCGAGGCCGTAGATCCGGAGACCTATCTGTTCGCACCCGTAGAATGTGCGTTTGTGAAGCTGGAAGTGGGAGCGTGCGGGCCGGATGTGGAAAACAACTGGTCTGTGTTTGAACTGGATCTGCTTACCGATGTGATCAGCAGTCCTTCGAATGGAAGTTGATTTGAAGGCTGATCAGATATTATGAAAAAACAGCAGCGGACCGTACAAGCCCCAGAGGGTTTGGCAGGGGCGCTCGCGGAATTGGAATGGAGGAGAAAAACATGAAAAAATTATTGGCAATGGCACTGGCCGGTGCGATGGTATTATCCCTGACCGCATGCGGCAGCAAAGAAGACAAGACGACGACGGCGGCTCCTACGGAAGCTGCGGGAACGACAGCGGGCACGGAAGCCGGAACAACGGCTGCCGGAGCGGAAAATGAGACAGAGGCAGCAGGTACCACAGCGGCCGCTGCCAGCGGTGAAAAACTGATCGTAGGTACCGAGGCAGGGTTTGCCCCTTATGAGTATATGGTAGGCGACCAGGTAGTGGGTATTGATATGGATATCGCCCAGGCCATCGCCGATAAGATGGGCCGTGAGCTGGAGATTCAGAACATGGACTTTGACGGCGCGCTGCTGGCCGTACAGCAGGGCAAGGTAGACTTTGTGGCGGCAGGCGTGTCCGTGGACGAAGACCGGGCGAAGGTAATGGACTTCTCTGATAATTATGTGGATTCTACGGAAGTGGTAATCGTAAACGCCCAGGAAAAAGCGGTGACAGCGCCTACGGCCGAGCAGTTGAACGGCAAAGTGGTAGGCGTACAGCAGGGCAATATCGCCGACCTGTGGGTTTCCAATCCGGATAATACGGAGCCGAAGGAAGTAAAGCGTTACACCAAGTTTGCCCAGGCGGCAGAGGATCTGAAAAACGGAAAGATCGACTGCATCGTTATGGACGAGCTGCCGGGCAAAGAGCTGGTGGCATCCTCTGAGGGCGCCCTGGAAGTTCTGGAAGGCGATCCCCTGTTCGTAGATCAGTATGCCATTGCCGTACAGAAAGGCAATACGGAGATGCTGGAAGTGATCAATGAGGTGATTGCTGAGCTGAAAAACAGCGGAAAGATGGACGAGATTATCGCAGGCCACAGTGCGCAGTAAACGACGCGTGTTTCCGGCAGGGTGGAAGAAACTTTCATTCTGCCGGATTTTTACACAGAGAGGATTCCTGATGATATGCCCGCCGGGGCAGGCGGATTGTGTCCGCCGACGTATACTTTATGAAAGGATCAGACCTGATGGAATGGTTGAATACGCTATATACGAGCTTTTACAACGCATTGATTCCCGAAAAGCGTTACCTGGCATATATCAGCGGCGTTAAGATTACGCTTATGGTGGCGCTGTTTGCTGTTTTTCTGGGAGTACTGATCGGCATTCTGGTGGCGGTGGTAAAGGTGAGTGCAAAGAGCAGTAAAAATCCCGTTATAAAGCCGTTGGCGGCTTTCTGCAACTTCTATACCACGGTGATCAGAGGAACACCGCTGATCGTACAGATTATGATTATCTATAATCTGATTTTTACGGCCAGGGACAGCAACGAGATTATTATCGGAACCGTCTGTTTCGGAATCAATTCCGGGGCTTATGTGTCGGAGATTATCCGGGCGGGTATCGAATCGGTGGCCAGGGGACAGACGGAGGCCGGCCGTTCTCTGGGCTTTACCCATATTCAGACGATGCGCTATATCATTCTTCCCCAGGCCATCAAAAATATTCTTCCTGCCCTGGGAAATGAATTTATCGTTCTGGTAAAGGAAACCTCCGTGATCAGCGTGATTGCGGTAAATGATCTGACGAAAATGGCAAGCTTCATCGGCTCAAGGACATGGGATATTCTGCCGCCCTATATCATCGCGGCGGTGATCTATCTGCTGATTACCATGTGTCTGACCGCGGTGCTGGGCCACTTTGAAAGGAGGATGAGCCAGGGTGATCATCACTAAGAATCTGCAGAAAACCTTTGGAGAACATCATGTGCTGCGGGGAATCGATCAGCATATTAAAAAAGGGGAAAAGGTGGTGGTGATCGGCCCTTCCGGATCCGGAAAGTCCACTTTTTTAAGATGCCTGAATCTGCTGGAGGAGCCTACGGGGGGCGAAGTGATTTTTGAGGGAACGACGATTACGGACCCCGCCTGCGATATCAATGAGCTGCGTCAGCAGATGGGCATGGTATTTCAGCAGTTTAATTTGTTTCCCCATAAAACGGTGCTGGAAAATATTACGCTGGCACCTGTTAAGGTAAAGAAGATGGCGGCGGATGAGGCGGACGCGCTTGCCCGGAAGCTTTTGGAGCGGGTGGGCCTTCCCGACAAGGCGGACGTATATCCCGGACAGTTATCCGGCGGACAGCAGCAGAGAATCGCCATTGCCAGAGCCCTGGCCATGAATCCGAAGGTGATGCTTTTTGACGAGCCCACCTCGGCTCTTGACCCGGAGATGGTGGGAGAGGTGCTGGAACTGATGAAGGAGCTGGCCAATGAGGGCATGACGATGGTGGTGGTGACCCATGAAATGGGCTTTGCCAGAGAGGTGGCCACCCGTGTGCTGTTTATCGACGAGGGCGTGGTAAAAGAAGAAAATACGCCTGAGGAATTTTTTTCCAATCCAAAGAACGACCGGCTGAAGGATTTTTTGTCGAAAGTGCTGTGAGAAAAAAATAATATAGACAACTTTGACTGTATGTGATATATTAAAGCGGTATGAAAAAACGCCTGTACTCAGCATATGGGTTCTCCATCCACTGCTTGGTGTCAGGTGTGCGAAGAAAAAGGAGGAATTACAATGATTTCAAAGGAAAAGAAAGCTGAGATTGTTGCCGCATATGGCAGAACACCTGCCGATACCGGTTCACCGGAAGTTCAGATCGCGATTCTGACAGAGAGAATCACTGAGCTGACCGAGCATCTGAAGACGCATCAGAAAGATCATCATTCCAGACGCGGTCTGCTGAAAATGGTTGGACAGAGACGTGGACTGCTGGATTACCTGAAGAAAACGGATATCGAGGGATACCGTTCCCTGATTGAGCGTCTGGGCATCAGAAAGTAAGAAAGAAAATAGGTAAAGGGGGACCACAGAGGCTTCTGTGGTCCTTTTAGGGAATAAGGAATATTCCCGGACCGGATTCGGCAGAACCCAAACAACGGCAGAAGAATTTTCCGAGACCACTGAAAAACGCGGCAGCCTGCGGCACTGGCGCCTTTTTCAGTAGTTTCGGCATCTTCTGCAGAACTGTAAATAAAAAGGAGAAATGAATATGTTTAAAAGCTTTACGATGGAGCTGGCGGGCAGACCGCTGACGGTTGAGGTGGGCCGGGTGGCCGCTCAGGCCAATGGCGCCGCATTTATGCATTATGGGGACACGGTGGTACTGTCCACCGCTACCGCATCGGAAAAACCGAGAGAGGGAATTGATTTCTTTCCTCTGAGCGTTGAATTTGAAGAAAAAATGTATTCCGTGGGAAAGATTCCCGGCGGGTTTAATAAAAGAGAGGGAAAGGCCTCCGAGAATGCGGTGCTGACCGCAAGAGTGATCGACCGTCCCATGCGTCCGCTGTTTCCCAAGGATTACCGGAACGATGTGACATTGAACAATCTGGTCATGTCCGTGGATCCGGACTGCAGTCCGGAGCTGACCGCCATGCTGGGCTCGGCGATCGCGACGGCGATTTCGGATATTCCTTTTGACGGCCCTACGGCGACCACTCAGGTGGGTCTGGTGGACGGAACGCTGGTGTTCAATCCCACGGCAGAGCAGAAAGCAGTATCTGACCTGGCGCTGACCGTTGCGTCTACCCGGGACAAAGTGATTATGATTGAGGCGGGAGCGAAAGAAGTTCCTGAGGCAAAGATGCTGGAAGCGATATTTGCGGCTCATGAGGTAAATCAGGAGATTATTCAGTTTATTGATACAATTGTGGCAGAGTGCGGCAAGCCGAAGCATGACTATGACCATTATGATGTGGACGAAGCCCTCTGGAATGATATGACCGCTTTTATCTCCTCCGAAGAGATGGAGGAAGCGGTGTTTACCGACGAAAAACAGGTGCGGGAGGAAAATATCCGTCAGTTGAAAGACAAGCTGGCAGCCCGCTATGAGGAAACGAACCCCGACTGGGTTCCCATGATCGACGAGGCCGTATATAAATATCAGAAGAAAACGGTCCGGAAAATGATTCTGAAAGACCACAAGCGTCCGGATGGCAGAGATATCAAACAGATCCGTCCGCTGGCGGCGGAGATTGATCTTCTGCCCAGAGCCCACGGCTCCGCCATGTTTACCAGAGGACAGACCCAGATCTGTACGGTAACTACGCTGGCGCCTTTGGGAGAGGCTCAGAGACTGGACGGACTGGATGAGGCGATTACCTCAAAGCGGTATATGCACCACTATAATTTCCCTTCCTATTCCGTAGGAGAGACCAGACCCTCCAGAGGACCGGGAAGAAGGGAGATCGGACACGGCGCACTGGCAGAACGGGCACTGGTTCCGGTACTGCCGGACGAAGAGGAATTCCCCTATGCGATCCGTACCGTATCGGAAACATTCGAGTCCAACGGCTCCACATCTCAGGCCAGCGTGTGCGCTTCCTCCCTGTCGCTGATGGCGGCGGGCGTACCGATCAAAAAACCGGTGGCAGGTATCTCCGCAGGACTGGTAACCGGAGAAACCGACGAGGACTATATTGTGCTGACCGATATTCAGGGGCTGGAAGACTTTTTCGGCGACATGGATTTCAAGGTGGCGGGAACCAGAGACGGCATCACGGCCATTCAGATGGATATCAAGATTCACGGCCTGACAAAATCCATTATTGAGGAAGCCATTGCCCGCACCAGGGAAGCCAGAATGTATATTCTGGACGAGGTGATGGATCCGGTAATCGACGCGCCGAGAGCGGAGATCTCCAAGTGGGCGCCTAAGATCGTCCAGATTTCCATTGATCCTCAGAAGATCGGCGATGTGGTGGGCAAACAGGGTAAGGTAATCAACAAGATTATTGAAGAAACCGGTGTGAAGATCGACATCAGCGAAGACGGAAGCGTGTCTGTGTGCGGAACCGACCAGGCGATGATTGATGAAGCGATCCGCATGATCCGCCTGATTGTTACGGAATTTGAGGAGGGTCAGTTCTTTGAGGGCAAGGTAGTCAGCATCAAAGAGTTCGGCGCATTCCTGGAGTTTGCTCCCGGAAAAGAAGGGATGGTTCATATCTCCAAGCTTTCCAGAGATCGGGTGGACAAAGTGGAGGATGTTCTGAAACTGGGCGATGTGGTGACTGTGGTTTGCCTTGGAAAAGACAGAATGGGCCGGATCAGCTTCAGTATGAAGGATGTAAAACGGTATCAGGAAAAAGATAAGGAACAGCGTCAGTAAAAACAGAACCGGACAGGATATAATTCAGTCCATGGTGATCTGCCCGGTTTCGGCGCCGTAGCGGTAGACATGGTCGGAGAGCCAGTCCGGAGGGGAAACCTCGGTGTCGTTGATTTCTCTGACCATGGCGTTCAGAACGTCAGTCTCCATCGTTTTCCGGCAGGGGAGCAGGATTGTTTCGTGGATGCTGCTGGGCAGGATGAAGAAATCTCCTCCGGCCTGCCGGGCAAATTCTTCCAGTACATGGTCATAGAGTATGCAGGCGGCGCCGTTTAACCGCTTCTGGTTGGTCAAAACGTACATGGGAAGCGGGGAGCGGTTTTCCCACAGAGGCGGCTCCGGGCTGCCAGAGCCGCCTGTCTCCTGAACGTGCAGTTCCGCAATCATCTGCTCCAGGGATATGCAGCGGCAGGGATACAGAAGGGGTGTGTTGCGGGCCGCTGTCTCATAGAGAAGCTGTTCGGAGATCCCCCATGCTTTCATATGTTCCCAGGTGATGGAAATCGTCATTTCCTTATCAGGATCGCAGGCTTCTATCAGGAGAAAAAAAGTAACGGCAAGATCCAGTTTGGGGATGTGAGGACAGTGGGACAGAAAAAGGCGGTTGGAAGCGAAATTGATCAGCCGGTAGGCGATGTGAGAGCGGGCTTTTTCAAAATCCGGAAACTGTTCCGGACTGGCGAGCTGCAGGCGGGGGAACTGTTCGTAGAGTTTCAGGATGTCCCGGATAATGTCGTCAAGGGGCATACCCTCCCGGAAATCCTGATAGTAGGTGTTTAAGTAGATGGTGGGAGAGATGCTTTCGCCGGCGGGCAGGATCGTCAAACCGTCCAGATAGTGACTGTTGTTTTTCAGCGTCCGGTGCAGAGAAACTCTGACATCAGGTCCCACACGGTTCTGGATATCTGATCGGATACGGGATAAAAACTGATTGTACTGCATGTGAAATGCCTCCTTTATGAATAAAATGAAATGGTGCTGATATATGGAAGAAATGAAACGAATATACAAATTTTGGAAATATATAGTGATAAAAATATGCACCTGATAGGAGTCGAACCTACGCACATGCCTCCGGAGGGCACTGCTCTATCCACTGAGCTACAGGTGCATGACCTCATTATTATACATCAGTTTTTTATAGACTGCAAGTGATTTTTGATTTTTTTATGAAAAATTTTCTTAAAAATATCTTCATAAAGTTGTTACACAAATGCAAGAATATGGTTATTGCTTTTTTAACGGTAGTTTGTTATGATTAGAAAATAAAGGTTACTCAGCGAAGAATACTGCAAGGAGGGAAAAGATTCAATGCCGAATATGGGAAAATCTTCAGATAATCAGAATTCCAATGATTTTTTGAAACGTTATGGAAAATATATCGGAGTGATTGCGGTTGCTCTGATCTTAATTATAATTATTGTCTTTTCAGGAAAAAAACAGGACGACGGCGGGGCGACGACGACCGGTGTAAACACGGAGGTGATCGGCCTTCCCGATGCCAAGGAAACCGAGACGACGGAGAACCCGAACGCTTTGAAGGAGGACGCTTATCCGGAGATCAATCAGTTGATTAATACCTATTTCACCGCTTTAAGAGACCAGGACGTGGAAACACTGTCGAATATTATGGAAACCAACGGTGAGATCGACGAGGAGAAGATCCGCAAGGAAGGCGAATATATTGAGGATTACCGCAATATCAAGTGCTACACCAGAGAAGGTATCGTGGAGGGCACCTATATTGTGTTCCCTTATTACGATATTAAGTTTCTGAATGTGGACACGCTGGCGCCCAGTATGATCTGGCTGTATGTCTGCACCAATGAAGACGGTTCTCTGTATATCAATAAGAGTACCTTTGACGGCGAGGTTGCGGCCTATATCGACGAGGTGTGCAACAGCGAGGAAGCGAAGCAGTTGGTAGAAGGTGTGGAAAGCTCTTTTGCGGCGGCCATGGAGCAGGACGAAACGCTGGCCCAGTTTGTAACGAAGCTGCGGGAAGGCGCCGATCCTACGGTTCCGGAGGAGACAGAGCCGCAGACCGAGGAGACGCAGGCAGAAACCGAAGAATCACAGCCTGAGGAAAACAATGACGGTGAAGAACAGCAGACACCGCAGACCGAAGAAACCGTTTATGCGTCCCAGACCGTAAACGTGAGAAAATCTCCTTCCGCCGACGGCGAGATGGCCGGACAGCTTTATGCCGGAGAGTCGATTCAGCGGATCGGAACGGAGGGCGACTGGAGTAAGGTAATCTTCGACGGCGAGGAATGCTACATTAAGTCCGAATTCCTGACCGCGGAGCAGACCCAGACGGCCGATGACGGTTTTGAAGCCGTGGACCAGTACGTAGAGGCGTTACAGAATGTGAGAATGAGAAAGTCTCCTTCCACGGAAGGCGAGATCATCGGCACGCTGGACGGCGGCACCGAAGTTCACAGAACCGGTTACAGCGAGCAGTGGAGCCGGATCGAGTATGAGGGTGAAACCTGTTACGTGGCAAGCGAATTTTTAAGATAAAACGCAGGGAACATGGATGTAAATTTATTTGATTATGATCTTCCGGAGGAACTGATTGCCCAGGATCCTCTGGAAGATAGGAGTTCTTCCCGGCTGCTGACCCTGGACCGGGCGACGGGAGCCGTAGAACACAGACATTTTTATGAAATCTGCGAGATGCTGGGGCCGGGAGACTGTCTGGTCATCAATGACACGAAGGTGATACCGGCCCGTCTGATGGGCGAAAAGACAGGAACCGGAGCCAGGATCGAAGTATTGCTGCTAAAGCGCAGAGGAGACGATGTCTGGGAGACGCTGGTAAAGCCTGGGAAAAAGGCCCGGCCAGGCGCGGAGCTTTCTTTTGGAAACGGGCTGCTGACAGGCCAGGTGCTGGAGGTGGCCGAGGAGGGCAACCGTCTGATCCGCTTCCGTTATGAGGGTATTTTTGAGGAGATTTTGGACCGGCTGGGGCAGATGCCGCTGCCGCCCTATATCACCCATCAGTTAAAAGACAGGAACCGTTATCAGACCGTCTATGCCAGGCATGACGGCTCCGCGGCGGCGCCTACGGCGGGACTTCATTTTACACAGGAGCTGCTGGGGCGTCTGGAAGAAAAAGGTGTGACAATTGTTCCGGTTACGCTTCATGTGGGGCTTGGAACCTTCCGTCCGGTGAAAGCGGAGCGGGTGGAAGATCACCATATGCATGCGGAGTTTTATCAGATCGGCGAAAAAGAAGCGGACATTCTGAACAAAGCCCAGGAAGCCGGCCGGCGCATCATCGCCGTGGGAACCACTAGCTGCCGCACGCTGGAATCCGCCGCCGCCGAGAGCGGACAGATTACAAAGCTGAGCGGCTGGACCGATATTTTTATTTATCCCGGTTATTCCTTTAGAGTGGTGAAAGGACTGATTACCAATTTCCATCTGCCGAAATCTACGCTGATGATGCTGGTGTCGGCTCTGGCCGGCAGAGAGCATGTGATGGAGGCCTATGAAGAGGCCGTGAGAGAGCGGTATCGGTTTTTTAGTTTTGGGGATGCGATGTTTATCAAATGACACCGGATTTGAACTTTTGTTAAGTGAATTAAGAGAATCGAAAAAGAATCTAAAGAAGAATATTGCAAATCAGAATGGCATATGCTATAATGCCAGTAGGCAAAAAGGAAATAGCAAGTCCATCTGGACAAAGAATGAGGTCTCGAACCGTGTTCCAGCACAGTTCGAGGCCTCTTCTTTTCTTTTTACGGTGGCAAAGCACCCACCAGGCTATTTGTTGTCCTTGTCGTTCCTGTCAAGCCATTTGCAAACGAAGTGGCAAACCACGCCTGCCATAACAGTAACAAAAAAGGAAATAGCAACTTCCATCCAAACACCTCCTCCCGTTGCCAGGTATCGGTAGGACAACAAAGTGATTATACCACAGAGTTTTTGAGTATTCCATACGCATTTTAAGGAAAAGAAATCCCGGAGATTTAGAAATCCTGGGATTTTTTTGTATCATTAGGAAAGTGCTCGATTAGGAGATGAGGAAAAAAATAACCCGCCAAAAGGCGAGCATGGCAAAACGGTCAATGTATTTTATCAGGTATTCCGGTATTTTTCGCAGATATTTCCCTTCTGCGAAACCAAAATATAGAAAATACTGTAATAAAATTGTTCTTTTGCAGTTCACATGGCATTTATTTTACTTCCATCTCAAATGATTGTCAATAAAATATTCAAATTTCCTGCGATTTCCGGAGAAAGTGGAGCGGTATTATCTGAAATTCGATTAAAAATTCATATATTCTGATCTGAAATCATTTTATTTGTGGTCAAAAGTGGTCAGGAAAGTTGTGGTCAAAACGCCTGTTATAGAGACGCTTTTTCACAATTCTGTCATGTCATTCACATCCTGTTTGTGGTCATTTTTGTGGTCATCCAATTGTAAAAAATCCTTTATTTATCAGATATTCAGGCATTATTTCGCAGAAGGGAAATATCTGCGAAAGAAAAAATATGGCAGGTTATCATGGAATCAGCATATGAAAACCACATATATACTGCGAATATGCAGGAGATATTCCGGCAAAACGGGGTTTTCCGTTCAGATGGTGAAAAGGGGGCGGAGATATGGGTGAGATTAATCTGTGGCAGTTTTGTGTACTGAACCATAAGGAATATCTGGAAAATCAGTGGAACTTACCAGAAAATAAAGGCTTTGATCCTGAGAGAGCGGGCTATGCCAGCCATAAAAAAATATGGTGGGTCTGTGAAAAGGGACATAAATGGCAGGCCATGATCAGTGATCGAACCAAAAAGGATGCGGGCTGTCCTTACTGTGCCAATCGAAAGGTATTGAAAGGATACAATGATCTTGCCAGCACCTATCCGGAGCTGTCCGCTCAGTGGCATCCTTACAAAAACAGAGAGCTGACGCCGGAGATGTTTACTTACGGAAGCGATAAAAGTGTCTGGTGGCAATGTGAGCTGGGCCATGAGTGGAAAGCGACAGTGGGAAATCGGGCTACCAAAGGAAATGTATGTCCTTATTGTTCCGGAAAAAAAGCATGGCCCGGGTTTAATGATGTGGCTACGTTAGAACCCTGTCTAATGAAAGAATGGCACCCTGTCTTTAATCAGGGAATTGATCCTGGAAGATTGAGACCCAGAAGCAGAGTGAGGGTATGGTGGCGTTGTTCGGAGGGGCATGAATGGGAGGCGCATCTGTTTAACCGGACGGCTTATCGGAGTGGCTGTCCGTTCTGTGCGGGAAATCTTTCAAAGGAAAAAGCGGCAGTGCAAAGAGCAAATGCAAGCACAGCGAGGAAAAAAGCGGAGCAGCAAAAGGGAGAGCCGGAATTTTTTTGTCTAAGAATACTAAAAAAACTGTAAATCTACTAATTGGGCGAAAAATGCCTAAGTGTAGTGATATATGTGCTCTGTGTAAAAGATGATTAAATTGGTGCTTCTCCTAATTTAATGGAATGTAAGAGGTAGAGAAATGTCTGGTAAAGAAAAATCTGCAAAAAATGCAAATAGAGTTATTCCTTTCAGTCCGCCGGATATTTCCGAATCGGAGATTAACGAGGTTGTGGAAGCAATGAGATCCGGATGGATTACTACCGGACCGCGAACAAAGGAGCTGGAAAAAAGACTTGCTGCGTATTTTCATACGTCAAAAGCAGTCTGCCTTAATTCTGCCACGGCAGCAGAAGAATTGAATTTTCGTATTTGCGGAATTGGCGAAGGAGATGAGGTTATAGTTCCGGCATATACATACACGGCATCTGCATCAGCGGCAATTCATTGCGGGGCAAAGGTAGTCTTTGTAGACAGTCAGAAAGATTCCACGGAAATGGACTATGATAAGGTAGTCGATGCGATTACAAGTAAAACCAAAGCGATTGTTGCAGTTGACCTTGGCGGCATTATTGCTGATTATGACAGACTCTATGAGACTGTAAAAGCAAAACGGAATCTGTTCGTGCCGGGTGGCAATACGGAGCTTGGAAAAAGGATTCAGACTGCCATAGGCCGCGTTCTGGTATTTTCTGATGCCGCACATGCTCTTGGAGCAAGGAGAAATGGCAAGATGGCAGGAGAAATTGCCGACTTTACGGATTTTTCTTTCCATGCCGTAAAGAATTTTACCACTGCAGAAGGTGGTGCATCGACCTGGAAGGACATTCAGGGAATCGATAATGAGGAAATTTATCATCAGTATCAGTTATATAGTCTTCACGGGCAAAGCAAAGATGCATTGACTAAGACGCAGATCGGTTCATGGGAATATGATATTCAGGGCACATGGTATAAGTGCAATATGACAGATATTATGGCGGCTATCGGTATTCGCCAGCTTGATCGCTATCCGGAGGTTCTGTAACGAAGAAAATTAATCATATGTAGATAAGATGAAATGTGTGATTAGCTTGGCGTAAAACATCTGGTTCACTATACTGAAAACAGCACTTCTTCCGGGCATCTGTATCTGACAAGAATTCCCGGAGCAAATGACGAGGCAAGAAGAGAAATTATCATCAAGCTGGCTGAACGAGGTGTCAGTACCAATGTTCATTACAAACCGCTTCCGATGATGACGGCTTATAAAAAGATGGGGTGGGATATCAAGGATTTTCCAAATGTGTATGACTATTATGTAAATTTAATCACACTTCCGTTACACACAAAACTTACGGGTGAAGATGTTGACTATGTAATCAGAAATTTCAAGGAAGTAGTCAGAGAATATATCTGAGAAAGGATTACCGTCAATATGAGGCTTCGGAAATGGGAAGACCTGCCCGCATTCATGAAGTGCGGGGAAGTAAAAGAATATTATGAAATCCTTGCAAAGAAAAAAGGCACTTTGGAGTTAAAAAGAGGATTTGATCTGTTCATTGCCATGATTATGCTTGTGATTTTGGCGATTCCGATGTTGGTGATTGCAGTCATGATCAAAATGGATTCTCCGGGACCGGTATTTTACCGTCAGGAAAGAATTACAGCTTACGGGAAAAAATTCAGGATTCATAAGTTTAGGACAATGGTAAACGATGCGGACAGGATCGGATCTGCGGTTACTGTTAACAAAGATGCCAGAATAACCAGGGTAGGCAGTAAACTTCGCAATTTACGCATAGATGAGATTCCGCAGTTGATAGATGTTTTTGTTGGCAATATGAGTTTTGTAGGAACCAGGCCGGAAGCGACAAAGTATGTGAGGCGGTACAGCAAAGAAATGTTTGCAACATTGCTTCTTCCTGCCGGAATCACATCTGAAGCAAGCATCAGGTATAAAGATGAGTCGGCACTTCTGGATGCCGCAGATGACGTTGATAGAGTATATGTGGAGGAAATACTTCCTCAAAAAATGAAATATAATCTGCAGAGCATTAAAAAATTTGGAATTACGGGAGAAATTTCCACTATATTCAGAACGGTGTTTGCCGTACTGGGGAAGGAATACAGATAAATGGCTGCGCTTAGCGTTTTAATGTCTGTTTATATAAAGGAAAAGACGGCATATGTTGAAGAATGTTTTAAAAGTCTTCTCAGACAAACAGAAAAGGCGGACGAATGGGTTGTTGTTGAAGACGGACCTCTTACAGAAGAAATGTACGGCCTTTTGGATCAATATCAGCGGGACAATCCCAGCTTGATAAAACGTGTTCCGTTAAAAAAGAATCAGGGACTTGGACTGGCTTTGAGAGCAGGTGTTGTTGAATGCAGGAATGAATTGATAGCCAGAATGGATACCGACGATATAGCCAGAGAGGACCGATTTGAAAAACAGCTAGATTTTTTTTACAAGAATCCGCATCTTGATATTTGTGGCAGCAATATTGACGAGTTTGAAGAAACACCGAAAACAATTGTAGCGAGAAGAAATGTTCCTTCTTCTCATGAGGATATAGTGAAGTATCAGAAGAAAAGAGATGCTTTTAATCATATGACCGTTATGTATAAAAAACAGGCAGTTTTGAAAGCGGGTAATTATGAGTTCTGTCCCCTTATGGAAGATACCTATTTATGGGCTAAAATGATAATGAATGGAGCGCAGTGCGTAAACATAGAGGAACCGCTTGTGTATGTGCGAATTGGGCATGAAATGTTTGAAAGACGTGGCGGATGGAGTTATGTCAAAAAATATAAGGCGGGGAAAAAGCAGGTATTAAAAACAGGATTTATTAGTCGGTGGGATTATTTATACACCATATTTGTACAATTTGTTGTTGCTTTAATACCTGGAAAAATTAGGGGATTTGTTTTTAAAAAAATATTACATGGGTGATTGCAGATGTGGAATCATATTAAAATAGTGAAATTGATAAAAAGCCATATTCCATTCAGGCTTAAAATATTGCTGATCAGAGCTTTGATATGGTTTCAGACTGTTTTTTATGGATTTTTTCCATATAAGGGACCCTGGGGAAAAGAAAAGAAGATATTTATTCTATTGAGTACGGATTATTCGAATCTGGGCGATCATGCAATGACATATGCGCAAATAAAGATGATAAAAAAATGTTTCCCTGAACATAAAGTGTACGAAGTGCTGGTGGGAAATACACTAAAATGTCTTGGAAGTATAAAAAAGGTTATCAACAAAGCAGATGTAATTACACTTAAAGGCGGTGGAAATGTTGGAATGGAGTACTTCCGGGAGGAATTGATTCGCAGAAAGGTGATAAGAAATTTTCCTGCTAATAGAATTATTATGTTTCCTCAGACAGTGTATTTTCCAGCGACAAAGCAGGGATTAAAAGAATTTAATAAGACAATTACAGTGTTCAACGGACATAATAATTTCCATGCTTTTTTCAGAGACAGAACTTCTTATGAAATTATGAAACCTTATATTGTTAAGCACATCTATCTTACACCGGATATCGTTTTTTCATTAAGAAAAATAGGTGGATACGAACGTGATCCTCATGGAGCGGTCGTTTGTTTAAGATGTGATGTTGAAGGAATTTATTCAGAAAGTGAAAAAAATATAGTTTATGGCGTCTTAAAACATAAGTTTAACAGCGATGTGCTTGTCACAGATACAATAAAGGATTATAAAATTGAAACAAAGGACAGGGTAAAAGAACTTAAAAATATGTGGGAAATAATATCAAATGCAAAGCTTATCATTACTGACAGACTGCATGGGATGATTTTCGCCGCATTGATAGGAACGCCCTGTATAATATTAAATACTTATAACCACAAGTTGAGAGGACAATATGAGTGGATCAAACAATTGAATTATATTTATTGTGTCGATCTTGATGAAAAAGTATTAGAGGAGACAATTGATCTCTCCCTCATCACTGAAGTGGAACGTTTGAATCCGGACGAATTTGATTTTTATTTTGATCAAATAACAGAATGCCTGAGGGGGAAAAATGACTAGAGTTTTAGAAGTGATCGGAAAGCGGCCCCAAGGAGGAATCGGAGCTTTTATTACTAATTACCAATCTCATTTTAAAGGAAATGATGTTTGTCTGGATTATTTGATTTTTAACGATGAACCTACCGGCTCCTTTGATCAAAAAGTTAAGGCGATGGGTTCAAATATTTATGTTCTGCCTGAATTAAGGAATACGAGATTGTTTAACATTTGGAAGAGTATCAACAACTTCTTTCATGACAATAAAGGAAAATATGACGCGGTGCATTTGCACTCTGTAAATATTGCTTTTATGATATTTCCGGCGGCAAGAAGGAATGGAATCAAATATTTGTTGTCACATAGCCACTCTACAGTATATTCAGATAAAAAGTTAAATGCGTTTAGAAACTATTTTTTATGTAAAGGGATTAAAAAACAAGCCACACATTTTTTGGCGTGTTCAGTTGCGGCAAGTGATTTTTTATACGGTATAGAAAACAGAGAATCCGTGTTGGTATTTAAAAATGCGATTGAGTGTAGCAACTATTCCTTTGTTACGGAAATTCGAAATGAGTATAGAAAATTTTTTGACTTCGAAGATCAGTTGATTATTGGACATGTTGGCAGATTCAGTGAGACTAAGAATCAAAAGTTTTTAATAGAAGTTTTCAGGGATATTTGTGATATAAATGATAATGCCGTATTGATGCTGGTCGGTGATGGTCCTTTAAAAATAGAGATAGAAAAAAAGGTACTGAATTACGGGTTGAGTGATAAAGTTCTATTTTTAGGACAGAGAGATGATGTGAATAAATTAATGATGGCTATGGATGTATTTGTTCTTCCTTCTATCTATGAAGGGTTGCCGGTTGTGGGAGTAGAGGCCCAGGCTTCGGGGCTGACCTGCTTTATGTCGGATACAATAACAGATGAGGTGGAAATAACCAATGTAGAGTTCATGTCGATTAATGATGGTCCCAAAGCATGGGCGGAGAGAATCTGTAATGTCAAACTTAACAGCGATAGTCATAGGCGGGAAGATTCAAAGGCTGTAGCCGCAAAAGGGTATGATATTAATCAGGAAGCTGACAATTTATATGAGTTTTACAGAAGACTGTCTATGTAAGGCGGATAGAGAGGACTTTTCATGAGAGTATGTTTTATAAGCACGTCTCTTGCCGGTGGGGGAGCAGAAAGGTTTACCGCTAATATTGCTAATTGTCTGTCAACAAGCGGCTTTGAGGTATATGTATTGACGGGCTCTAAAACTCCGAAAGATTACAAATTAAATCAAAATATTGTACGACTTGACGCTTTAAAAGCCGGGAGAAATATAATTCATGACATAATAATAATTAGACGATTATCCAGAAAGTATAAATTTGATGTTATTATTGGAATAGATTTAACAATTAATATATGTGTGTCTTTGGCTAATTTATTATTTAAACCTAAGGTGATTATCAGCGAAAGAAGTGCGCCCATGTCTGCTCCGATATCGCAGGCGAGCAGGATTTTACGTTCCTTATCATATCCGCTTGCCGATGGATATGTGTTTCAGACCAGCGGTGCAATGGAGTTTTATTCTGAAAACATACGGGAAAAATCCGTAATAATATATAATCCGATTAAAGAGGATTTACCGTGCAGAAACAATGTTAATAAAAAAGAAATAGTGGCGATCGGCAGATTGAGAAAAGAAAAGAATTATGAATTACTCATTAATGCTTTTGCTGCAATTTGTATGGTGAATCAGGATTACATTTTAAGAATTTTTGGTGACGGATATCAATACGGCGCGTTAGAAAAACAGGTTGAGCGTATAGGGATTAAAGACAGAGTTGTCTTTGAAGGATTTTGCAGTGATCCACACAATGAAATAGTTTCAAGTGATATTTATGTGCTGACTTCTCTTTATGAGGGAATGCCCAATTCGTTGATGGAAGCAATGGCTATGGGATTTCCGGTAATTTCAACGGATTGTCCTGCGGGCGGACCTGCCGAATTAATCAGAAATATGGAGAATGGGTTATTGATTGACAACAATAATCTGGATGCACTGATAAATGCTATGGAATTTTATATAAATAATCCGGAAAAAAAGAATGAAATAGGACGTAAAGCAATGGAGATCAGGGACATTGTATCCTCAGAGGTTATCATCAGGCAATGGGTAAAGTATATAGAAAAAGTGCTCAAAAGATAGAAATTTTAAAACTGAATAGGTATGAAAAAGGCGTTATGATTATCGCATCAATAGCTCTGAGCTGCTCTGTGATTCTCTCTACAAGACTTTACTGTATGGTAGCTGTATGCTGTATTGCAAGTTTATTATACTTGGCTACTTATGTGTTTGAATACAGAACAGTGAAAGTATATAAATGTTCTTACTTGACAAATAGTATCTTGTTTTTCTGTCTTGTTGCTTTGTCAGCTATTTGGGCTTACTGGGAGATTTCGCCGCCATTGGCAAATGCGTTCCAAATATTTATATTTTTCATACCAAATTATTTACTGTTTTCATATATGGTCAGAGGAAGAAACGATATAAGATTGCTGCTGTATATCCTTGAAATATCAGCTTTTATCGTTGCCATATATACGCTTAACTTTTATGGTTTTACTGAATTTTCAAATATGCTGCAAGAAGGCAAGAGAATTGGAAATGACTTTGCTAATTCAAATACGATTGGTGTTTTTATAACAATAGGGGTTTTAGCGTATATTTATGATTTATTATTTATTAAAATCAATATATTTAAAATGGTATTTATTATCCCATGTATTTATATTATAGCATATAGCGGGAGTAGAAAAGCATTTCTTGCACTTGCAATAGGACTCTTTCTGCTATGGGTTCATCGTTTTAAAGGGAAAAACATTTTTTATACCATAATGAAAGAAGTAATTGCAGTAGTTATTATTGTATTGATTGGCACGGAAATATTATCTTTACCTATTTTTTCAATGATTCTTGAGAGAATAGATTTAATTCGACATTTTGATAGTACAACTATAATGAAAACAGACTATTCCACATATTTAAGGGGATTATATATCAGTATTGGAATATCCGCATTTTTTCAATCTCCTATTTTGGGAATAGGGATAGGGAATACAAATGAATTAATATTTCAACAAGTTGGCAGATATGTATATACACATAACAATTATGTGGAAATGCTTGCATGCTTGGGGATCATCGGATTTGTTTTATATTATATGATGTGGATCAGACCGTTGGTGTATGTCATTAAAAAAAATTGCAAGTCGAAATTTTCCAATCCGGAACCCTTTTTTTGCATTGTTGTGACGTTAATTCTTCTGTTTTTAGATTGTGCTATGGTTCCGTATTTGGATTTTTCTAACTATTTCTATATTATGCTTATAAGCGCTGAAGCATATTTGATAAAAAGAGGCAGCATTGTATTGGGAGAAGCTTAAAGGATGAAAAAAAATATAATACTGACCAATATGCTGTGGCGATTTGCCGAAAGGACGGCTGCACAATTTGTACAGTTAACAGTGTCGATCATTCTTGCCAGAATATTGTTTCCCAGGGATTATGGTATTATCGCAATTGTTAACGTTTTTATCGGGCTTCTGGAAATATTTATAGATAATGGACTGGGGAATTCATTAATTCAAAAAAAGGATTCGGACGATATTGATTTTTCAACGGTATTCTATGCAAATATTGTTCTATGCATGGGATTATATTTTATTATCTGGATGTTATCACCATTCATTTCCTGCTTTTACAACGAGGAGTTGTTAACAGATGTTTTGAGAGTAGCAAGCATCTTAATTATTATTTCAAGTGTTAAAAATATTCAACAGGCTTATGTGGCAAAACATCTGTTATTTAAAAAATTTTTCATTGCAACATTGGGAGGAACAATAGCTGCGGGTATAGTTGGGATCTGGATGGCGGTTACAGGATATGGTGTATGGGCTCTGGTCGCCCAAAAACTCATTAACTATTTAATAGACACAATTATTTTATGGTTTATCGTTAAATGGAGACCAATCCGACGATTTTCATTTATAAGACTTAAATCATTGTATTCATACGGTTGGAGATTACTGGTGTCAAGTATGCTTAATCAGTTGATGAGTGATCTTAGACAGTTAATGATCGGCAAGGTTTATACGCCTGCGGATCTGGCTTTATATAACAGAGGAGACCAGTTTCCATCTGTTTTAATGGTGAATATTTCTTCATCGGTTGATAGTGTTTTATTCCCTGTATTCTCTAAAAAGCAGGACAGTTTGGGTGATATCAGGAATCTTGTGGAGAAATCGGTTCTATTATCGGAATATTTACTGATGCCTATACTGACAGGGTTGATTGTATGTTCAAAGCAGATAGTCGGCGTTTTGCTGACACATAAATGGGATGACTGCATTCCTTATATTATTATTTTGAGTTTGTCCTATATATTTAGTCCTATTTATTTATCATGTATGAATGTAATAAAAGCGATTGGCAGAAGCGATACTTATCTAAAATTTAAAACGATTCAAAATATTTTTTCTCTGGTGTCTGTGTTTGCATTAATTAAGATTGGACCAATTGCTATCGCAGTCAGTCTGTTATTGACAAATTTATTTGGACAGATATATGGTTTGATAATTTCATCATCTTATATTCAATATTCTGTTCTTGATGTATTACGGGACTGTTATAAAACTATTATTATTTCAATTGTGATGGGAGTAGCAGTGTTTTATATGGGAACATTAATTGAAAATGATATGATAGCCTTAATGATTCAGATGTTATCTGGTATTTCGATCTATTTTTGTTTATCTTGTATATTGAAGTCTGAGGCTATGCGTTATATTAAAAATCTTGTTTTAGGAGAAAAGACCAATGAGAAAAATAACAGTTTTTTATGATGGAACGCTGTATACTTTTACATGGCTTAAAGTACTTCTTTGGGCGAAAAAGCAATTTAAGGAAAGAGGGTACTTGATTAGGTTTGAAACTCTATTTGAGTATTTTCCCCGAAATGCGCTGGTGTTCCGGCCTTTGATAAAGGATAGGTTAGATCAATTATTAAGAGATACGAAAAACAGGAAATTTGATATTGTAATACTGGCATTTCATCATTCGACATCTGAGTTCATGAAAATTGAACAGAGTGAAAGGATAGAAATACTAAAGAAGATAAAGGAACAGTCAGATATGGTTGTTTGGTTAGATACGGCAGATAGTACAGGAACTCCCCATTTCGAAGTGCTGCCTTATGTTGACCGGTACCTGAAAAAACAAATTTTAAAAGATATTGAGTTGTATTCAAAACCAATCTGGGGAAGTCGGTTGCATTGTGAGTACTATCATAATAAATATGGGCTTGATGATGCGGAAATTTGTGATGAAACATTTATTCCTCTTAATATGGATTATAAGGATAAAATCGGCGTTTCGTGGAATGTAGGTCTTGGAGAGCTATTTGGTAATGAGTTTTGGAGATATCTTTATCCATATCATTATCACGTTCCGAAACCAATATCACCTGAAAGTGAAAAGTCAATTGATATACACTTTAGAGGCAGTGCTGAATCTACAACAGCCGGATATCAAAGAAGAATCACGGCAAAACGCATCAATGAATGTCAGTTTTTAAATCATCCGGATGCTTCTGAAAAAGTTTCGCATGATAAATATGTAGAAGAATTAAAAGAAACAAAGTGTATAGTAAGCCCATTTGGATATGGAGAGATTTGTACACGTGATTTTGAAACTTTTCTTTATGGTGCAACGCTAATTAAGGCCGATATGTCTCATATGATTACATATCCGGACGTATATATTCCGAATGAGACATATGTACCTGTTGATTGGGATTACCATACTTTTGAGGATGTTTTGCTTCAAATAAGAGATTCAAGTGAAAAATTTAAGACAATCGCAGAAAACGGGCAAACATTGTATATGAAACATCTATCCGATGAAGGAAAAAAGCTATTTGCCGAACATCTGCTCGGTGAGATATTTGATAAGGGAGAATAACACGATGAATCTTTATGAAAAGTTAGTAAATAAAGAAGAAAAACTCAGTTTGGTAGGACTTGGCTATGTCGGGATGCCTATCGCTGTTGCGTTTGCTAAAAAAATTAATGTTGTGGGTTTCGATTTAAACAGTCACAAAATTGATTTATATAGAAATGGTGTTGATCCTACAAATGAAGTGGGGAACGAAGTGATCAGCAGGACGACAGTTGAATTTACGGCGGATGATACAAAACTTCGTGAAGCAAAATTTCATATAGTTGCGGTACCCACACCTGTAAATGATGACCACACTCCTGATCTACGTCCCGTTGAAGGTGCAAGTAAAATTCTTGGACGCAATTTGGCGAAGGGTTCCGTGGTTGTTTTTGAGTCTACGGTTTATCCGGGCGTGACCGAGGAACTTTGTGTTCCGATTCTTGAAAAAGAGTCCGGATTGAAATGCGGCGCGGATTTTAAGATTGGGTATTCTCCGGAGCGTATTAATCCCGGCGATAAAGTTCATCGTTTGGAGACCATCAGGAAAATAGTTTCCGGTATGGATGAGGAGACATTGGATTGCGTAGCTAAAGTTTATGAACTTGTCGTAGATGTCGGTGTGCATCGTGCTGAGTCTATCAAAGTCGCTGAGGCGGCGAAGGTCATTGAAAACAGCCAGCGGGACATAAACATAGCGTTTATGAATGAGTTGTCTATTATTTTTAACAGGATGGGTATAGATACAAAGGCTGTTCTTGAAGCAGCCGGGACAAAGTGGAACTTTTTAAACTTTTATCCTGGTCTGGTCGGCGGACATTGTATCGGGGTTGATCCGTACTACCTTACATATAAGGCTGAAATGATGGGCTACCATAGTCAGGTTATCTTGTCAGGCCGTCGAATAAATGATGATATGGGAAAATATGTGGCGGAAAATTGTGTAAAAAATTTGATATCGGCAGATAAAGCCGTGAAAGGAGCAAAAGTAGCCATCTTTGGATTTACATTCAAAGAAAATTGCCCGGATACCAGAAACACCAAAATCATTGATATTGTTCAGGAACTTCAAGAGTATGGAATTACGCCTGTTATTGCTGATCCTGAAGCGGATGCGGATGAAGCAAAGCATCTCTACGGAGTGGAATTTGTTGATATTAACATATTCCACTCCGTAGAGATGCTTATCCTTGCGGTTGCACATGCCCAGTTTGCTTCTTTCACAATGGACCGGATAGATAGGCTGTATGGGAAGGGGAAAAAAGTTCTTCTTGATCTCAAGGGGCTTTTGAATCGCAAAGAGTATGAGCGTGCGGGATATAGCTACTGGAGATTATAAATCTGTGTAGTGCGGAAATATTTCCCTGTTTTATCTCGTCTGGTATTGAAAAGTCAGGATTTGATAAAGGGGAGAGGGTTCTAACATGGTTTTTAAGAAAATTGAGAATGTTAAGGTTTGGGATAGGACGGATGGATAGAAATGCAAGTATTGACGGGCTTAGAGGTGTTTGTGCAGTATGTCTTGTTATATTTCATATGACTGTAAGATATTCTGCACTTTATCTGGATGACGTGTTCTCTGATTTTTTATTTGTTAACCGATGGGGAGATATTTTTTCCTCGGTTTTTTTAATGATATCATCGTATTTTTTATATGCGCCATACAAAAATCAATTTGAATTTTGGAAGTATTTAAAAAATAAATTTTGGCGGTTATGGCCACTATATTTTTTGGCGGTAACATTTATATTTGTGATAACGAGGTTTTATTACTTGCCTGACAGAACCGGTGAATTAAAAGATTATTTTTTTAATATAATTATGCTCAACGGGTATATTGGAACCCTATATATAGATGGTTCACACTGGTATATGACTACGTTGTTGAGTGCGATTATTATCATTGGAATTTTGAGATATTATAAAGTTGATGATCAGCCCGTAAGTTATTTGATTTGGATGATTGCAGCTTTTTTAATCAACTGTTTGGCGACACTAACAGATAATACATCGCGCGATGTTATTTATGGAATTGGTAAAGTGTTATGTAATCCATATGTGGGAGTAATATGCGTGGGAATTGGATTTCATAAGGGAATAAATGATATGAAGAATAACAAAGCACTGTTGGGCAGAGGGTGGTTGACAATGATTTGTTTAGGTTTTTGCATATCGCTGTTATTACTGGGAGTGTGGCGGACCATTGGGATGATTGTCGGAATGATTGCATTGTCGGTTTGCATTTATTTCCCCAAATCACTGTTGAGTTTGAAAATTTTTGTGGCTTTGGGAAGTATTTCCTATCCGGTATATTTGGTTCATCAGAATATTGGATATCTCATACAAAACCAATTGATTCTTAAAACAGGATACTATAACAGAGCATATGCCGTAGTGGCGATAGTTGCAAC
>Ga0137306_101193_pt1 | contig 27903 bp, 22 predicted proteins | sample Inofroosms_March_FD_97187 | JGI IMG/M metagenome (GOLD analysis project Ga0137306, IMG submission 97187) | Mouse cecal microbial communities from Vienna, Austria - N-Acetylneuraminic and N-Acetylglucosamine D2O microcosms_March | ecosystem: Host-associated > Mammals > Digestive system > Large...
CAGCGTTCCCGAGGTGACTCGAACACCCGACCTACCGCTTAGGAGGCGGTCGCTCTATCCATCTGAGCTACGGAAACGTGTATAAAATTGTGTGTGACTTACTACCTCATGTCCTCCAAAAAGTTTCCGTTGTAGGTTCTCTTAGGAGGCGATCGCTCTATCCTGCTGAGCTACTGAGCTGCTGAAACTTAAAACTTACTACAAAATTACCTTTATCATTCTACCCCATAACAGAAAAAAAATCAAGCAAAAATTTTATCTGGATTTGCATCAGGATTAACTTTCTATCAAGATTAACTTTCTATCAAGATTATCTTTCTATCAAGATTATCTTTCTATCAGGATTAACTTTCGTATCAAATTAACTTTCTAGACTAACTTAAAAATTTACCGTACCCATCATCCAAATATGTCCCTTAAACCGCCGTCCAATTATCGGTTCACCCAACAAATCTTTTTTATGAATCCCTATTGTAAATAAAATTTCATTGCACTCAATAACCAGAGAATAAATTTCTTCACCAGACAGGCGATTCACCAGGCAATTTACTTTTTTTATTTCTCCAATAATGGAATACTGATCACATTCTATTCCATAGGGCATAAAGCAGGATTCAATAATCGAATAAATATCCTCCTTCACCAATCTGCGCGATACTTTGGAATACAAATCAATATCTTCAATCGTCAAACTTTCCATTGCATCTTCATCGCCATGTTTTGCCGCTTCTAAAAGGTTATTTCTATTCAGCGAAGCTACTTTAGCCATTTCCATCTGTCTTGCTGTTTTTTGAATTGGCAGTAAAATCTTTCCCTCAGACGCAAAACTTGATAAATTTACTGATTTTATTCTTATTTTCTTTTTCTCCAAACGCCGAATCCTGTATTCCATCGAATTTATCACATAAAAAATTAAAGAAATTCCCACCTTATATTCATCCAGCATACCGGCAAATGTTTCCCTTTCCGTGTGCCGCTGTATTGAACATTCTTCTTTTGAACTTTCATCCTCACCCACTAAATAAGGAAAATAGTAATCCAGATGAAAGTTCCCTTCCTCGTCTAATTCTCCGACCAGGCTGATTCCCATACCGGAAGCCAACTCACAATGGTACTCCAAATAAGTTGTATCATTGGGCAGTTCTAATTTTCTGACAAGTTTTCCTTCTCGCAGCAATACTTTCTTTAATTCTTCTTCTTCTTTTCTTGTATGACATTCTGAAAATCCTGCAGCTCTTAAATATTTATGCATGGAATCACCCTCTTTCTTCTTCACTTTATTTTACATATCAATTATTTTTTATGTTACTTATTGTACTTGTCGTACTATGCTTTCTCTAATCTATTTTCCTATCTTTTTTCTCAAAATTCTGTATCAGGCTCTTATCAGGTGATTATACACTATTTTCATTTGAATTACTAGTCATAATTTTCATGAGTTTAAAAAATAAGCCCGCACATATATATATAATATAGATAAAAGTAAATATAAAATATAAATTTATCAAATAATTTCAAAAAATAAACAAATTCTAAAGATAAATAAATTTAAAAAATAAATAAATTTAAAAAATAAATAAATTTAAAAAACAGATAAATTTAAAAGATAAATAAACTTAAAAATAAATAAGTTCAAATAGCTTTAAAAACACTTTAAAAGAAAAAACAAAAAAAGAAAAAGTCCGAATAAAATCGCTTATCCGAACTTTTTACTGTATTCTGCTGCTCTTCAGTCTTTATCCATCAATTACATTCTGCTGCAGTTATATCTTTAACCGTTTTATCCGTCAGGTTTATACAATACCCTGTGCCATCATTGCATCTACTACTTTTTCAAAACCTGCAATATTTGCACCGGCTACATAATTTCCCGGAACGCCGTAACGTTTTGCAGCATCATCTGCTTTGGCAAAGATATCAATCATAATCTGCTTTAACTTGGAATCTACTTCTTCAAAGGTCCAGGAAAGACGTTCGCTGTTCTGGGTCATCTCCAGAGCAGAAGTTGCCACACCACCGGCATTTGCTGCCTTTCCAGGCATAAATAGCATCTGATTCTCCAGGAAGAAGTCAGTTGCCTCTCTGGTTGAAGGCATATTTGCACCTTCAGCTACAGCAAAGCATCCGTTGGCCTTTAAAGCTTTTGCATCGTCAAGATTTAATTCATTCTGTGTAGCGCACGGAAGGGCAATATCACAGGGGATGGTCCAGATACCCTTTCCTTCAGTATAGACAGCCGTTGGAACCTTCTCCACATACTCTTTAATCCGCCCGCGGCGTACTTCTTTGATTTCCTTCACTACATCCAGCTGAATACCATCTTTGTCATATACATAACCATTAGAATCACTCAATGCCACTACGGTAGCACCTAACTGCTGTGCCTTCTCGGTTGCATAGATAGCTACATTTCCCGAACCGGAAACAATAACTTTCTTTCCGGCAAGTTCTTTTCCATTCTTCTTTAACATCTCATCAACAATATAAACCAAACCATAACCGGTTGCCTGTGTACGGGCAAGAGAACCGCCGTAGGTTAAACCTTTTCCGGTCAATACGCCCTCATACAATCCGGTTAATCTCTTATACTGACCATACATAAAGCCAATCTCTCTTCCGCCCACACCGATATCGCCTGCAGGAACATCCTGATCTGCGCCGATATGTCTGTACAATTCCGTCATTAAGCTCTGGCAGAATGCCATAACTTCTCTGTCGGATTTTCCTTTCGGATCAAAGTTCGTGCCGCCCTTGCCGCCGCCGATAGGAAGTCCTGTCAGAGAATTCTTAAAGGTCTGCTCAAAACCCAGGAATTTTAAAATACCCTGATTTACGGATGGATGGAAACGAAGACCTCCCTTATACGGGCCAATCGCACTGTTAAACTGTACACGGTAGCCTTTATTTACCTGAACCTGTCCCTGGTCATCTACCCACGGAATACGGAAAGATATAATACGCTCCGGTTCGGTTAAGCGCTCTAATAATGCCATCTTGCGGTACTTTTCTTCATTTGCATCAATTACTAAACGAAGAGAATCCAATACTTCCTTAACAGCCTGATGAAACTCATTCTCACCCGGATTCTGAGCAACGACTTTCTCATAGACTTCATCTACATAAGACATTTGTATTACCTCCTTTTATCCTGCCACTTGCCTTCTGAGCCATACTTCAAAACTCTTCAACATTGTAACTTGTTAAAGAAATTATAGCAACTTAAGAAAACGATGTCAATAAAAAATCCTATAAAAAATAAGCAAAAATCCATGTAAGATTCATGCTTATTTTTCCTGTTTTATTTCTGCTTAGAAAGTCCAATTCTCAATTTTTCTCAGGCTCCTCATATTCCACATAACCTAGAGCCTGTTCAAGCGCTTCTTTTTCTTCTGTTCCCAAAAGAACCTCTGTATGTCCCATATCCACCCGTTTCAAATACATATAGCAGCCTTCCCGGCTGTGCACCGAATTAATAATAAATCCGCTGTTCGTATAATCCAGCATGGCAATGGCAAAACTTAAATTTCCGCCCATACCCTGAAATGCATTATAGCGGACAATTCCAAGTTTTTGAAACGATGCCCTTAAATTTCGATGCATATTGCGGATATTTTCCTTATTGGTTTTATCCTCAATTTTCAGGATATTAATATCTTCCATCTGTGTAATAATCAAATCTTCAAGTGTTTCTGCATCTTTCCCCCGCATAAAAATATCATACCTGCGGTAAAGCTGACTCATTTTAATAAGACAGATAATTACTGTGATAAATAAAATCAATGTCATTATCGCCAAACCAAGGATAAGAAATCCAGGATCAATTCCCCAGTCATTGATAATACTATTTTCCATAATAATACTCACTCCTTACTCATCCTCTGAATTATTGTAACCATTCAGTTTCATTCTTTTTATTTTTCATTGATTATAGCTTTATGGTTTCAATTAATTCTACGATTCTTTCCAGTTCAGAAGCCGAATAATATTCTATTTCTATTCTTCCCTTATTCTTATCCTTCTGATGAATCATGACTTTTGTTCCCATAATTCCTTTCATCTTTTCTTCTAAATCACGGAAAATAAAGCTTAAATCTTTTTCTTCGCTTTCCTCCTTTTCCTTTTCATCCTTTTGTGGTTTTGTCATCATCTTTACAAGTTTTTCTACCTGACGAACATTCAATCCCTTTTCAATAATTTGAGAAGCCAGAGCAATTTGCTGTTCTTTATCTTCCAATCCTAATAATGCCCTGGCATGTCCGCTGCTAATTTCCCCGCTAATTAATAATTGCTGCACTGGTTCTGCCAATTTCAATAAACGTATACTGTTTGTAATTGTTGCTCGATTTTTTGAAACTCTTAAAGCAATTTCTTCTTGTTTTAAGCCAAATTCCTGCATAAGCTGCTGATAGGCAAGTGCCTCTTCAATAGGGTTTAAATCTGCACGCTGAACATTTTCAATTAAAGCTATTTCTACCGACTGTTGTTTATTATATTCTCGAACAATCACGGGAACTTCTTTTAAACCAGCCATTTTTGCCGCTCTCCAGCGCCGCTCCCCAGCGATAATTTGAAAATTACCCCCTTTTCTTTTTACCAGCAAAGGCTGAAGAATACCATATTCTTTCATCGAATCCGCTAATTCTTTCAATGTTTCTTCATCAAAACTCTTTCTTGGCTGTCCTTCATTTGGTTCAATTCTCGAAATCTTAATTAATGTTTCACGTGAAACATTTTCTTTATCAGCAATGCCCTGTTCCGTGAAACTATTATTTAAGTTAATACCATTTTCATTATCTAAACTTAAATTCTCTGACCCTTTATATTCTCCCTCTTTATGATTTTCTTCCATTTCAAGATAAGAGGAACTATGATTATTATTTACATTATTGCCATTTCTATGTTTATTTTTTTCACTATTTTCTGCTTCATTTTTTCGTGACGACTCTCCCTTTACCACATCATCACCAAAAAAAGCGCCTAATCCTTTTCCTAACGCCGAACGTTTTGCCATAAATAATCTTCCTCCACACCTTATATGCCTCACAACAATACATACCCATTTCTCATTTAACTTTCATGTACCCACAGGTAATCAACTGTCATAGATAAAAGTCTGCCGGGCGCACTTGAAATACCTGAATTAAATCGCCTAATCGGCAATGGACTTTTATAGTAAACCATCAGTGCCTACAAGCACTCACACCACCACAGATGAAAGTCTGCCGGGCGCACTTGGAATACCTGAATTGAATCGCCTAATCGGCGATAAACTTTTATAGTAACCAAGAAGGCTAAATCTTTTTTATATTCACCCTTCTTCTCTGCTCATTACCTCTGCTGCTAAAAGACGGTAGCTTTCTGCCCCTGTTGACCGGGAATCATATAAATTAATAGACATACCATGACTGGGTGCTTCCGCCAAACGAACATTTCTTGGAATAATTGTCTTATAAATATTCTGATGCAGAGTACTTTTTACACTTTCTACAACCTCTAAAGAAAGGTTTGTCCTGGCATCATACATCGTAAACACAACACCTTCCATTTCCAGAGATGGATTTAATTTTTTCTTCACCAAATGTATAGTTTTCATTACCTGGCTCAGACCTTCCAGTGCATAATATTCACACTGAATTGGAACTAATACCGTATCGGAGGCAGTTAATGCATTAATTGTTAAAATATTTAAAGAAGGCGGACAGTCAATAATGACATAGTCGTAATTATTTTTCACCTGATTTAAGTATTTTTTTAATATTTCTTCCTTATTCTCAAACTCTAAAAGTTCAATCTCAGCTCCTGCCAGGTTTTCATCCGAAGGCAATACATCCAAATGTTCCTGAATGCTTTCCGTAATACACTCTTCAAGTGTACACTCTTCTAAAAGTAATTCATACACCGTATTTTCAATACTTCCCTTTTCCAAACCTAATCCACTTGTACCATTTCCCTGAGGATCAAAATCAACCATCAACACCCGCTGTCCTGCCTCAGCTAAACAGGCAGACAAGTTAATTGCTGTTGTTGTTTTCCCTACTCCTCCCTTTTGGTTTGCAATGGCTATTATTCTTCCCATATAAAATCCTCTTTTCATGTAAGCCAATAAATAACACCTTATTCTAGCATTATAAGTCCTTCAGTCCTCAACTTTTGTCTTTGGAACTTAAAAACGGGGACTTTCAAAATAAGTTAAATCACAAGTATAAACTTCCCTGATAAATTAAATCACAAGTAGTATAACATAGAATTATCTTTTTTCCTATACTTTTTCCTCTGATGTACAAAAAATACTTTTCCTTTGATGTACAAAAAACATCTGTTTTTCTTAATCTTCGTTCTTTCTTACTACTGATTATCTTTGATATCCATCTGCTCACCTACTGAAGTTTCCATATACTCAAAGGAAATCCGAAATACCCAAATAGTACAATGTCCATTTCGTTACTTCCTCGTAATCCTATGCTGCTGTCACAGCTTTTCTGATGGAGTTTATACCCTACCTGACATAAGTAACTCCCCCTTACCCACCGTTTTCGTCTTAGCGACTTGGAAGTAGGGACTTCCTTAAAATAGGTTAAACTATACTAAAAAACTAATCCCCAAAATAATAAAATGTTTCACGTGAAACATAAAACTTACCCGTTGTCATACGAATTCAACTGTACTATAATAGATATTAGCGGAGGTACATGCAATGAATAAAAACAAGTTATTAACATTCCTTTCCCTTACTTCGGGAGCTGCTGCATCCATTTCCACCATCAATAAATATATTCAACTTCACGCCACCAGCAAAAATCTTTTGGAAACTTCCAATTCACTCTGTTACAAATGGCGTCTGGGAAATATTCATTACACTAAAACAGGAAATGGAAAACCATTACTCTTAATTCATGATTTAAACACGATTTCCAGCGGCTATACATGGAATCCTCTAATTCATGTATTAAGCAAACATTTTACCGTATACAATATTGATTTACTGGGATGCGGGCGTTCAGAAAAACCAAATATAACCTACACCAACTATTTATATGTACAGTTAATCTCTAATTTTGTCCAGTCAGTCATTGGAAAACGAACCGATATTATTACCTGCAAAGCTTCAGCGTCCATTGCACTTATGGCGTGCAGCAGTAATGAAGATTTGTTTGATCGTATTCTCCTGATTAATCCGGACAGCCTTTTAACCTGCAGCAATGTTCCTGGAAAATCAGCAAAACTTTATAAATTTATTCTTGATCTGCCGATTCTTGGAACATTAATCTATCATATTTCTACCAGCCAAAAAACAATACAGGATTTATTGAGGAAGGAATATTTTGAAAATCCATATTCCGTAAAAAGAAATATTGTTGATGCCTGCTATGAATCTTCCCACTTGGGTGAATCACCTAAAGCTGTATACGCAAGTATTGTCTGCCACTATACAAAATGCAATATTGTCAATGCATTAAAAAAGATTAATAACAGTATTTATATCCTTGGAAGCAGACATATTCCGGGAATGTACGAGCGATTAAAAGAATTCCAGCAATATAATCCTGCCATTGAAGTAATGCTTCTGGATAAAGGATTATATGTGCCGCAATGGGAATACCCTGAAGAAGTATTAAATGGGATAGAAATGTTTCTGTCCTAATAAATAAACTCCCTCGAATTTACCCTTCTTTAATCTTCTGGAGAGTAAATGACGAGGGAGTTTTTTCATCGTTTTTATTTTTTCTGTTTATTCTATTTATTCTGTTTATTCTGTCGCTACAGTATAACTAACCTCTGCATAAAATTTATTTTCCGGTAAATTTCTTTTCAGCCATTCGGCAGTAAACTCATAAAGTTTATCTCTCTGTAAATCAACAATACTAGTTTTTCCATAATAAACCGTCACTTGTTCTTCTTTCGCCTGATTATCTCCCATATCCGCAATATTCCACTGGCGGAGTGTTAAGATATCCGGCTGGATTTTCGTAGAATACAGATAGGGAACGGAGTTCATCACACCGTCTGTTGTAGAATAATTGGGAATTTTTAATTTCTCTTTTTTTAATCCTGTCTCGTCTAAAGGACTTGCTCCACAGGCAACCTCTTGTTTTTCTTCCCCATTCTCTTCCACTGTCCAGGTATAACTTCCAGACTGTACAATATAGGAATCATAGAAACTACTTAAAGCATTATTCAGTTCCAATTCCGGAGCACTTAAAAGCAAAATATCTACCTGCCCAAAATCCTCATCTCCCGATAATAAAATCATTTCCTTTGCCCTGTACTCAGCAAGATTACCGTTTTCCACATTTTTTCGATTCATATCTTCCATTAAAATACGGAAATGCATCCCACCCTTCAGCTTCCAGAATTCCTCATCGGACATTGCATCGCGAACGCCTGTCACAAAAAAAACGCCTGGAAACTCATCCGTATCCGAAGAAATCAATATACCATCCTGCTTAATTTCTTTTACATGCGCAGGAATGCTTACACAATAAGAGGTTCCCTTATTCTCCAAAATAAAATCCTCAACCTCTTTTTCTCCAACATCCTGGCTTACAAGATCAATAAATTTTTCTTTTTCTTTTGCGGAAACCAGATGTACATACATCGGTTCTCCCCCTCCTGTTCCGCCAACAAGGAGGTAAAAATCTGCATCAATATCGTACATATGAATATACAGTCCAAAACCAACATCCTCATAAGTATAGCCGTCAAAATCCGACCACTCCAGTTTTTCTTTCCTGGATAATTCCAAAACCCGATCCAAGGTCAATAACTCTTTCTTTTCATCATCTTTTTCTTCTTTGTCGTTCTCATCCTCTGTTTCAGAATTATCAAGTTCATTCCATCCATCCATAGACACATTGGTTTCAAGAGCAGTGACTTTTTCAATCTTTCTTTGTTCTTCCTGATCTTCCTGTGTTTCTTGTTCTTCTTGATTCTCTTCACCGGCCTGTTGACTTTCCAAACTTTCCTGAGGCTTCTGAATCCTGTTATTGGTTTCAGTCACATTTCTGTTTTCTTTACTGCAGCCTGCTAAAAATACAAATGCTGCCATAAGCAAATACATTTTTATTTTCCTGTGCAATTCTTTCTCCTTTCCTGATTACTCCATAATTACTATCCATAGGATCAAAGCAGTGAGCAAATGCGCAAATCTACATGAACAGCAATATTCTACAATACAACTTACAAAATAGAATGAACGGATAGACCACATTCTTTTAACCCTTTCATTTAAGTATCATCATAGCACAGGAATATTAAAAAATTAGTATTTTTTTCCTTAAAGATCTTTCTACATTTTCTAAAACTTCCTTACATCAACATTTTGACAGATACATCCCAACAAATTCCTATCTCTTACTACCTCTTAATTTACAGCTTTTAATAATGGTTCTTTAGAAGGCAGTCCCGCCTTCCTGGGAAATCTTTTTGCGGTTGCTTTTTCTTTCCGTATAACCACAAAACTTCTCTTCATCTCTGTTTCCGGCAAGACAAAGGAATAAATCTGCTCTACTCTCCCACCAAGAAGCCGGACTGCATTTTCTGCCTCGGCAGCTTCGTTTTCTACATCGCCCGACTTATAGGAAACCAATATTCCCCCGACCTTGACAAAGGGCATACAATATTCCGATAAAACGGCCAGATGTGCAACAGCCCTGGACACACAGAAATCAAATTTCTCCCTGTAAGCCGCATCTCTTCCAAAATCCTCAGCTCGTCCATGAACGGCCTTTATTCCCTTCAATCCCAAAGCCTTACACACATCCTCTAAAAATCTTACCCGCTTATTTAAAGAGTCCAGCAAAGTAATCTCATGCCCGGGAAAAGCAATTTTTAACGGAATTCCCGGAAAACCTGCCCCTGTTCCCACATCTATAATTGAGATTTTCTTCTCTTTTTTCTCTTTCCATTCCGGAAAGAGCAGTACAGGGGATAAACTGTCCACAAAATGCTTTGTCACTACCTCATGCTCTTCGGTAATGGCTGTTAAATTCATCACCTTATTTTTTTCTACCAAAAACTCATAATATTGAAAAAACTGATCCATCTGCTGATCCGTCAAAGCAATCCCCAACGACTGCAATTCCCTGTTCATCTGCAAAACAAAACTTTCCGTCATCCCAACCCTCCATCATCCCTTTATCATCCAGGACAGCAGGAAAAAGCAAAATGTTGCTGTCCACATGTTCACAGCAACAGGAAAAACTCCTGTTTCCCAATTCCTATTTTTTATTTTTTAAATTTTTATTTTCTCTAAGATCTGCGCTTCTGCTCCAAATAAATCAATAACACGGATATATCCGCAGGAGAAACGCCGGAGATTCTTGAAGCCTGTCCTATACTCACCGGTTTTAACTGATTTAATTTCTGCACGGCCTCTCTGCGCAGGCTGTTTACCTGTGCATAGTCAAAATTTTCAGGAATCTTTCGATTTTCCAACTTTTTGAACTGAGCAACCTGCTGTTTTTGTCTTTTAATATAACCTTCATATTTTATATTAATATTTACCTGTTTTTGAACATCCTCAGGAAGCTTTGGCCGGTCATTATCCAATTCATCAAGCAAAAAATAATCCAGTTCCGGACGCTTCACCAGTTCTGCCATCGTTGTTCCTGATTTTAATAAAGTACTTTGATAGCTTTCCAAAAATTCCTGAACCTTATCTGAGGTTCCCACATTCGTCTTTTCCAGCCGTAAAATCTCTTCCTCGATAGACTTTTCCTTCCACAAAATGCGCTGATACTCCTCTTCCGATACCAGCCCTATAGCCCAGCCAATCTTTCGCAAACGAAGATCTGCATTATCCTGGCGAAGAAGAAGACGATATTCCGCCCTTGATGTCATCATTCGGTAAGGCTCATGATTTTCCTTTGTCACTAAATCATCGATTAAAACACCGATATACGCCTGCGAACGATCCAAAATCACCGGTTCACGCCCAAGAATCTCCATCGCCGCATTTACTCCTGCCATAAATCCCTGAACTGCCGCTTCCTCGTAACCGGAACTTCCGTTAAACTGTCCGCCGGCAAATAACCCTTTGATTTTCTTAAATTCCAGGGCTGGGGTAAGCTGCAGGGCATTAATGCAGTCATACTCAATTGCATAAGCATTTCTTACAATTTTTACCTTTTCCAACCCGGGAACGGTTTTGTACATTGCATACTGGACATCTTCCGGAAGAGAACTGGACATTCCTCCCAGATACATCTCATTTGTTGAAAGTCCCTCCGGTTCCACAAAAACCTGATGGCGGTTTTTATCCGGAAATTTCACCACCTTATCTTCAATCGAAGGACAGTATCTTGGACCCGTACCCTCGATTGCCCCGGAAAACAAAGGCGAACGATCTAAATTTGCCCGGATAATCGCATGGGTTTTTTCATTCGTATAGGTAAGCCAGCAGGAAACCTGCTCCTTCTGTACCGACTCCGGATCAGTGGAAAAGGAAAAAGGCACTACTCTCCTATCGCCAAACTGCTCTTCCATTTTTGAAAAATCAATACTCCGCTTATCTACCCTCGCCGGTGTTCCCGTCTTAAAACGAAACATTTCAATTCCGTTTTGGATTAAAGAATCTGTCAGGTGATTGGCAGCCTGCAGCCCGTTCGGACCCGTGGGATTACTCACATCCCCATAGATACACCGCGCACGCAGATAAGTTCCCGTACATAAAACTGCAGCCTTCACATGATAAACTGCACCGGAACAGGTTTTCACCCCGCAAAGTTTTTTGTTCTCTACGATAATCTCCGAGACTTCTGCCTGACGAAGGGTGAGTTTTTCGGTATTTTCCAGGGTTTTTCGCATTGCCCTTGTATATTCCATCTTATCCGCCTGGGCGCGGAGCGAGTGAACGGCAGGTCCCTTTGATTCATTTAACATCTTTGACTGGATAAAAGTCTTATCAATATTTTTCCCCATCTCTCCGCCCAAGGCATCCAGTTCCCGAACAAGATGTCCTTTAGAACTTCCCCCCACATTCGGATTACAGGGCATCAGAGCAATGCTGTCAATGCTTACGGTAAATAATATTGTTTCCAGCCCCAGTCTTGCACAGGCCAGCGCCGCCTCACATCCTGCATGTCCTGCGCCTACAACGGCTACATCATATTCTTCTTCTAAATAAGGCATATTTTGCACCAAGCCTCAAGCGAAAATGCTTGCATTTTCATTTGAGACGCAAACACAAAGGGTGAAAGATTTGTGTTTGCATTTTATCCTTTCTTCTTTTTTTCTTTCACCCTTTCCTTCATTCTGTACAAACTTCACATTCATCCTACACATTAGATATAAACAATTATCCCTTAGTTCAAAGAGCGGACTCAAATCATTTTCCCATACAGAACCGGTGAAAGATTTCATTGACCAGATCATCTTCCACGGCTTCCCCAATCACGGTTCCCAGACGCTTATAGGCATCCATAAGATCAATCGAAAAGAAATCTTCCGGAAGCCCTTCTTCAATGCTCTGCTTTACCATACGAATGCTGCAAAGTCCGGCTTCCAGGGCAGTTTTCTGACGTACATTAGTAATAATCACCTCATCATTAAACCGAAGCTCCCCTCCATAAAAGTTTTTCTTAATTTCTTCTTCAAGCTCGTCCAGTCCGCGCTCTTCCTTTGCCGAAACCGGAATTACTTTCTTCCCTGACTTTTTTTCTAACTCCCCGAAGGAAACCTTCATCTCCAGATCCGTTTTATTCAGCAGAACCAATGCCTTTTTATCCCGGATAAACGCCATAATTTCCTCATCGTTTTCATCCAGATCTCCGGAGCCGTCCACCACATAAATAATCAGATCCGCATCCAGTGCCGCCTGTTTTGCCCTGTCTACGCCAATCTGTTCCACAACATCCTGTGTATCCCGGATACCCGCCGTATCAACTACATTCAGGGTAATTCCGCCAAGGGAAAGTCTTTCTTCCAGAGTATCTCTGGTCGTTCCGGCAATATTGGTTACAATCGCCCTCTCCTCTCCTAAAAGCACATTCATCAGTGATGATTTTCCGACATTGGGCTTACCTAAAATCACCGTCTTAATCCCCTCGGTCATAACCCTTCCATTAGAAAAAGAATCCACCAGATAAGAAAGTTCCCCTTCCATCGAAAGAATTTCTTCTTTTAACTGCTCACGGTATCCTTCCAGGGAAATATGTTCAGGATCATCTAATGCCGACTCAATAAATGCCATTGCATATAAAATCTTTTCCCGGATAAACTTAATCTTTCTGGAAACCGATCCTCCAAGCTGGCTTACCGAAGCTTTCAGTGCATAGTCATTCTGTGCATGAATCAAATCCATCACGGCCTCGGCCTGGGCCAAATCTATTCGCCCATTTAGAAATGCCCTCTTGGTAAATTCTCCCGGCTCAGCTGTCCTGGCTCCGTGGCGGATAACAAGTTCCAAAATTCTTCGCATTACCCGCACTCCACCGTGGCAGTCAATCTCCACCGTATCCTCTGCCGTATAGCTGTGCGGGCCCTTCATCACCAGCACCAAAACCTCGTCAAATTTTTCTTCCCCGTCACAAATAAAGCCATAATGAACGCGATGTGAATCCTTAAGATCCAAATCATCCCCATTTTTCTTTTTAAAAATTTTTAGAATAATTGAAAATGCCTCTTCCCCGCTGATCCGGATAATCCCAATCCCGGCATCGGTAAGCCCTGTTGCAATCGCAGCAATTGTATCCGTTCCCACAGCTTTTCCTCCTTCCTGCGCAGATCCGCATAAAATAAAGTTACTGTACATACATATTTATCACAACCAAAAACATAAGAACAAACCATTCTCTATCATCCAAAAAAAGGGGCAAAAGAAACCAATCTCTCTACCCCTTTTTCATCGTTCAATTATTCTCTTATACTTTCACCAGTCAAAAGAAATTTAACTTTCTTTTCTCTCTCTGCGCCCGCCATCTCTCTTTAACGCAATAACCACATGCCGAAACGGCTCTTCGCCTTCACTTCTGGTTGTTACATATTTATCATTCTGCAAAGCTGCATGGATAATTCTGCGCTCATACGGGTTCATCGGCTCTAAAGAAACGGATCTCTTCGTCCTCTTCACCTTATAGGCGATATTCTTTGCCAGCGTTTCCAGGGTTTCCTTTCTTCTGCTGCGGTAGTTTTCCGTATCCAGCTTTACACGAATATAGCCTTCGCTTCCCTTATTCACAACCATACCCACAAGGTACTGCAGAGAATCCAGCGTCTGTCCCCTCTTTCCGATTAAAATGCCCATGTCCTCGCCAACTAAATTAATGGACATTTCCTTTTCTTCATCATTATAAGAAACCTGAATCTCCACAGGAAGACTCATCGCCTCAAATACCTGCTTTAAAAAGCCTACCGCTTTATCTTCTAACGTTACCTCTTTCCTTGCCCGAATAATCGCTGGCTTAGCACCAATACCTAAAAATCCGGCGCTTCCCTTATCCACGACTTCATAAACTAATTTATCACTGGTCGTTTCCAGTTCAATTAATGCCTTGGTAATTGCATCATCTACGGTTTTTGCTGATACAGTAATCATATCCATCACTGAAACCCCCTATTACTTTTTGCTGTTCCTCTCATTGTACTTCTGCACCATAGCCGCTTTAGAAGCCAGGCTTCCCGGTTTTGCATCCTTATTATAGTACTCTGTAGAATCCTTGACAATGGCTTTTGTCTTTGCCATCTTTTCCATACGCTTTTCTTCTTCCTTATCTGCCTTCTCCTGCATCATCTTCAAGGTTTCACTAGCACTTTTGTTCATTCTTTCCGGCGGAAGTCCCTTCTTCGCCCGCTTTTTATTCGCTTTTTCCATATTTTTCTGAATCAGCTCATCAATATCAACCTTGTTAAAATATGCATTTAATATCCACTGCTGGATAATCATAATCACACTCTGAGCAATCCAGTAAATACCGATACCGGAAGCAAACGTAAAACAAAAGAATACGGACATCAGAGGCATCATGACATTCATCTGATTGATCATGCTGGCTCCGGGAGCATCCGGATCCTGCTTTGGCTGGTTTGCCATCATCTGCCGGCTGGAAAACCACTGGCTGAAGCCGGCCAGAAGAGGGATGGCAAGGGCAGCAAGCATAACGGCTACAGAACCTCCATTCCCGCGGAAGAAATCCATAATAATCGTAGCCGGTGTGTAGGCAATGTTTACGCCGCAGAAATTCTGCATCTTGCTGATAGCCTCAACCGCTCTCTCACCGTTTTGTGCCGTTACCTCTGCAACACTTGGAAATGCTGCAACAAACTCACCCCACTGCTTGTCCGTCATCTTATACAGCAGATCAATAATGGTATTCGTCTGGGTAAAATCCATCTCCGTCATCCGATGCGTTTCGACCAATGCCGTAAACACCGAATTTGACTGGAATCCGGACGGAAGAGCCTTGGCAACCAGTTCAAAATAATTCTTAACGGATGCCACATAGGCAGGAATATTATAAATTACCCGATATAAGGCAAATAAAATCGGCAACTGAATCAGCATCGGAAGACATCCGCCCATCATGGAAGTTCCATACTTCTCATAAACGGCGTTGGTTTCCGTCCGCAGCATCATCATCGACTGCTGGTCGTCTTTTCCTTTATACTTTTTCTGAATGGCATTCAGCTCCGGCTGCATAACATTCATTAATTTTGAAGTTTTCTGCTGCTTTACCGTAAGCGGAAAAAGCAGTAAACGTGTAACAATAGTAAATAAAATAATACATAAACCGATATTTAAAATACCAACCTGGCTGGTTATCTTAAACAGAAAATCCATAATCCATCCAAAGATTTCTGCTATCGGCCCTAAAATAGCGCCCTGATTTTTTGTCAGAATGATAAAATTCAAACCAATATACCTCCTCATCCGTTACGGAACTGGATCATAACCGCCCTCTGCAAAAGGGTGACATCTTAATAACCTTTTGCAGGTCAGCCACATGCCCTTGAATGCACCGTACTTGGTCAATGCTTCCACGGCATACTGAGAACAGGTCGGCACATAAATGCAGTGAGTTCTTACTTTTAACGGAGATAAATACTTCTGGTAAAATCTCACCAGGCTAATCAATAGTTTAGCCAATATCCATCACTTCGATTCTAATTTAATGTTATGCAGTCCGCACAGGTGCAAAAATGCACTCTCCAATTCATGATAATCTGAATGTTTTGCCGTCGGCCGGACGACAAGAATAATGTTCAACCCTGTTTGAATCCTGTGTTTATTTAAACGAAAAATTTCTCTAATCTGTCTGCACATGCGGTGTCTTACCACACTGTTGCCAACCTTTTTGCTCACGGAAATACCAATATGGTTCTCCTCTTCCCCTGTTTCCTCCACATACATGACAAAAAGTCGATTGGCATACGATTTTTTCTGTCGGTAAATCCGCTGAAAGTCAATGTTCTTTTTTATGGATGGAAAACGTTTCATATTTTAATCCCGCCTCGTAAACAAAAGGCCACAATTACTTGCGGCCTGATGTCTAAGCTTATTCTAAGCTGTTAATTTTGCTCTTCCTTTTGCTCTTCTGGCAGCTAACACTTTTCTTCCGCCTGCGGTTCTCATTCTCTGTCTAAAGCCATGTACTTTAGCTCTCTGCCTTGTTTTTGGCTGATACGTCATTTTCATAATTTAAGCACCTCCTCTGATTCTGACTTATTTCCTTCAATATGAATACACAGATTCAACGATTTTCCTTGTTTTAACCCACTTAAGAAGTAAGGGCGGGACATTAAACATCTTCTCAATTATATAGAAAACAAAAGGGTTCGTCAAGCTTTTTTCAAAAAAATAGACAGCTTTTTTGGCTGTCTATGAACATGCATTGTAATTTGGTTCAAGATTTATCTTTTATTCTGTTTAAGAAACACTTACCCGCGATATATATTGAACAGAAAAGACCTTTAACAGGACTTTTCCGATAACAGCAACCAAAATAGCCGCTGCAATAGCTTCCGGAACACCGGATGCCGTTATCGTACCCATAATCAGACCCCAGACCATGTCCATGCCCACGGATCTTGCTTCGGCATACTGCCTGGCCAGCAAAAGATAGATACTTCCCATAACAAATACGGTATTGGTCATCGAACCGATAAATCCGGTTATCGGAAGGGCAATGATGGCATTAACCTTCAGCTTTTTTAAAAGAAGCCAGAACCATCCTGCAACCACACCGATCATCACCCGGCAGCCAATGGAAATCCACAGAGCCTTTACAGCTCCCAAAATTCCCGTAGTGCTCATAAACGGGGAAAATGCAAAAGAAAGCAAGGTCGGTGCCATGGTATTGCTGATTAAAGAGCAGATACCAAATACAGCCCCTAAAATTCCTCCCGCCAGAGGCCCCAAGAGAACAGCCCCCAAAATAACCGGGATGTGCACAGTTGTTGCCTTAATAATCGGCAGTTGAATCATTCCTAATGGAGTATTGGCCAAAAGGATTACAATTGCTGCCATAAGTGCAACACTGGTAAGCCAACGAGTGTCTTTTCTTGTCTTATTCATTTTTTTCCTCCTGCTACTGTTCTTTGAAATAGAAAGATACAATGCATTTACATTCTCTATTATAATGAAAAATCCCCTCCCCGTCAATCCTGTTTTTCGTGGATATTTCCTCAGGTTACATAAGTTTATCCACAATTTGTTCATAACTTGTGGATAAACTGAATTTTATTCACGAAATTTCCCCAAATTTCCTTCTCGATTCCCCTGATTCTCCAAGATTTTCCCGTGTGGACAATCTCTGTTCTTTTTTCCTGAATTTTGTGGACAACTTGATCTTTCACAAGGGATCAACAGCCTGTTCTCCCCCTTTTCACCAAGTTATCCACAAAAAAATATTTATTTTTTTCTATTTTCATTGAAAAATGTTTACACTTAAGGTAAAATATACTGTAGATTGGGGGTTTATACCTTACCGGGCAAAGGCAGCCCTAAACGTTACGGTTTGCACATTTACAGTAACCCCTAAACCACTTACTTACCTAACCATCAGGAGATTTGTCTATGATTGAGAAATTAAGAGAAAACTGGGATGATATACTGCTCTATCTCAAGGAAGAGCACGACATTATGGATGTATCTTACCGTACCTGGCTCCTTCCTCTTCAGATTTATGATGCCGATGACCAAAAAGTAGTGATTATGGTTCCGGACAGTGCCATGATTGGCTATATCAAGAAGAAATACGGCTTTCTTCTGAAAATAGCCATAGAAGAAAAAACAGGTATTGGCGGTGAAGTGGAATTTATTTCCAAAGAAGATGCAGAAAAAAGCAGCTCTAATAATAGGAAGAAACAGGCTTCAGAAAATTCCATTTTCCCCCAGATCAGCCCTGAAACGCTTCAACATGCCAATCTGAACCCAAAATACACCTTCGATACCTTTGTTGTCGGTGCAAATAATAACCTGGCCCACGCTGCATCTTTAGCCGTAGCTGAATCTCCGGGAGAAGTTTACAATCCTCTCTTTATTTACGGCGGTGTGGGACTGGGAAAAACGCATTTAATGCATTCCATCGCCCATTTTATCTTAAAAAATAATCCGAAGGCGAAAATTTTATACGTTACCTCAGAAAAGTTTACCAACGAACTGATTGATGCCATCCGAAACAAGAATAATATCAGCACCACCGAATTTCGTGAAAAATACCGGAATAATGATGTCCTCTTAATTGACGATATTCAGTTTATTATAGGAAAAGAAAGTACGCAGGAAGAATTTTTCCACACCTTTAATACGCTTTATGAATCGAAAAAGCAGATTATTATCTCCTCGGATAAGCCGCCCAAGGAAATTGAAACCTTAGAAGAAAGGCTTCGTTCCCGATTTGAATGGGGTTTAACCGTAGATATCCAGTCGCCAGACTACGAAACGCGCATGGCGATTCTTCGGAAAAAAGAGGAGATGGAAGGCTATAATATTGACAATGAAGTGATTAAATACATTGCCACGAACATTAAGTCCAATATCCGGGAACTTGAAGGTGCATTGACAAAGATTGTTGCCCTCTCCAAGCTTGGAACCAACCGTGAGATTACCATTGAACTGGCTGAAGAAGCCTTAAAAGACCTGATTTCTCCTAATGCCGTCCGGGAAATCACACCGGAATCCATTATGCAGATTGTGGCTGACCATTTTGGCATCACTCCTTTAGATATTGCCTCCCAGAAGCGAAACCGGGAAATCGTCGTTCCCCGGCAGATTGTGATGTATCTGTGCCGGAATATGACCACCACCCCGCTCCAGCTTATCGGAAAATATATGGGCGGAAGGGATCACACGACCATTATTCACGGTGCCGATAAGATTGCCAAAGATATTACGAAAAATGACAGCTTAAGAAACACGGTAGAGATCTTAAAGAAAAAAATTAATCCACAGTAAACCGTGTACGTCCATGTGGACAGTCTGTGTATAAAAAGATCTCTGTTTACCCTTATTTTTCCCCTGTGGAAAAACCTTAAGTTCTTAAGAATCATTTTTAAGGTTTTCCACAGCTTCATTAAGCCTGTATTTTCCCATATTTTGAAGGATTTCCCAGGTTTTACACAAATACACAGTCCCTACGGCGGTTACGACGAAAATTATCTTTATTCATTCTTTATTTTATCTATTTTCAATGAAAGGAAGTTATCAACCACAATGAAATTGACGTTCCAAAAAGACGTGCTGTTAAATGGCATTAACATTGTTCTTAAGGCAGTTTCTTCAAAAACAACGATGTCCATCTTAGGATGTATCTTAATTGATGCTTCTGGCAGTGAGATTAAGCTGACCGGAAATGATATGGAACTTGGAATTGAAACGAAAATAGAAGGAAATATCCTAGAAAGAGGGAAAATTGCTTTAGATGCAAAGATATTTTCAGAAATTATTCGTAAATTATCTTCACCGGATGCGGAAATCCATATTGAAACCGATGATGCATTAAATACGGTTATTTCCAGTGAAAATTCGGTATTTAAGATTCAGGGCAGGGACAGTGAAGAGTTTTCCTACCTTCCTTATATTGAACGGGAACATTCCATTACCCTCTCTCAGTTTACGTTAAGGGAAATTATCCGCCAGACCTTATTTTCCATTTCTCCAAACGACAGCAACAAGATGATGACCGGTGAGCTGTTCGAGGTTCATGGGAATGAGCTTAAGGTAGTTTCTTTAGACGGGCACCGCATTTCTATCCGAAAAATTATATTAAAGGAAAACTATGATGATGTAAAGGTAATTGTACCAGGAAAGACTTTAAGTGAAATCAGCAAGATTTTAAATGGAGATAACGAAAGCGAAGTTGAACTTTTCTTCAGTCAGAACCATATCTTATTTGCCTTTGACCAGACCATCGTTGTATCAAGGCTGATTGAGGGAGAGTATTTCCGCATTAATCAGATGCTTTCCGGCGACTACGAAACCAAATTTACAGTGAATAAAAAGGATTTTTTAGATTGTATTGAACGGGCAACCATCTTAATTCGGGAAAATGATAAAAAGCCTTTAATTTTAAATATTCTGGATCATTCCATGGAACTAAAGCTGAATTCAAGTTTTGGTTCGATGAATGCGGAACTTTCCATCCACAAGACAGGTAAGGATATTATGATTGGCTTTAACCCGAAGTTTTTAATTGATGCATTAAGAGTTATTGACGATGAGGAAATTGATCTGCACATGATGAACCCCAAATCCCCCTGCTTTATCCGGGATGAGGATCAAAACTATATTTATCTCATCCTTCCTGTTAATTTTAATGCAGCTTCTGTCTGATGAGTGTTCTGCTGCTGCTGTGAACATGCAGACAGCAGCGTTATATCCGTAAACTTACAGGTATAAGAATGGAGAAAAAATGGAAATCATTACCTTAAGAGAAGAATATATCAAACTGGGTCAGGCATTAAAAGCCGCGGGGCTTGTCGATTCCGGTGTTGAGGCAAAGTATGCCGTTGAAGAAGGAAAAGTAAAGGTCAACGGACAAACCGCCCTGCAGAGAGGAAAAAAACTTTTTGCTGAGGATATGGTGGAATTTCGCGGACAGACCATTAAAATTGAAGCGAGAAAAGCGGATTAGAGAGAAAAGACAATGATTATTGAGTCAATGGAACTTCAGCATTACCGCAATTACCCTGCCTTACAGATTTCCTTTGATCCCGGGACAAATATTTTTTACGGGGACAATGCCCAGGGAAAGACCAACGCCTTAGAGGCCGTGTACGTCTGCTGTACGACAAAATCGCACCGGGTGTCCAGGGATAAGGATTTAATTCGTTTCGGGCAGGAAGAGGCGCATATTAAGCTTCAGGTGAAAAAAGATAATGTTTCTTACCGGATTGATATGCATTTAAAAAAGAATAAACCCAAGGGAATTGCTGTCAATGGCATCCCTATCCGAAAAGCAAGTGAACTTTTTGGCATTGCCAATGTTGTATTTTTTTCTCCGGAGGATTTAAACATTATTAAAAACGGGCCGTCGGAGCGCCGGCGTTTCCTTGACCTGGAACTTTGCCAGGTGAATAAGCTTTATGTCCATAACTTAGTCAATTACAATAAAATCCTGATGCAGAGAAATAAGTGTTTAAAAGATTTATCTTTTCGGCCGGAGTATGAATCGACCCTGGAAATCTGGGACGAACAGCTTATTCGCTACGGCCTTCCTTTGATGGAATACCGAAAGCAGTTTATCGACCAGTTAAACCGGTTAATTGAAGTTGTCCATGGAAAATTAACGGGAAAAAAAGAGCATTTAGTGCTTTCCTATGAGCCGAATGTGCAGCCGGAGGAATTTTCGGCAGTGCTGGTGAAAAACCGGGAATCCGACAAAAAGCAAAAGACAACTTTGTCCGGGCCGCACCGGGATGATATGAGTTTTTTTATTAATCAAATTGATATAAGAAAATTTGGTTCCCAGGGCCAGCAGCGATCGGCGGCTTTATCACTGAAGCTGTCTGAAATTGAACTGGTCAGGGAACTGATTCATGATTATCCGATTTTACTGTTAGATGATGTACTGTCCGAATTGGACCGCGGCAGGCAGAATCATTTACTAAACAGCATTAACCACATCCAGACCATGATTACCTGTACGGGTTTGGATGATTTTATTGGACATCGTTTTCCGCTTAACCGAATTTTTAAGGTCACGGGAGGAGAAGTCTGCAAAGAAAATTAAGTTGCTGTGAACATGTGAAAAGGAACAAAATGAACAAGGAGGATCACAATGGGTACAGAATATGGAGCAGAACAAATCCAGATTTTGGAAGGGCTGGAAGCAGTAAGAAAACGACCAGGAATGTATATTGGAAGCACTTCCATCCGGGGCCTGCATCATCTGGTTTATGAGATTGTCGATAATTCCGTCGATGAAGCATTAGCTGGTTTCTGCGATGTGATTGATGTTACCATAAATGAAGATAACTCGATTACAGTCATCGATGACGGACGTGGAATTCCTGTAGATATTCAAAAAAAGGCAGGAAAATCTGCTGTAGAGGTGGTATTTACCATCCTTCACGCCGGCGGAAAATTTGGAAACGGAGGCTATAAAGTGTCCGGCGGCCTTCACGGTGTGGGTGCTTCGGTTGTCAATGCCTTATCCGAATGGCTGGAAGTTGAAATTTATAAGGACGGCAAGGTTTACCGCCAGCGCTATGAGCGGGGAAAAACCGTAAAAGATCTGGAAATTATTGGTGAATGTCCTTTGGATAAACATGGGACAAAGGTACATTTTCTTCCGGATAAGGAAATCTTTGAAGAAACCGTTTTTGACTATGATACCTTAAAAATCCGTCTGCGGGAAACCGCTTTTTTAACGAAAAATTTAAAGATTATCCTTAGGGATGATCGCGAAGAAAAGCATGAAAAAACCTTCCACTACGAGGGCGGAATTCAGGAGTTTGTTACGTATTTAAACCGCGGAAAAACACCGTTATTTAACCAGGTTATTTACTGTGAAGGCATGAAAGACGGAGTCTATGTCGAAGTTGCCCTGCAGCATAATGACTCTTATAACGAAAATATTTATACTTTCGTTAATAATATCAATACGCCGGAAGGCGGAACTCATCTGGTTGGCTTTAAAAATGCTTTGACCAAAACGTTTAATGATTATGCAAGAAAGAATAAGCTTTTAAAAGAAAATGAAACCAATCTTGCTGGGGAAGATATCCGGGAAGGTTTAACTTCCATTATCAGCGTAAAGATTGAAGAACCGCAGTTTGAGGGACAGACTAAGCAAAAATTAGGAAACAGCGAGGCCAGAGGTGCTGTGGACGCCATTGTCAGCGAACAGCTTACCTATTTCTTAGAGCAGAATCCTGCTGCGGCAAAGGCTATCTGTGAAAAATCCGTGCTTGCCCAGCGTGCCCGGGCGGCGGCAAGGAAGGCCAGGGAGTTAACCAGAAGAAAGACAGCTTTAGATGTGATGAGCCTTCCCGGAAAGCTTGCCGACTGTACGGATAAAGACCCGGCAAACTGTGAGATTTACATTGTCGAGGGCGATTCTGCAGGCGGTTCGGCAAAGGATGCCCGCAATAAGGCAAATCAGGCAATTCTTCCCCTTCGCGGAAAGATTTTAAATGTAGAAAAGGCCCGTTTAGATAAGATTTATGCCAATGCCGAAATTCGGGCGATGATCACGGCATTCGGTACGGGGATTCATGAAGATTTTGATATAACCAAGCTGCGCTACCACAAGATTATCTTAATGACCGATGCCGACGTGGACGGGGCACACATCAGCACCCTGCTTCTGACATTTATTTATCGTTTTATGCCGGAATTAATCAAGCAGGGCTATGTTTATCTGGCGCAGCCGCCGTTATTTAAGCTGGAAAAGAACAAACGCATCTGGTACGCCTACAGCCCGGAAGAATTAAATGATATCTTATCCGAAGTTGGACGGGATACCAATAATAAGATTCAGCGCTATAAGGGACTTGGAGAGATGGATGCCGAACAGCTCTGGGAAACCACCATGGACCCTGAACGCAGAATTCTTCTTCGGGTAACTATGGACGATGAAACCGCCTCCGAACTGGATTTAACCTTTACTACATTGATGGGGGATCAGGTAGAACCCCGCCGGGAATTTATAGAAACGAACGCAAAATTTGGTACATTGGACATCTGATGCTGCCGGGATAAAAAGGTTAAAGAGCCAATGAAGATTTATTCTTGGAAGGATTTTTAACCATGGCAGTCCTGGTTGATTCAGAAAGCGGAAAATGGAGGAGAATATGGAACCAAATGTATTTGATAAAGTCCATGATAAAGATTTAAAGAAAACCATGGAAAAGTTTTATATCGATTATGCTATGAGTGTAATTGCATCCCGTGCCCTGCCGGATGTCCGGGACGGATTAAAACCGGTTCAGCGCCGTGTGCTTTTTTCAATGATTGAATTAAATAACGGTCCAGATAAGCCGCACAGAAAATGCGCCCGTATCGTCGGTGATACCATGGGTAAATATCATCCCCACGGCGACAGTTCCATTTACGGTGCCCTGGTCAATATGGCGCAGAAGTGGTCTACACGCTACATGCTTGTTGACGGACACGGAAATTTTGGCTCTATCGACGGCGACGGAGCAGCCGCCATGCGTTACACGGAAGCACGCTTAAGCAAGATTTCCATGGAAATGCTGGCAGATATCAATAAAGATACCGTGGATTTTGTCCCCAACTTTGATGAAACCGAGCGGGAGCCGGTAGTTCTTCCCTCGCGTTTCCCCAATCTTTTATGCAATGGTACTTCCGGTATTGCCGTGGGAATGGCAACGAATATTCCACCCCATAACATTAAAGAAGTTATTGCTGCGGTGGTAAAGATTATCGATAACCGGGTGCTTGAAGACAGAAACACGGATCTGGAAGAAATTATGGGCATTATCAAAGGCCCGGATTTCCCCACAGGGGCAACGATTTTAGGCCGTTCCGGCATCGAAGAAGCTTACCGAACCGGCCGCGGGAAGATCAAAGTACGGGCAGTGACCAATATTGAAGCCCTGCCCAACGGGAAAAATAAAATTATCATTACAGAAATTCCTTATCTGGTCAATAAGGCAAGACTGATTGAAAAAATAGCCGAACTGGTCAAGGAGAAAAAGATTGACGGGATCACGGATGTCCGGGATGAATCCAACCGCGAGGGCTTAAGGATCTGTATTGAACTGCGTCGGGATGTGAATGCAAATGTGCTGTTAAACCAGCTGTACAAACATACCCAGCTTCAGGATACCTTCGGCGTGATTATGCTGGCACTGGTGAATAATCAGCCCCGTGTTCTGAATCTTTTGCAGATGCTGGAGTACTATTTAAAGCATCAGGAAGATGTGGTCACGAGAAGGACGAAATATGACTTAAATAAGGCTCAGGAACGGGCGCATATTTTGGAAGGTCTTCTTAAAGCCTTAGATTATATTGATGAAGTTATTCGGATTATCCGCGGATCGTCCAATGTCGCCGAGGCAAAGCAGCAGCTGATGGAGAGGTTTGAATTAAGCGATATTCAGGCTCAGGCGATTGTGGACATGCGTCTTCGTGCACTGACCGGTTTGGAAAGGGAAAAACTGGAAAAGGAATATGCGGAACTTCAGGCGAAGATTAAAGAACTTTTAGGCATTTTATCGGATGAGAAAAAGCTTTTGGGTGTAATTAAAGAAGAGATTCAGGTGATTTCCGATAAGTACGGGGATGAGCGAAGAACCGGTATCGGCTATGATTATGATATGTCCATGGAAGATTTGATCCCCGATGACGATACGGTGATCACCATGACGAACTTAGGTTATATTAAGCGCATGGATATTGATAATTTTAAAGCGCAGAACCGCGGAGGAAAGGGCATTAAGGGGATGCAGACCATAGAAGAGGATTATATTGAAGACCTCTTTATGACGACGAATCACCATTATGTGATGTTCTTTACCAATAAGGGCAGGGTTTACCGTCTGAAAGCCTATGAGATTCCGGAAGCCGGAAGGACTGCGCGTGGAACGGCCATTGTTAATCTTTTACAGATGATGCCGGATGAAAAGATAACCGCTGTTATTCCGATGAAAGAATATGAAGATAATAAATTTTTGTTTATGGCAACGAAAAAAGGTATGGTGAAGAAGACACCAATCAATGAATATGCCCATGTAAGGAAAACCGGACTTCAGGCGATTCTTCTTCGGGAGGACGATGAACTGATTGAGGTAAAAACCACGGATAATACCGAAGAAATTATTATGGCAACCAAAAAGGGGATGTGTATTCGTTTCCATGAAAAAGATGTAAGAATCACCGGCCGGGTTTCCATGGGTGTTATCGGAATGAAATTTGAAGATGACGATGAAATTATCGGTATGCAGACGATAAGCCAGGGAGAATGTCTGTTGGTTGCTTCAGAAAAAGGTTATGGAAAGCGAACATTTATTCATGAATTTAAGCGCCAGAACCGCGGAGGAAAAGGTGTGCTCTGCTATAAAGTTACCGAAAAAACGGGCTGCCTTGTCGGTGCAAAGTTAGTAGACGATCACCGGGAAGTTATGCTGATTACCAATGAGGGAATTATTATCCGTATGGGTGTCAGCGATATCAGTATTATCGGAAGAAATACCTCCGGTGTAAAATTGATGAACATTGATCCTGCGTCGGATATTAAGGTTGCAAGTATCGCAAAAGTAAGGGACAGCGGGACAAAAGAAGAAGAAAGTGATTTTACTGAAGAAAGTGATTTTACTGAAGAAAGTGATTTTACTGAAGAAGATGGTTTTACTGAAGAAGATGGTTTTACTGAAGAAGATGGTTTTACTGAAGAAAATGACGAAACGAATGAACCAGAGGATTAAAAAATAATGAATCGAATTATTTATATGGTACTGCGCAATATTTACCGGGTTCCGTTTTGGTTTTATCAGCTCTGCAGGTTATGCAGGGCTGATGATCCTCATACGGAAGAGGAACGATATGAATTTTTACATCGTTTAGTAAAGGAAGTCAACCGAACCGGCCGTGTTAAAGTGAATTGTTTTGGAGCAGAAAAGCTTCCGGAAAAAAATGGTTTTATTTTATTTCCCAATCATCAGGGTCTTTTTGATTCTCTGGCATTAATTGAAAGCTGTCCCAGACCTTTTGGAATTGTTATTAAAAAAGAAGCATTAAAATGGATTCTGGTGAAACAGGTGGTTGCCCTGCTTCGGGGAATCGGAATTGACCGGGAGGATATCCGGGCTTCCTTAGAAGTTATTAAGCAGGTAACGAATGAGGTAAGGCAGGGAAGAAATTATATTATCTTTCCGGAAGGTACAAGGAGCCGGGAGGAGAATGAGGTATTGCCGTTTAAGGCTGGAACGTTTAAAAGCGCGGTTAATGCAAAATGTCCCATCGTCCCTGTAGCTTTAATTGACTGCTACCGTCCGTTTGATCTTTCTTCCATAAGAAGAGAAAGCGTACAGGTACATTTTCTTGACCCGCTTTATCCGGAAATGTATACAGGGCTGAAAACAAAAGAAATTGCCGAAATGGTTCATGATCAGATCCAGGAAGCAATAAACAGGAATCGAAGAGATGGAAATAATTAGGTAAAAAGAAAAAAATAAAAAAATTTAAAAAACCGGTTGACAAAGTAATTGTAGTTATGTATAATAATCTATGCGTCTGATGGCGTGTCCAAAAGAACGCAATCATATGGAAAGTATCAATTCGGAGAAATACTCAAGAGGCCGAAGAGGCGCCCCTGCTAAGGGTGTAGGTCGGGCAACCGGCGCGAGGGTTCAAATCCCTCTTTCTCCGCTTCTTTTCCAAATGATTATTTTTTTGGCCTTATTTATCGGCCGAAAAATAAATTAAAAAAATAAAAAAACTGCTTGACAACAAAGAACATTCGTGGTAATATTTAACACGCTGTTGCAGAGAAAAGCAGC
>Ga0137306_101198_pt1 | contig 27867 bp, 33 predicted proteins | sample Inofroosms_March_FD_97187 | JGI IMG/M metagenome (GOLD analysis project Ga0137306, IMG submission 97187) | Mouse cecal microbial communities from Vienna, Austria - N-Acetylneuraminic and N-Acetylglucosamine D2O microcosms_March | ecosystem: Host-associated > Mammals > Digestive system > Large...
AACGTGTGTAGTTTTACTTCCGGTAAACTTATTCCAACTAGGAATATTTGCTTTTTGATACTTCCTATAATTAGAAGTAACTCCGGTTACCTTATTCTTGTCATACCAGAATGATTTTGTAACTGTTACAGCACTTGCAGAAACACTAGCTAGAATGGTAAAAATTATAAAACCTAGAAACGCAAGGTAGAATTTATGGGTAGTTGTTTTTTTAGTAGAGGACATTAAAAAAACTCCTATCCTATATTGGATCACATCTTTATAAAAGTGTTGGTAAACGTTTACAAGTGAATTATAACAAGAAGTTAAGAGATGCACAATACTTTTTTAGGTATCCGAAAAAATGATTGTACATAATATTTATCAGTGATAAAATTATATAAATATATATTCTGGGAAGACAATATGGATGTTGAAATGGCAACAGGTCAACCAGTTGTTTATGAATTGGATGACAACTTGAACATTGTCTCCAAAGAAAAGCTTTAAGATAAAGCCTTTCGATAAAAGAAGCGTGATCTCCGAGCGAGACCACGCTTTTTTTGTGTATCGTGACGATTCATGACGAATTGATGTCAACTTAGGACAAATGTTAGGGGAGATTGGTGGGGGATAGGTTCAGCTATCTAGTAAAATTTAAAAATTATATAGATATCTCTTAACGCAAATATTCAAGAAGTAACATAATATGGTAATGATCGCTTCAGACAAACCATCATGATAGAAAAAAGCAGCGTGCTTATTAAAAACGCTGCTTAATTATCTGTTTGTTGGAGATATTTGATATAATTTGTGCCCCATTCTTCGATGCTGTCGAGGACTTTTTTGAAAGCCTCTCCTTGTGGGCTCAAGTAATATTCGACTCGTGGGGGGACCTCTGGATAGACTTGACGTTTTATCAATTTATCTTTTTCTAATTGCCGTAATTGTTTGGTGAGCGTGGTTTCGGCAATATCGGGGAGTAATTTTTTTAGCTGTCCGAAACGTTTAGGTCCATCTTTTAAAAAGAATAAAACTAAAACGGCCCATTTTCCAGAAACAACTCGACTTGTAGTCGTGAAAGGACATATCATAAATAAAGGATCGCGTTCATTAGACATATTAGATAATTTTTTCTCCTTTCTTTTTGTTGTTGATAGTGAATACTAGCGAAAAAGTTAGTAGCTTCACTTAAATATAGTACTTTAAATTATTTACTGATTTTATTATATTAAAATAGTAGAACGTTTTCAAAAAAGAAATATTTTGGAGGATAATATATGAGTAATTTAGATGTGTTTAACGCTTACAACGAAGCTTTGATAGCAGGGGATTTTGAAGCAGTTTTTAAAACAATGGCAGATGATATCGTTTGGCATCAACCAGGCAAAAATAAATTATCAGGCAAGATCGTGGGCAAAGAAGTTTTAGGAGCTCATTTAGCAAAATTTGGGGCTTCAACAAATGGTACATTTAGAGTTTTGACCAACTGGGTCTCTGATAATGATGATCTGGTAGCAGCCAATGTTACTTTTAAAGCTGAACGTGAAAATGGTGATGATCTTGATATGAATGGGATCGACCTTTTCAAGATCAAGGATGGTAAGATCGTTGAAGTTTGGCTATTTTCAAGCGATCAAGCTAAAGAAGATATTTACTGGGATAAATAATAAGACTAAAGAGGCTGTGATATAAGTCTTTAAAATACGGTCGTAAATGGACTTTAAAATTGTTCATTTACGACCGTTTTGTATATTATAGATAAAAAAGCCCCTGTTTTTTGCATAATCTATGTTATACTAGCGATGAAATACACAACCGTAGATAATGTCATCAACACAAGGCAACTGAAGAAAAAAGTGATGAGCGATCATTTTCCAAAAATGTCATACCAAATGTGATGGTAAGCAAAAGTTCTGGATGAAAGTTGAAAGTATGCAATAAAAAATGTAAGATGAGAAAAACGAAAAGCAACACTATTTGAATTTTTTGTAAGGCTTTAAATCTCATACACAATTATCCTTTATATCTTTAATTCCTAATACTTCCGAACTTAAATCCATAACGATTTTACCAAATTGTTGGAAGTTTTCTTGTGAGCGCTCCCCTTGATGATTTTCATCAAAACGTTAGCCGCCTTACGAGCACCACCAGTGGCTCTTACAAACTGTTTTACTTTTGCAAGTTTAGCTACACCAAATGCCGTAGAGACTACTACCCAACTAATAGAAGCTATGCATCCAGGAAGATCACGCTTTGTTTTCTCGCCAGAAAATTTTAGGCTAACATCATTTTCAAGCATAAACTGTTTAATATCACGTTTATTTCTGCTTTGAAGTAATTCATCTGGAAGTTTCTCGACTGCTGTAAATAATTGAACCATAGAGTCTTCTGATAATTCAGAAAAAGAATTATTTTGAGATGCTTGATCTGCTTCTAATTCACTAGCTTTTACAGTTAGTGCAGGTGTAATTGAAAGGTTCAGTGAGAGTATGGCAAAGCATACGATCACAAATTTAAAAAGATTTTTATACATATATTATTTTCCCCCTCCTATGGTGTCTGCAGATATTTTTCCCCTAGGCATAGTATTGTAAATTAATTGCGCTAAGTTTTATATTATGTTTGGATAATTTTTTTATTATCAAAACATAATATAATATTTTAGTATCATTATTGCTATTACTCATGTGACGTATGTAGCGATCTAAAAGGAGCGTGATCAGATGATGAAGAAAAATTTTAGACTCTTTATTACCAGTGATATTATTTCACAGTTTGGTGCAGGGGTGATTTTAGTGGCGCTAAATTGGTATATCATTGATATTTATCATTCAAATAGTTTGATAGCGATCGTTGCTAATATAAACGTTATTGCGGGGATACTTATTTCTATAGTTGCTGTGGGAATACTTAAGTGTATAAACGCTAGATGGTTAGTGATAAGTTCGATTTGTTTTAGAATATTTTTTATTGTACTGGCTTTAGTGCTTTTTAAAATGAATTTAGATAAGAAATTAGCGATTTATTTATTGGCACTAAGTGGGGGAATCGGTTGGAATCTATATTTTCCAGCATCAAAAGATATTTTAAATAGTTTTATGACAGAAGATAATGCCTTACAGATCAATTCATTTGCTGAAATTTCAATGCAAGTTGGCTTATTAACTGCTACCTTATTTTCGGGAATATTGTATCGCTATGTGGGGTTTGAAAATATTTTAGTGATAGGGATCGTTTTATTTGTAAGTTCATTACTTATCTTTTCATCAGTTAAGTATTCTGAACAAAATAAAATCAAAGCTGATAAGAATGTGCAACTTTTTTCCTATTTTCTCAAGGAAAAATGGTTACTTCTGCTAGGGATAGTACTCTATATTCCATTTATTGGGACAAATATTATTACAACTGCTCTTCCTGGATATATTAAAGATCATTTATCGGGAAATTCCATTGTTTACGGAATTACGGATACAATGTATGGTGTAGGTGCTTGTTTAGCTAGTTTTGTCTTGACGTTTATTGTGAAATATTTCAATAAAGAAAAATTGATCCTATTTTTATTTATTTTTTCTATAATTTTAGGTGCTGTTTTATCATTAAATCAAAAATTATCACTGGCGATCGGATATATCTTTTTACTAGGCATGGTAGAGCCGGTGATTCGAACTATCATGTACACTCGAACTATGGAGATAGTTCCGAGCACTTTATTGGGAGCTGTTGTAGCTTTTTGGAATTTTATCAACTTGATCTTGCAATTTTTTGCTAACTACGGGGTCGGGAAGGTAATGGATGATGTTGGTCCACAGTGGGGCTTTATTATTTATGCAGGGGTGATGATATTAGGCTCATTGATTTTTATTGGGATAAAGAAGCCGTATAAAACAACATAATAGAATTAAGAGACGTGAGACTAAATCATACACTAAAGGAATAGATCACAGTAGCTAAGAGCATTAGCGGATGTTTATTATCTCTTTTAAAGTGGTTAGTGAGTGGTAATGAAAATTTGGGGAAAATCATATTTGTGTAGCAAAAGATAACTAACAATAGCAACTGAAAGAACAATAATGATCACGACTATATGTGTATTTTTTACTTTGATCATAACCGAGGAAATACTTAAAATAAAAAAACGTGACCTAAATAGATCACGATCAAAATTACAATAACAGTACAAATAAAAAGCAAAGTACCCAAGAAGTACCGTATAAAGCATAGTCGAGACGCATTCTTTCCTGATTTAAGCTGCGCCAAGAAAGAGCTTGGAAGATCAAGCCGACTAATGCTAAAACAGAAAGTAATAAAAATAATATATTGCTGTTGGTCGCATTTTTGAGCAGTTGTTCAAATAGCAGTAATACTAGCCAAAAAAGATTGAAGATCAAAAGGTAAGTCCGTGTTCTACTGAGCAAAAAAGCCACTTCTTTTCTAAATTTATTCTTGATTTTATTATACAGCAAGCAAGAATATTCGTAATAAAAAACGCCTCTCAATAAGCTGAAAGGCGTTTGGTCGTTTTATTCAGAAATAACGAGCATTGATTTGATCGTTTGTCGATTTTGCATATCTTTATAAGCTTGATCGATATCATCCAAGCTATAAGTTTGAGTAAAGACCCGACCTGGATCGATGTCACCATCAAGAACGGCCTTTAATAAGATCTGCTTATCATAAGTCGTCACAGAAGCAGAGCCCCCGCCGATCGTGATATTTTGCGCAAAAGTCGAACCTAAAGGACGATTATTATAATGTGGTACACCAACATAGCCGATCCGGCCTCCGTTGTGTAAAACACCTAAAGCTTGATTGATCGAAGCTTCAGTCCCCACACATTCAAGAGCAGCATCAGCGCCACCACCTAAGATCTCACGGACTTTGGCGATCCCTTCCGGCCCACGTTCAGCAACAACAGCAGTTGCACCAGAAGCTAAGGCCATTTCTTGGCGGTCTTTATGGCGACTCATGAGAACGATCTGGGAAGCCCCCCGCATTTTAGCTGCGATCACAGCACATTGTCCGACCGCACCATCACCAATGACAACGACTTTATCACCAGGCTTGACATCGGCAACGCGTGCAGCATGGTAACCTGTTGGCATCACATCAGCTAGAGTTAAAAGTGATTTGAGCATGCCTTCTGTATAATCCGCTGGTTTGCCAGGGATCTTGACTAAAGCCCAGTTACCATAGTGGAAACGAACATATTCAGCTTGAAAACCACTTGACCAGTTGCTATAGCCAGGATGGTTATCACAAGTACCATCAAAACCAGCTAGACAAGCGTCACAGTGACCACACCCATGGGTAAATGGTACGATCACAAAATCACCAGGTTTGACCGTGGTGATCGCAGAACCGATCTCTTCAACGATCCCTAAAGCTTCGTGGCCACTATTTTCTGAGTGGGCTGCTTTATCGTCGCCGTGAGCATATGACCAAAGATCTGAGCCACAGACACAAGCACGTACGACTTTGATGATCACATCATCATCCCGTTCAAGTGTTGGTTTTTCTACCTCTTCGATGATCATTTGACCTGCTTTTTCAAAAATTGCGCTTTTCATGAAATTTGCCCCTTTCATCTTAACTATCACTAACATTATAAAAGGTTGCTTGCAAGATATCCAATACTTAGTTTCGATAATTAGTTATGCAAAGAGCGAATAGTTCGTTGTTGTTTCCATTTGAAAAATTTTGTCCAGAAAAATAAGAAAAGTAGATAGGGGATAAGAGAATACTCGGAGAGATAGAGGGTCAATTCTTGTTCATCAAGTGTGATAAAACTTTCAACATGTAAGCCTAATACCGTTGTGATCTTGCCATTTCCCTTGATCAAGATCATTTCAATGATAAAATCTAAGATAAAAAGATAGCTAAACATTTCTGTTCCACGGATGATATAATTTTTAAAATTCGCAGCCATTGTCTTACGCTCCTTTCTAAGTTGAGCATACCATGTAAACGCTAACTATGGTAGGGGGAGAGCTTTAATTCGGTGATAAATTCACTATTACCAGTGACTGAATAAGTTGTTGGCACCGAGATCTCATAAACATCGGTCTGATCAGTTAGTGTTTTAAATTCTTTTCGGTAGGTTCCCAAAAGCTACTGTATTACTTCCATAGCCTCTTAGATACATATTTACAGCCCGCAACTGATCCTCAAAAGAAAACTTAGTCATAGTAAGCCTCTCTAAGTTAGATTCCTTTGTCCAACTTAGGGGGGCACTTCACCTTTTTTATTTAATCATTTATCAAAAGTTAAAAATGGTATAGACTTGAAAATACTTTCATATCAATGCTATAATAGATAAAAAATAATTGGTATATAATTTAGGGGGGTGAAATGAAAAAATCACTTATAACCTTAGCAACTACAGGTGCATTCAATAGCGCATCTGCAAACACAAACGCTCAAGCACCCATGATTGGAGGTGGTCGTTAATGACAAAAAAAGAAGAAGCTATAAAACAAGTAAATGATCTTCTCCAACAGTTATACGAATCTTTAGATAATACTAAAGCTAAAGAAGCTGTACAACTAACTTATAACCAGATAAACAAACCATATAAACCATCACAAAAATATAAAGAAATACCAGAAGCAATAGATCTTCTAAAAAAAGATTTCTCTAAACTATCATTGAGTAAGGAAAATAGACTTACACGAAGCCAAGAAGAGATCATGTATAAATTAACAAAACTAACTAGACAAATTTTCCAAAAAGGATTTGACGGAATAATGTATGCCAATATTTGGTTCTCATAAAAAATATAATACGCAAGTGGGTTTTACCCACACCCACAAGCTGAAACCAGCTTGACCGCTCCCTCACTCGCCGTTTAGGCGTCGGAAAGTCATTGCATGTCTTCCCTTGGGTCTCAGTGTCTTTAGTGTAGTAAAGGTATGCCCTACGGCGTCTCGCTGTCGCTTGCCCCTTGCCTTTACAGCTACTTTCTCCTCCCATTAAACATCCTAAAATATATAGACCGTAAGCCAAATACCATGTTACAATGAAAACGGATACAGCGACACTTGGCATAAATTTAGAAAGGAATATTTACCATGAAAAAATTTGCCAAATTGCCGTTAATATTAGCGTTAGCCTACTTCATAATATCAATTCCACTAAGCAATGATACTGTATACGCCGATGAACCACTTCATGAAAACAATACAACTACCCTTGTGGCAACCGCCGACTCTCAAGAAGAATTGATCGGCACTGATTTTATAACCATAACTCCAAGTCCTTTTAGATCGATCTCACAAAACTATACCAACACACAAATTTTATCTAAAAATGCTGTTAGAGAAATATTTCATAATTTGAATAATCTAGATAAGGCAGTACCACTATTATCAACATTCATCGGATTTAGACATCCCATAACAGAAGCAATTCTCGGATTAAGTGGTTTTCAAAACCCAAACTTCCGAAATGCTATAACTAAAGCGTATTACCAAGGCAAAAGAGTTAAGATAGTTATGAAATCTGCAGCAGCAATGTCATTAAGACAAATCGATTACTATGTTATCAACTAGAGAGCAGGAATTTAAAATGAGATTTTGGATAAAAACACTTTTTGGTATAGCTACTGTTATAACTATAGCGCTAGTATATTATCTTAAAACTAAAGAAAGCTTTATAATATACTTCGCAATAATATGCATAATCATAGAAACCCCAATATTTTATCTGCTAGACAAAAAAAATAAATAATCAAATACAATTCAGCGTTTGTTTTTTAAACGCTGTTTTTTGTATTGATCTAAAACACACTCTCTCTCGACTCATATTTCTCACTATCGACATAACTTTCCAAAGATTTCAGTTCAGTTTCCAAACGATCAATTTTCACTCTCCTAGCTAGCATACGCTCCATGTAGCTATCGAATAGCGCCAACTTTTCTTTTTCCAGCTCGCTCTCGTCCGTTTTTGATTGCGCATGTTTTTCCGCGTACTCAAATATCAAATTTTGATCGAATACTTTTTACCTTTTTCGATTTTCGTTTCGGACATCATTTCGATATAGTCCATCAAAATTTTTTCAGTTACCGTACTCCGATTGCTTCTCGGTAGTAATTCTTTCTTGTCGAATTCCGCAACCAACCTTTTCAAATTTTCGACATCTTTTTCACACAAATAAACCGTTATCTGAGCCATGCTCCCAACCTCCATAACGTTCTAATTCAGATAATTCTGATTTTTCTGCTTGTTTATTATTGTTGGTCGTCACGTGTTTAGCCCGTCCTCTTCTAGTAAATAAGGTATCAACACCTTCAGTATCCAAATTACGTTGCCAAGTCGCGATCGTTCCAGGATCACTTATATCAAACTGAAGTGCTGTTTCCAGATAGGAAGCCTTATGCCCCCGGTTTAAAACGTTGAGCTTAAAATTTCCATCGTAATCGTATTTAGGGTGGCGAACTTTTAACCCATCAATACTATATTTTGATATCGTTTGACCCATATAAGAATATTTGAGTGATTCTTCACTTTGTAAACTTTAGCTACTGTGTTACTTCCATAGCCTCTTAGATACATATTTACAGCCACCAACTTATCCTCAAAAGAAAATTTAGTCATAGTAAAACCCCCTAAGTTAGATTCTTTTGTCCAATTTAGGGGGTTCACTTCAATATGAAGTTAGTATTTTTAGAATTAGAACTTCATATGGCTTCTTTATTTCAATGTTTATAGCGTAATTTTTTTACTCGAACAAATTCATTGTATGCAGTATCAGCTAAGGTAGTAGCTCCGATATTTTTTAAAAAACTTAGATATTCTTGTGCTTGCGTAAAATTATTATCACACAATGAAAGATATAATTTAGTGAGCAATAGCAGATCATATCTAAATAGCGCCTGATAGAGTGGTAGTGTTTGAGAAAAGAAAATTTTAGCCTCCATAAAGTTATTATCAGCCATCAACATTTTAGCGCAGTTGCTTAAAAGAGAAGCTTGTAGATATTTTAAATGAGGATATTTTTTAATAACAATGTTGAGAGCATACTTAGAGATGTTGATGGCAGTAGCTGTTGGAAATGTTTGAAGAATACTATTAATTAAAAAAAGATCTAATTTGTTCCAGGTATTGAATTTTTCTAAATCAGACCAAACCAATGCTGCATTTTCTGTAGATACAGAAATGTTATGGTTGTATTCAAGTAGCGACAATAGTGTTAAACGAATATGGAAAATATCAGTATCATTATGAAATTCAAGATAGTTTTGACATTTTTTTTGCAATTCATCAAGATTTTTTGTGTGATATTGAACTGATTCGATGAACTCATTAATAAGTAATTGTTTTTTATCCCACTTATACCCTGAGGCAATATAATCAAATTCCATTGGAGTTAATCCGAGGTTATTAATTAATTTAACTGCGGTGTCGTAAGCCGGGATTTGCTTTCCATTTTCGATTTTTGAAATTGAGGTACGCGATAAAAAATCTTGTGACAAGTCTGTTTGTTTCAAGTTACGTGAAATTCTGATCTGTTTTAGAACTTTACCAAATTCCATAAAAATCTCCCCCAATCAAAAAAGTGTGAGTTTAGTTTATGTATAGAGAAAATATGAAACACGAGTGCTAGAATACGTTAAACGAGATTGAGTTGTGTTGGTTACTGATGATTATAGTGCAATTTTTTTGAAAGTAAACAGTTTATTTTGAGAATGGAGAATTATGATGTTTGAAATTATTAATGACGAAAAGTTATATTTTGAAAAATTTAAAGATTTTTCAATTGATCAAGAAAAAATTCCTTTATTTATTGATCCAAAACGGGAAGATTTATTAAAAATTAGTCGGAATTTAAGTATGAATGATTACATGTTTAAACAAATTGTTAAGTGTGATTTAGGTATGATTTTATCAAGAGAGGTGATGTCATATACTATGAATGCTGATTTTTGTAGAAAGTGGATAGATACGCTTGAAGAGATGAAACAAGCTTCTACGCTACTTATTATCGGTTTATATAAAGACTTTACTCAAAAAAAAGTATTGGAAATTTTAGAGCACTGTAGAGCACAAGGAATCGCGGTGTATCTGTTATTAGGGAGAGATTTGTCATCTTTGAGTTGGATGGTAAGTAAGCAATTTTTAAGAAGTAATGCTAAAAAGTGCGGAGTATTTTCATACAAAAAATTACCACAATTTAAACAAAGAACAGTTGCTTGGAATCTTTTTGGGAGTCAAGAACTCAGTGTAGAAAACATAAAGGAGATTTTAGAAAGAAATAAATGGAACGTACTTGTATTTCACGGACATGGCAAAGAAGATCATCTTAATTTAAATGATTTTACACTTCATGGGTTTAATAGATGTATTAAGTGGGATGGAAAATTTGCACCGTCTTGGGGGCATCCGGGACAAAAATTCTTTAAAGATGAAAAAAAGGCGATCATGTTAAGTTCAATAAAAGCAGAAAAGGTATTTCTATTATCCTGTAGCAATTTTCCATTTAGTGATGCCAGATTATACGGTGCTAGGTACAATTTGGTTTTAAATGCTATTGATGGCGTTGTTCGAAATATTGTAGCATCTTTAGCAGTTCAATCAGCTGATTTGCCGGAATTGAGTTTAATATTGCAAGAATCTGATATGAATAATATTAGTGATCAGCTTCAAGAGAGTTTGAGTGATATTCAGCCGTTTGTTTCACTTGTAACTATTGGTCTTCCTGACGAAATTCCTGCTAAAAAAATGAGCTCTCCAGTAGCTAGAGAAACAGTTTTGACAAAATTGATCTTATCCAGACTATCGATTTTCTCTAGTTCAACAATGTTGGATAGTACACACCCAATTAAAAAGTGGGCTAGAAAAATTTTAACAGAAACAATGCAATATACCAGGAGAGGAACAATTGGCACAGAGAGTGAAGATACAGAAAAATTTGAGAAGGAACTTCGTAATCGTGTAAACCCATTTTCAAAAGAGATGGGGATGTTATTTCAAAAAAACTCAAGTGACCAACTTGCTGACTTTGATAGTTTCAATATATATCGCTCAGTAATGAATAAAAGTAGTATATCTGATGTTACTTGCGATTGTGGAAGGATAGCAAAAAATTGTGATTATCTGCCAGAAACATCTAATGTATTTAAATTAAATGCGACTTATTGCTATTTATGTGGTGATAAATTAGTTTCTATGATAGGAATGCCTCAAATAAAATTTAGCTGTGATGAGTACAATGAAAAAGGATTACAGATAAATTATAAAATTGAGATAACACCACAATATAAAGGAGATGTGTTTATATTAGTTCAAGTACCTAGTTACATTGAAAAATATGTAGAAAAAACACAATTAAAGAAAATTCGCTTTAACACTCTGAGAACGGTAGTAATAGATGGAAAAATCAAGATAGATAAAGATATTCCACTGCAAAGTTATTATCTAAAGTTGATCGTGATTCAAAATGCAGGTTTGGCCATTAGTCGTTGCTTTTTTAATTTAGTTGAGAATTAGTATTGAATAAACTGATACGAGAGGGAGAAGATTTATATGAAAGAAGTACTTGCTGTAACAACGAACTTTGGGTTTGGACCAGTATCAAAATTGTGTGCAATCTTAAAAGGTATTTTGAAAAAATATGGAGGATATAACAGAAAGATCAATGGAATTTTTAACAGGTGATCCTAATATTGAGCTGTGGGAAAATCTGGTCGCAGGACCAACATTAACAGTCACACACTTAGTTATTGCTAAGGATAAGGCAGTACCGCAACATTTTGTTGATTATGATGTAATAGTAGTATCGATCAAGGGCAAGGTAGAATTTTATACTGAAACTGGGGATTTTGAGATCATCTATCCAGGCAAGCTCGTTAAAATGAAACCCAATGAAAAGCATGCCTTAAAAGCGCAAACTGATGCTGAATTGATGGTCATCAAGATGAAACTGAATAAGTAAGTTAGAGTATTTACTGATGTTAACATAGCTAAAACGTGTTCGATGATGCAACGCTTAGTGAATAACGAGGCACCACCAATTTACGGTGGGGTCCTCGTTATTTATATGGCGCTGATTACATCGTCGAACACGTTTTTTGCGTTGCAAGTTGGCACAACTGAGTGTGACACGAGTGCATTTGGATTTTGTTGTAAGCGCATACTTTAGAATTTAAGATTAAATTGTAAACATAAACAGGAGGTATTACGACATGGATGACGCAAAGAACAAAACATCACTTAAAGCTCGGATCCAAAAATTAGGAACTGCACTTTCAGGAATGGTGATGCCAAATATTGCTGCCATTATTGCATGGGGACTTATCACAGCGATCTTTATGGCTGAGGGCTGGTTCCCTAATAAACAGATCGCTGAACTTATCGGCCCAATGTTGAATTATTTATTGCCTCTCTTGATCGGTTATGTCGGGGGAAGAATGGTCTATGAAGAGCGAGGAGCGGTCGTTGGGGCGATCGCGACGATCGGGGTCGTTGTTGGCTCACAAGTTCCGATGTTTCTTGGAGCGATGATCATGGGACCGCTTGGTGGATGGTGTATCAAGAAATTAGACAGTATCTTCCAAGATAAAGTGCGTTCGGGGTTAGAAATGATCTATAACAACTTTACCAGTGGGATCATGGGGATGCTCTTAGCGATCGTTGGGGTCTATGTCGTCAATCCGGTCGTTAATACCGGTAGTATGCTGATGGGTGAAGGCGTTGACTGGATCATTTCAGTTCACTTACTGCCTTTAGCTAATATCTTTATCGAGCCAGCTAAAGTTTTATTCCTAAATAATGCGATCGGTAACGGGATCTTAGTTCCATTAGGGATCCAACAAGCGGCAAGTGCTGGTAAATCTGTCTTATTCTTACTTGAATCTAACCCAGGCCCTGGTCTAGGTGTTTTGTTAGCCTTTACGTTCTTTGGTAAGGGTAATGCTAAAGGTTCGGCTCCAGGAGCTGCTTTCATCCAGTTCATCGGTGGGATCCATGAAGTTTACTTCCCATATATCTTGATGAAACCAGCGATGTTTTTAGCCGTGATCGCCGGTGGGGTGACAGGGACATTTACTTTCCAAATGTTTGGTGCTGGTCTTAAAGCCGCTGCTTCCCCAGGGTCGATCATTGCGATCCTAGCAATGACGCCAAAAGGTAGCTATCTTGGCGTACTAGCCGGTGTAGCTACCGGGGCTGTGGTGTCCTTTATCATCGCAGCGATCATTTTGAAACATGACCGCTCTACTGCTGATGAATTTGAAGCTAAGCAACAAGAAATGGCACAAATGAAAGCGGAGTCAAAAGGAAAAGAAACACCAACTAACTTGGCACCAGCTGATTTTTCTGGGATCAAAAAGATCATTTTTGCTTGTGATGCTGGGATGGGCTCTTCGGCGATGGGAGCTTCTTTACTGCGAGATAAGATCAAAAAAGCAGATATTACAGATGTTTCGGTCACAAATACGGCTGTCAGTCGCTTACAAGATGAACCTGATCTATTAGTCGTAACTCAAGTGGAACTAGCTGAACGCGCAGCCCAAAAAACCCCAAGTGCTGTACATGTTCAAGTTGGTAATTTCTTAAACAGTCCGCGGTATGACGAGATCATCGCGCGCTTAAAAACTGAGACTTTGATCAATGAAGAGACTGGCGTTGAGCCTAAAGCTACTACTGGTTCAGAACTTGAACTTTCTAATATCAAAGAGATCAACTTCATTCGACATGATCAAAATATCGGAACCTCAACGATGGCAGTTAGTCTTTTCAAAGATAGCTTGCATAAAGCGGGTAAAAAAGTACCAGTCAAAGCAGTTCGCTTAGACGAGTTGGTAGATAGCTCAGATCATTTAGTGATCGTCACTAAGGAAGCTAAAAAGAACTTAGATATCCGTTATACCAAGGTTCAAGTGCTCGTAGTTTCTGATTTGTTGACTGACGAAAAATTAGCTCAGATCATTGCTGGTTTAGCTTAGGAGGTTTTAGAGATGGAATTAAAAGAAAATATGATCTTGTTAGATCAAGCACCAGCGACCAAAAAAGAAGCGATCCGCTTAGCCGGTGAATTATTGGTCAAAGAAGGCTGTGTTGATGAACGTTACATCGATTCGATGATCAAACGAAACGAAGATGTTTCAACTTATATGGGCAATTTTATCGCGATCCCCCATGGTACGGATGAGGGGAAACGGTTCATCAAAAAAACCGGGATCTCGGTGGTCCAAGTACCTTTAGGGGTAGATTTTAGCAATGATGAACAAGTGGAAAATCTAGTAACAGTAGTCTTTGGGATCGCGGGGGCAAACAATGAGCACTTAGAGCTGTTATCACAGATAGCCTTGTATTGTAGCGATGTTTCTAACGTAGCAAAATTGGCGGATGCCACAACTAAAGCAGAGATCATTAATTTATTGAAAGAGGTTGGATAATAATGAAAGCATTACATTTTGGCGCAGGAAATATTGGACGGGGTTTCATTGGTGAAGTATTAGCGAAAAATGGTTTTGAGATCACATTTGTTGATGTAAATGAAAAAGTGATCACAGCTTTGAATGAAAAACATGAATACCTTATCCAATTAGCAGAACCAACTAAAAAACAAATTAAAGTTACTGGGGTCGCTGGGATAAATAATGCAAAAGATCCTGCCAAAGTAGCCCAAGCTTTTGCTAAAGCAGATATCGTGACCACAGCGATCGGACCCAAGATCTTACCTTTGATCGCTCCATTGATCGCAGCTGGGATCAAACTCAGAAGAAAAACTGATAATTATCAAAAGATCGATGTGATCGCTTGTGAAAATATGATCGGTGGTTCGCAATTCTTAAAAACCGAGGTCTATAAGCACTTAGACGCAGCAACTAAAGCTTTTGCGGATGAATATATCGGTTTTCCAAATGCAGCGGTCGATCGGATCGTCCCGCAACAAAGCCACGCCGATCCGTTATTCGTGGTCGTTGAACCTTTTAAAGAATGGGTCATTGATGAAAGTCAACTAAAAGATCCGGCTTTAAAATTAAAAGACGTCCACTATGCCAAGCAGCTTGAACCTTATATCGAACGCAAATTGTTCTCGGTCAACACGGGACACGCAACGGTAGCGTACACGGGGCAAGTTTACGGATATGACACGATTGGTGAGGCGATAAAAGATAAAAGGGTCTTAGACCAAGTTAAAGCTGTACTAGCCGAGACGCGGGAATTATTATTAGCCAAATGGGATTTTGAGCGCGCTGAACTGGAAGCTTATCAACAAAAGATCATCGAACGTTTCGAAAATCCGGAGCTTTCAGATGAGATCACGCGTGTCGGACGAACACCGATCCGCAAGTTGGGTTATGACGAACGCTTCATTCGTCCGATCAGAGAAGCTAAGTTGCACGGTTTGAGCTATCAAGCACTTTTAAAGACAGCCAGTGATATTTATCGCTTCAATGATCCGGCTGATCCAGAAAGCCAACAGCTAAAAGAAATGTTGACGACGTTACCTTTGATCGAGGTGATCTACCAAACAACTGGGTTAGATAAACAAAAAGATGCTACACTGCTGGCAGAATTAAAAGCGCAGTGTGAACGATAACTTTGCTGACTACTACCCTTAGTTTGGGGTGGTAGTTTTGTGTTATTACCTAATATTTTAAATATAAAAAATTAAAGGTTATACTGGGGGAAGGACGATGAGAAAGCAAGGTGATGAGACGTGGTAAGATTGACCAAGCGCCAGGAAGTGATCTTGGGCGAGTTGGTGAAAAATGCTCCCGAGGGGATCGCACTTTCACAGTTGAGTAAGATCACCAAAGTAAGTCGACGTACGCTATACCGGGAATTTAATGAATTGAGTTTGTATTTGCAACATCTCGGGCTAAATTTACAAAATGAACAAGGACGTTATGTTTTGGTGGGCAAAAATGTAGCTTTGAAGCAATTACAAATGATATTAGGGATGCAGACCGAACTAGTTGAACCACTTAAGCCAAAGAGTCGCCAAAATGCTTTGGCAGCCTTGCTGTTATTAGCTGACTAACCGCAAAAGATCATCAGTTTAGCGTTAGAATTGGACGTTAGTGAAGGGACGATCCAACGTGATCTAAGTGGATTAGAGGAAGCATTTGCTAGTTTTGCGATCAAGTTGCAACGCCAAAAAGGTGTAGGTGTTTGGCTAGAAACGACTGAACTCAAACGGCGTCAGTTTTTAAGTGAGATCATGTTGAATGAACTCAATGATTATCAATTTTTTGCTTATCTAGATGATAAAACAACGATCGTACCCGACTTTTTCTTACGCTTATTGCCTAAAAAGCTATTACAACAATGTTATCAAGGCTTGGAACAAAAGATTTTACCAAAATTAAAGGTCACTTCGGATCATCAAGTATTGCAATTAGTTATCCTCTTTGCGATCTGTTTGGTGCGAAGTAAAAAGCATCCCGTAAAAGTAGAGCTAAAAGACCAACTCTTGCGCTATCAAGCCTTAGTCTATGCTTTTTTGAGTGCCGTAGATGAAGAGCTTGAACAAAATGAGCTCACTTATTTAGCATATCAACTGAAAAAAGGTGATCAAAATGCCAAGAGTTTTACCTATACTGATGAGTATGAATTAGCAGTCTCTCTCAAAGTTAAGGCATTGATCGCACTAGTCTCGCAGGACATGAAATTTGATTTTTCACGTGATCTAGTCTTTTTTAAAAAACTCAGTCGCCACGTGATAACGCTCTTAAAACAGCCGCACCAAGGTCTGCCAAATGTTCGGATCGAGACTTTAGCGCGGATAAAAAATGATCATCCAGAATTATTTGCTTGTGTCAAACGAGCTTGGAAGGAGATCTTTTTTGAACAAACGATCAGTGAGACTGAATTACAACTGATCTTATTATATTTTGCTAGTCAATATGTAGAAACTAAGCGCTCAGATAAGTTAGCAGTGTTGATCGTTTGTGAAAACGGGATCGGGACGTCTTCTATTTTGAAGCAACGTTTGAAAAAAGAGCTCCCGCAAGTCAAGCATTTCAAACTTGCGCGGATCCAAGAACTAAATGAGCTTGAGCTAGGAGAATATGATATTGTATTGTCGACGCTACGCTTACCGGGATTTCCGCGTGAATATCAAATCGTTAGTCCATTATTGACCAAAGAAGAACTTATGCGATTAAAGACCTATATCAAAGATTACCAGCGTAAATATTTTGCTAAAGTAGCGACTAGAAAAAACAAGCAGTTCAACGGTAAATTGCCGCAAACTTTGAGCTTTATCGCAGCGACAGCCTTTTTTTGCACTGAATTAGTCAATGAGTTACAGGTCAAAAAAGTCGATAATACTGGACTTGATCTGCGACAGACCATTGAAAAGCTCGTAGGTGAGATCGGCAACAATATTATTTTGAATGAAGCTGAGGCGGTAACTGCTTTAGAGAAAAGACAACGCTTAGCTCCGATCGGTCTGCCGGATAGTTCGTTAGCTTTGTTGCATACGACTAGTTGTGCGATCAAACGTTGTCATTTTGCGATTTTCGAGCTGACTGAACCGATCACGATGCAAGCGATGGATCAACGCCCGATCGTCGTCAAGCGCATGTTAGTTTTATTAGCACCAGAAAATATGTCCCAGATCGAACAAGATGCTTTAGGAACGATCAGCAGTATGATCATCCTAAATGATGATACCTTGGCTTTATTTGAACAAGGAGATCAAAAAGCACTTCAAAGTGAGCTGGCTAAACGTTTCTTAAAAGAAATCAAAGCTGGTATACCAATTTAAATATATATTAGTTGACAGAAGAATTTCATTGCGCTATATTTAGTCTTGTTACTTGATGTAACTAACTTCTATGAGATTTGAAAATAATAATTAAGGTATATACCAATTTAAAAATGCGAGGTATTGAATTATGTGTGGTATCGTTGGCGTAACTGGCAATGAAAATGCAACAGATATTTTATTAGATGGATTACAACAATTAGAATACCGTGGCTATGACTCAGCTGGTATCTATGTAAATGACCAACAAGGTGATGGCTTTTTAGTTAAGGAAAAAGGTCGGATCGCGGATCTACGTGCTTTAGTTGGTCCAGAAGTCAAAGGCTCGACTGGGATCGGCCATACACGTTGGGCAACACACGGAGTTCCAAGTGTTAAAAATGCGCACCCCCATGTTTCAGCCGATGGACGTTTCTTCTTAGTTCATAACGGTGTGATCGGTAACTTTAGCCAATTACGCGATGAATACTTGGAAGATGTTGAATTAAAGAGTGATACAGATACAGAGATCATCGTGCAATTGATCGGTAAATTTGCCGCTGAAGGGATGGATACTTTAGCTGCTTTCCGTAAGGTTTTAGGCTTAGTTGATGAAAGTTCATCTTACGCATTCTTACTGATGGATAAAGAACAACCAAGCAAGTTATTTGTAGCTAAAAACAAGAGTCCATTGTTACTTGGTGTAGGTGATGGCTTCAACGTTGTTTGTTCTGATGCTACAGCGATGCTTGAACAAACTCATGATTTCATCGAATTGATGGATGGTGAAGTCGTAGTAGTCGAACCAGACAAGATCTTGATCATGGATCCAGCTGGCAATGCCGTAGAGCGTGAACCATTCCATATCGATATGGATCCACAAGCTGCTAAAAAAGGCGCTTATCCATATTACATGTTAAAAGAGATCGATGAACAACCAGGTGTGATGCGCACTTTGATCCAAGAATACGTTAACGAAGACGGCTCAGTTAAGATCGATCAAGAACTGTTGGATGCTCTATCCAAGGCAGATCGTTTATACATCGTAGCTGCTGGGACAAGTTATCATGCTGGTTTAGTGGGGAAAGAGTTATTTGAAAAATTAGCTCATATTCCAACTGAAGTTCATGTGGCTTCTGAATTTGCTTATAACCCACCATTGTTGTCTGAAAAGCCATTCTTTATCTTCTTGACTCAAAGTGGGGAAACAGCTGATAGTCGCCAAGTGTTGACACAAGTTAATGAATGGGGTTATCCAAGTTTGACGATCACCAATGTGGCTAACTCAACGCTTTCACGTGAAGCAACTTATACTTTGTTGTTACACGCTGGCCCTGAGATCGCAGTTGCTTCAACTAAGGCTTACACCGCTCAGATCGCTTTAGAAGCTATTTTAGTCAAAGCTTATGGTGAAGCCAAAAACATCAAGGCGGCTAAGGACTTTGATGTTGCAGGTGAATTGACAAAAGTTGCTAACGGGATGCAAGAATTAGTTGATGAAAAAGGTGACATTGAAAAGATCGCCCAAGATATGTTTGCGACAACACGCAATGCCTTTTATATCGGGCGTGGTGTGGACTATGCATTAGCCCAAGAAGCTGCTTTGAAGCTAAAAGAAGTTTCTTATGTTCAAACTGAAGGATTTGCTTCAGGTGAATTAAAGCACGGCACGATCGCCTTGATCGAAGAAGGTACACCAGTCGTAGCGATCATCACTGATCCTAAGACTGCTGCCCATACACGCAGCAATGCGCAAGAAGTTATCGCGCGTGGTGCAAATGTCTTATTCATCTCTAGCCGTGATGTAGCTGCTGAAGGTGATCAGATCATCTTACCAGAAGTTGATCCCTTGTTATCACCACTTGTTTCAGTCGTACCAACACAATTGTTGGCTTACTATGTAAGTTTACAACGTGGTTATGATGTGGATAAGCCACGTAACTTGGCTAAGAGTGTAACGGTCGAATAAAAAATAAACCAGTATACTTAGAAATATTTCTAAGTATACTGGTTTATTTTTTATATGCTATCGGAATTATTGATTGTATTAATCAGTTATAAAATTCCTGAATCTCCAATCCATATAAAGATTGGAATAATAGTCAAAAAAATTTGTAAGTACATTTTTCACCTCCGTAGTGAAATCTAGCCTTAGTATATATTTTTTTATTGATAGTTTAGAAAATGGGTTGTATATTCAGCATATGGGAGGGATTTTGTATGATTATTGCTTATGGAAAAGTTTTTCGAGAAATTAGGGAAGAAAAGGGAATTTCGGTGAGAGAAACTGCAAAGGGGATTGTTTCAAACTCGTTTTTATCAAAATACGAACTTGGAAAATCTAATATTAGTTTTGAAAATTTATTTCTATTATTGGATAGAATAAATTGTACAATTACCGAATTTATATACCGAGCAAATGGGTATAAGTTAAATTCTTTTGGGGAATTAGTAGGTAGTTGTCGAAAAGCTTACGAATTTAGAGATTATGATGAGCTATGGAATTTAATAGAGAAACAAAAAAAATTATATGAATCGACTAAAAATAGTACATATAAAGTAAGAGAATTAATGATAAAAGCCGCTTTACAAAATTTGGAAAAATATAATATGTCTTCAGAAGAAAAAAAATATCTATTTGAATATTTATTTAATGTGGAGACTTGGGGGTATTTTGAATTATCTATTTTTGGGAATTCAATCAGCGTATTCAATGATAATCAATTGGTGCAGTTGAGTAAAGAATGTTTGAATAATGCTCCACTTATGAGAATAGAAATGGGTATAAGAAAAGAAATATATAGTGTGATTTTAAATGTCATTTCGCAGCTAATATGTAGAGAGAAGTTACTTGAGGCAAGCACACTAATACAAAAGTTGGAAATACACGATTGTATTTCAATGAACGAAAAGGCTACTATTAGATTTTTTGAGGGAATAATAAAAATAATGAGAGGAGAGAATTCAGGGATAGATGAGTGTACATTTTTCTTGAAAATGCTTAAGTTTGTTGGCAATGGTGTTCAATTTAAAGAATATAAGAAATTTTTCAATGCAATATGTGATGAATATATGCCCCATATTGAATAGGGAAGAAAAATACTAGGTATACTACTACTAGGTATACTACTTGGTATAAGAGAGGAGGGATATTATGAAAAAAGCAGATGCCAATAAAAAACATTTGGAATTCAAAATTGTGAAAGACGAAGAAAAAATTCCAGTAGTTAAGCAATCCAAGCGGTCGTATGTATGCATTAGAAACTAGTAACCCATGGGGGCTGAGTGTAAGAAACTCCCCCCCATTTTTTTTACGAGGTGAATACAATGTTAAATAAAGAGGTTAATTTTGTAAAAAAAGACAGTAGTAAGTTTTTGGCTTTTGTTGATGGAAGTGTATTAACTATTAAAAGTAGTGATGCAGATAAGATTGTGTTGGAAGCAAATCAATTTTTTAAAGAAAATATGACCAGCAAAGAATTATCAAGTTACACAAGAGAGGTTATTGAGTATCTCCATATTAAGAAAGTTAAAACACAAAAGTTTCAGAAATTAGAAAATTGTACTGTACTAGATAAGTATAGTCCTAATGCTATTCTTGAACGTTATGATAAAAAAAAACTGTAGGGAAATTAGTTGTAAATTTGCCTGGATTTATTGTGGTAGTACCAGAAAATATATGTTTATCATGTGTGCTTAAACGGTTAATGTATAGAGAATATAAAATTTATAAATATAAAGAATTATGGAGTATCTCTCCATTTAGTATTTATAAAGATAGTAGAGGTTGGCGGTTACGTAAGATTATTCAAAGAGCGCTATGTAATAGTAAAATTACAATAATAAGGAAAAAGAATTACGATGTAGAGCATGTTGATGTAATTAGTTTTCCCGATTGCAAATTATGCTATGCAGGAATTACTCACTATACAGGTAGATTTGAATTAAAAGTAAGAGATAAGAGAAAAACAATTAATGGTAGCAGATCAAGTAGTATTGTGGAAACTTATAGAAATTTGACGTGTAATTTAAAGAATTTAGGTCCGGTTATTGGGTTGGAATATGATAACTATATTGATAAGTTAAAATTACCAGTATTTCAATCAGAAATAGGTATAAATCCTTTAAAACCTGGTTTCAGATTTCATGGTGGAAAAGGATATCATAGATATCAAGCTATGTTTAGTGCAATTGGTGAGGCCTTAGAAAGATATAATGCACAATTTTTTGATAATGAGTATATTCTAAACGGAAGCTATAATGAATTAATTAAAGAAAATAGAAATTGTTTAAATCCTAATAAGCTGGTATTGGATGAAAAATATCCTGTTAAGTACGATGAAAATTTAAGTTTAGAGTGGGCGGTTGCAAAGAATATTAGAAGTTTTGAAGATGTTTTAGTTCCTTCTAATATCGTATATTTTGTATATGCTCCAAAGGATTTATCTAAAGAATTTATTCCTCAAGATACTACGGGACTAGCATCTGGTATGGAAATTGAAGATGCAGTTCTTCAAGGAATGCAGGAAATCATTGAAAGAGATGCTTACGCTGTATATTTTAGAGGGAGATTTACTCCATATAGAATAGATATAAGCACAATAGAAGATAATACAATATGTAAAATGATTAATTGGCTTTTCAAAAAAAATGTACAAATATTCCTTACATATTTGAAGACAGATATAGAGTCTTATGTAGTACATTGTGTAACATATAGTAAAGATGGGGAATTTCCAATATATACACATGGAGCAGGAGCATCATTGAATCCTAATATAGCAATAGCAAGAGCAATAACGGAATGTATACAACTCAGAGTTTCACAAATTAAGGTATATAAAAATAAAGAACTATTTGCTGATGATCCTGAGTATATTCCATATTTAACTTGGGGAAAAGGTGAAGAAATAGCTCTTAGTAGTTTGCTTAATGTTGGTACTAAGATTTCTTTGAGAAATATGCCAAATCTTGAAAAGAAAAGTGTGTTTGAAGATATAGAAACATTAGTTAATTCCTTACACGATTTGGGATATGAAACATATGTTGCAAATTTATCTAGAGAGGATAACAGAATGAAAACAGTTCGTGTTATTATTCCTGGTTTGCAGCCGGCTGATGACACACTGAGACTGAACTTGGATAGATTCAGATGTGTTTCTAAGATGTTGAAACAACCATTTGATGAGAGAAATATTTTTAGAGGTGAAATTTTTTCATGAATAATGATTTGTTATATGTCTCACCATATATTATTTTTCAGGAAACTAACATTAAGAATTCCGCAACAGGTAATGTATTTGAATGTAATTCAGAAACTTTAGAATTATTAAAAATGTTGAGAGAACACGAGCCGCTTGCTACGAGTAAGGTATGTGATAGTTTTGGTCTATCATTTGATGCAGTGACATACCTTATCGAAAATGGAATATTAGTTCATGATAAAAATGATCCTAATGCTGAAATATCTGTAGAAAATACCTTGGTAACTGAATACGATACTTTTTTTGGATTAGGTAGGGGGAATTTAACGAGTGATTTAGCAAAAAATGAACGGATGATAGGTATTATTGGTATTGATGCTCCTACATCTAGTTCTATATATAACATAGGAAAAAAATCTTACAATGTGTTACGTGATAAATCTAATGATCTTATAGATTTATCAATGTACAGCATTTCAGTAAAAGACTATGGTGTTCTATTGAATCCATTAATGCAGGATATTTCATTCAAATGGTTATCAGAGCTAGGAAACTTATTGTTAGAAAGTAATATAGTTCCTATTTTTATAGGGGGGGACCATGGGGTAACGTATCATCTATTAGATAAATATTTAGATGATACTACCAGTATAGCTATACTCCAAATAGATGCCCATAGAGATATAGGTTTTAGGAGGTCCAAGTATCCTGAACATGGAAGTTTTATAAGAGATATAGTTAATGTAAAGCGTAATATCAATGTATACCAGTATGGTATTCGAGATACGGATTCAGAATATAATTTAGATAATATTGATAGAATTAATATTATAAAAAATCTAAGTGATATAGAAGAAGATAAAATATATATATCAATAGATGTAGATGCTTTTTCATATGCTGATATACCTGCTGTAAGTTACCCATTGCCTAATGGACTAGATATGAAAAAATTTCTTGAAGATATTACGAAAATATCAAATAGGAGAATAGTGGGTTGTGATATTGTTGAATATAACTCACAGTTTGATGTCGGAAATATGGTTGGTGCTATAGCTGTAGATTATATATTGTTAGGAATACTGAGATGGTTACAAAATTAAGGGGAATGGTAGGGTGAAATACGAAAAAACTATAAAAGTATTGGATGAAAAAGGAGTAAAAATACCTAAATTTCTTTTAGATTGCTCCGATGACAAATATAATGTGAAGAATATTGGCTTGAAAAATTTGGAAGAAGTAAAAAAGATTTTGGATAAAAGAAATCCTAAATTGAACAACTATTTTTTAGGTATTTCTACAAATAAGATGAACTGGCTATGCAATTGGGTTGAAAAAAATATAGTTCCTTATTTAAAAACTGTGTATGGAACGCAGTGTAATGGTAGGGTAATTAATTTGCCACTAGAAATTATCGAATTCAGAAAAATTCATGAGTATTGCTTTGATATGGATGAAACATGGATTGCTGATATCTTGCTATGTGCTAAAAAAGTCGATGAGGGATTCTTTTTTAATATAATGAAGGCTAAATCATATGGTCTATGGGATATTGATAACTATTATGGAAAATGTAAAGAGGGCTTTTCTATTTATTTAGATAGTGATGATTTAACATATATAAGCATTACTAAGGAGGAAAATAAAACTGACAAAATTTATTTGTCACATGAAGTAGGGCATGCGTATTATAACTATATAAATAAAAAACAAGTGGAAACATTTGATGATTTTATTGATACAGAATATGAGGCAATTAAGTTTTCTATATTGTGTATGTTAAATGAGAGTGAAGAAATATTTGAGGAATTTATATCTAATATATTATCAGATATATGCCTAAAGCTAACAAATATATATTTATCAATGGAATTGGCGAAAGATAAGTACAATATAGATAAAATTACTAAAAAATATTTCAACATAATATTGAGAATAACGCCGTGGTTAGTTGATATTGATGATTATAAAAAAAGTTCCATGAAATATAACTGGATGAATATAGTTCTTATAGATGAGCTAGATGAATATAATGTGTATTATCTTATTTCTGAAATAAGAGCATTATTTTGGGGAGTTGAAAAAAATTTCATATGTAACATAAATTTTGGGGGAGAAAATATATGCGAAATAATTACAAAAATAAATACGCTGTTTTGAGTTATCAAGGGCTATCAGGGCTTTATGCTTTAGGCTTGAGCCTGTGGACAGGGACGATCTATCTTTACATGCAACAAGTCGGTTATAGTTATGGTCAGATCAATTTATTTTTAGCTCTTTTTTGGTTAGTGACTTGTGTAGCTGAGATCCCGTCAGGCTTTTTAGCGGATAAATTTGGTGCCTTGAAAATGACCTTCTGGAGTGCGCTTTTTCGTGGAAGTGGCCTTTTGCTCTTGGCAATATTTGATAAACATCTAGTAGTTTTGACATTGAGTGCTATTTTGACAGCGCTTGGTGATTCGCTGTATTCAGGGACGTTGACTTCCTGGATCGTCGAGCGGACTAAGAATTCAGAGCTTGATCAAGGAAAGTTATTTTCACATAATTATGTGTTAGTCAGTTTGGTGAGTTTTGTAGGCGGTTATCTGGGGGCGGATCAATTAGGGAACATCGAGTTGCGCTTACCACTTATCAGTGGGGCAGTGATCTTGTACGTAGCTGGGCTTGTTTCTCTGAGCTTAGTGCGCTTTGACACAACACCTAAACCACTTGAGCCACTTCACTTTACGTTTGAGCGTCAAGTTTGGCAAAAAAAGCGGCCGTTGCTTGAGACCTTGATCTTATTTTTACCACTGACATTCATAACGGTCGGGCCCTATAACCAGTGGCAACTTTACTTTCAGCGTGGGCCAGAGATCAAGACGGGGCTGATCTTAGTGGGGATCAATTTAGCGGGGATGTTGGGTGCTTTTGCCTTTAACTGGAGCGCAAAACTCCCTTGGAAGACCGAACAGCTCTTCTTGGCGCATGTAGTTGCACTTTGTTTGAGTGTATGGCTCCTTATTTATAGTAGTTATTATGTAGCTTTAGTTTTCATGTGGTTGCATGTAGCGCTATGTGCATCGACTGAGGTCTTGCAAACTAAGCTATTGCATGAAAAGATAACCGATGATCTCCGAACGACTTGGGTGTCGGTCAATAATACTTTAGAAGCACTGGTGACGACAGTAGCTCTGGCCTTTAATGGATTTTTAGCAGATCATTATGGCTTGGCTCTAGCTTGGGGTGTTGGTGCTTTATTAGGGTTATTGGCTACAGTGGGATGGCTTGGATGGAAAATGAGACAAAAGTGAACAATAGTGTTGAGGCTGTGACATAAGTCTCCAAAAAACGGTCGTAAATGGACTTTAAAATTGTTCATTTACGACCGTTTTTGTATACTATGCCTGAATTGTCAAATCAAGTTAGAAAAAACTACTTGCTCATTTGTAATGTACTTCATGAATACTTCTAGTGGGGTTCTATAGTTTAAACTTTTACGTGGAATATAGTTCCTATAACTAGCTACTTGTTGGACATAGTCAGTGGGGAGATCACTGAGATCCATATCTTTTCCTAGTACGTCTTTTCCTAAGTAATCCATTCGTCTGTTCATTTAGTGCACGTTGGTTAGGAGCATCTACATCAGCAAAGTAAGTACTGATATCATGCTTATTAGAAATATTTTCCCACTTAGTTGCCATGTGGTTGCCTCAAGAAGCTCGACCTACTTATCATACTATTGCTCGCTTTGTTGTCTCTGATACTATTGAGATGATGCTAAAGAGTTCGTTTTCTGAATTTAGAAAATATTTGCGAAAAAACGGACTCATCGATGAGGCTGTGTTTATCGATGGAACTAAGATCCTTGCTAACGCAAATAAATACTCGTTTGTTTGGAAGAAAAATATTATTCGCTATGATGATTTAAATCGTCAAAAAGCTCAAAAGTTATTGAAAGAGATCAAAGAGTAGATCGTCAATATTGATTTGGCTGACGATCTGACGGTCGATCAATTTGATGAGGTCTGTGCCCGATTGGAACAGCGGATCGAATATTTGAATGAAAAAGTCGAAGAGACTAAGAAAGTTTCTCCTAATCCTGCGAAGCAGGAACGACGGATTGCCAAGAAATACTTAAAACAAACATGCGAGCGAAAACAAAAAAACTCTAAATACAATGAACAGTTTGCCATCGTTGGAGAGCGAAATAGTTATTCTAAAACTGACAATGACGCCACTTTCATGCGTATGAAAGAAGATCCAATGCAAAATGGTCAAACCAAACCTGGTTATAATCTCCAAGTCGCTGCTAATAACCAATTTACTTTGGATTATACACTTGCGCCTAATCCAACTGATATGCGTACTTTGATCCCATTTTTAGAAAAGATGGATGCGGATGTTGTCTAAGGTCCGATAGTCGCTGATGCTGGTTATGGGTCTGAACCCAACTATGAATTTATCGAAGATAAATTCGGAGTGCTTGATTATCTTATTCCATATAATACGATGCTGAAGGAAGAAACCAAACGTTGGAGATCAGATGAGCGCAAAGTGATGAATTGTCATTATAACGCTGAAGATGATTACTATATAGATCCAAATAACGTTCGTTTTAACTTTAAACGCTATGCATATCGTCATGATACATATGGCTATAAGCGAAATTTCAAAGTATATGAAGCCGAAAAATTCGATGAAAATCGTGAAGAAGATCCAAATGCATTGACCAAAAAAGGAAACGTCAGAAAGATCTATATCAATCCACAATGGGAATATTTCAAGGGAAAAGTAAAAACAAACCTTTCAAATACTGAAAAAAATAGGATCTATCGTAGAAGAAAGTATGAGATCGAACCTATTTTCGGTAATTTGAAGGCTTATTTGGTTTTTGCGCGATTTACCGTACGAAGTAAGAAAAAGGTAAATCGTCAAATGGAAATAGCGTTAATGGCATTGAACATGTGGAAAATGTCCACTAGTATTTCAAAAACATCACCG
>Ga0137306_101200_pt1 | contig 27819 bp, 20 predicted proteins | sample Inofroosms_March_FD_97187 | JGI IMG/M metagenome (GOLD analysis project Ga0137306, IMG submission 97187) | Mouse cecal microbial communities from Vienna, Austria - N-Acetylneuraminic and N-Acetylglucosamine D2O microcosms_March | ecosystem: Host-associated > Mammals > Digestive system > Large...
ATGTAGAGCGCTATCATTCTTAATGTGCATTGTGACAATATCTGCAATGGCACAGAACAAGGCTGATATAATTGTCAGTTATGATTTCAAGACACCGTGTGCTTCGGGTGGTGAGCGTATAAATAAAATGACTCTACTTGCCAACAGCGCAGAATCCAAGTATTTCAATGATATAAGCCTGTGGACGGACTCACTGGAATCGACACCGGAAGGAAAGGCAAAATATGATGAAATTATCCGCGCCAACTGCCTGGTAAAAGATCCGGAAGGATACGAGTATTGGGATTTAACCAAAGGTCCGGTGAAGAACATCTACACATATGTTTTCAATAACGTCGCAGACGAAACACTAACACATTACGATGAATGGGGCGATGAACTGATGTATTACACTGAGCCTCTCGCTGAAATTCAATGGAGATTGGTGCCAGACTCTGTATCGCCCGTCATAGGCTATGAATGTCAGATGGCAGAGGCTGATTATCACGGTAGACATTGGAAGGTTTGGTTCACGACAGACCTCCCTCTTCCTTTCGGTCCGTGGAAATTTCGCGGTCTTCCGGGTTTGGTTTTGAAAGCTGAGACCGAAGGTGGCTTTTCATTTACTGCGACAGGGTTACAGGGAACCGACAGGATTATATCGCAGATATATTCCTCGAATGAGTATAAGAAAACAGATCGCAGGAAGGCTCTTGCCGACCATGAATATTTTGAGAACAATCGGGAGGCGATTCTCAAAGCACAGAATGGGGGACAGGCAAAAATAACATACACAGACAGTGCCGGTAACGAAATAGCTCCACCGGTTTATGAAGCCCATAAACACTGTCTTGAACCAGACTACAAAATGAAATGAAAAAGATTATCACATCAATCATTGTGTTCTTTGTTGCGATAGCTACAATGGCACAGACAGCTGACATAGAGGTCAGCTACAATTACAAGTATAAGCACAAATTCCGAACTTGATTTTCTTGGAACGGACTATTGTTAAACAACTTAATCATCCTGATAATAAAGTCCTCTGCATGTGATGTCGGAGACTTGGCATACCGCTGTATCAGAAACGCGATTTTTTAGAGTTGCCTGTACGTTTGGGGTTTGCAGGAAACCATCCTTTGCGCACGCGCTCTTTCTGCTCAAAAACTTCCCATATGCTCCAGAATGATGAGAACGCGATTACAGCGAATACAGCGGACAGGAAAACGCCTTCAGTCATTAATGCCGCTATCGATGCCACAACACCCAACAGGGCAAATATATAGTTGACTTTCAGTCCTAAATAATATTCACCCTTAATTACAAGAGGATGGAATATGCCGATTATGAGAAATGTGCAGGCTCCGATTGCAAGTCCTTGCCAGTTCAATATTGAAAGATCCATAATTAGAAATTTGTTAAACAATTTAATGGAATAGAAATATTATGATTGCTGTTCCAAATTTCTTACAAAGTTAATATTCTTATACCTTACCACAAAATATCAGCGAGGGTTCGGATTTAAATTTCAGACATTCTCCACAGACGGGGTCTATACGATAGTGGCAGAGGAGCAGAAAACGGGAGCAGAAAACGGGAGCAGAAAACGGGTTATGCAACGTGGAAATACCCAATATTAGGTATTGACGAATATTTGTATTTTTAGTAATTTTGTGAGTATTTGTCAAACGTCATTCCGACATACAAGACAGATGTTTCGAGCCGACCGGTTTTCAACGACTCTTTTAATTAGTTAACGATTATTGATTATCATGATTGACAAACAGAGAGGGTATCTTCCGTCAAACAATATGAGGGAGCTTATCCGCGACAACAATCTTATCCTCATGGCTATAAGCCGATTTGACATAGCTTTCGGATTTGGAGACAACCCTGTGTCTGAAATCTGCAAGGAGAACAACGTTGATACAGATACATTTCTTGCCGTATGCAACCTTCTCAGCGGATACCGTTATTCTGTCGACACATTGTCACTGAGGTCAATCATGGGTTATCTGAGAAGAACGCATTCTGCATTTCTTGATGTCACGCTTCCCAAGATACGCCAGCGTCTGTTTGAGGCAATAAACTATTCGGACAGTAATGATGTGTCTTTGTTGCTGATTAAATTTTTCGATGATTATGTTGTCGAGGTAAAACGACATATGGATTATGAGAATGATGTGATATTCAAGTATGTCGAGAATCTCCTCAAAGGTGACGTTGATGAAAAATTCTGTATTGATGACTTCTCAGGAAATCACAGTCATACTGTAACAAAGCTGAATGAGCTTAAAGATATTTTCATATATCATTACAAACAGAAAGAAAACACCCGCCTCAGTGCCGCCCTTTATGATATCATTACTTGCGAAAAAGACATGATGTCGCACTTTGAAGTGGAAAAAAGTCTTTTTGTACCTGCTGTTGAGCGACTTGAACGCAATCTGAGACTGCGCAGAAGCGAAACTGAAAGGAGAGCGGATGACACCGGCAAAGAGACTGAAACTCCTGAATATGCGCTTGGAGACAGGGAAAAAGATATAATACGGTGTGTCGCCAAAGGGAAATCCAATAAAGAGATCGCCGAGGAGCTGTTCATCTCTGTACACACAGTAGCGACACACCGCAGAAACATATCATCAAAACTTGGAATCCATTCTGCGGCAGGACTCACTATTTTTGCATTGATCAACAATCTTGTGGATCTGAATGAAGTGAATCCACATCAATAGAATCCTGAAGATTTCCAACTATTTCATCGTCAGACAGCTCATAATTGCGCAAATCACCTGAAAAGTATTTGTCATATGAACCCATGTCGATCAGACCATGCCCCGACAGGTTGAACAGAATAACCTTTTCCTCTCCGGTCTCGGTCGTGATATTTGTTACACCTTCTTCTTTACAATAATACGCTTGCGGTATAGCGGAGTTAAGTTTGTGGGATCCCATTGGGCTGACACTCTCATTTTTGAAATATATATGTGCGGGAGTCCCCAATGCCTTTTCCAATGCGTAAGCCCGTACGAGGGGTGTGCAACGATAATATTTATACATGTCAAGCACTTTTTGCGGAATATCAATCCACGCATCCTTGTAATTGAGTTCCTGACGGCATAATTCTTCTGCAAATACTGGATACAGATCTTCTGCCGAGAGTGGCTCTTTTGTAACGGGATTTAACGGGGGCAACGGTTTAGTCGGCATTTCTGCCTGAATGTTGTACCATTGTCTCGGCATTTCTTCCTCAGAAAGGAGATATTTCTTTTGCATTATTTAATATTTTGAGTATAATTATAATTTATTTGTATATTATAATGCAAATTTATTATAAATATTCTAATAACAAAAATATTCTTACAAAAAAAGAGATGCCATGTGGCATCCCTATATCAACAAATAAAACTTAACAATTCTTTTCAGGAAGAATCAGAAGAAGAACTATAACCGATAAACCATAAGTATCAGGCAATAGGCGTTATTCAGTCTCCATAATCCTTTAATTGTTCGCGAAGACGTTTCCTGGCAAAGAATATTCTGCTTTTTACAGTGCCCAAAGGAAGATTCATCTTCTCCGCAATCTCGTTATATTTATATCCCGCCACAAACATGTTGAATGGTATGCGATATTCATCGGAAAAGCTGTTGAGTGCCGATGCTATCTCCTTGACGGCATATGAACCTTCCGGAGTATCAAGCCCGGAATCTTGTGATATGTTAAGATGATACAAATCTTCAGTCTGGTCAATTACCGTAGCTTTTCTTACAGTCTGACGATAATTATTAATGAAGATGTTGCGCATTATTGTGAAAATCCAACCCTTGAAGTTGACATTATCAACATATTTCTCTTCGTTGTCGAGAGCTTTGAGAGTTGTATCCTGAAGCAGGTCTTCCGCTTGCTCACGATTGGCAGTAAGCTGATAAGCAAAGTTCAGAAGGTTTCCCTGAAGACCTATTAGACGATTTTTGAAAGTTTCGTTAGATTTCATTTTGTTGTTGTTCTATTATTGTTGATGTATAAATAACATTGGCAGCTTCAAAAAAGTTTCAGGGAAATGTCTGTTTTTGAAAAAATATACTCATCATAACTGTCATACAATCCTATCGGTTTTATTATCAATCCCATATGTATTGTTACCTCAATTTAATGTTCGTATTAAATTTTGTTAATTAATCAATTTATAATTACCTTTGTAAAAAATCAGTTTTAAATAATGAGATTCGACGAAATTCTGACAAACGATGATGTTCTTGACGGTTTGTGGGATATGCATTTTGACGAATGCACTCCTATTCAGGAACAAGCTATTCCTATTATAATGGAAGGAAATGATTTGCTGGCTTGCGCACAGACCGGCACCGGTAAGACAGCAGCATATCTGTTGCCGGTAATCAATATGCTTGCAGACGGCGGATACCCTGAAGATGCGATAAATTGCGTGGTAATGGCTCCTACAAGAGAACTCGCGCAGCAGATTGACAGACAGTTGCAAGGATTTGCCTATTTTATGCCTGTTAGCGGAATGGCGATATACGGAGGTACAGACGGGCATACATACGATCAGCAGCGAAAATCGCTGAAAATGGGAGCGGATGTTGTTATAGCAACTCCGGGCAGACTGCTGGCACACCTGAACATGGGATATGTAGACTTGTCTAAAGTCTCATTCTTCATACTTGACGAAGCTGACAGAATGCTTGATATGGGATTTTACGATGACATCATGCAGATCGTATCGAAGCTCCCGAAAGAAAGGCAGACTCTGCTATTCTCAGCAACAATGCCACCTAAGATACAGCAGATGGCGAACAAAATTTTACACAACCCGGCAGAAATCAAACTTGCAGTCTCAAAACCTGCCGAAAAAATCAGGCAGTCTGCATACATATGTCATGAATCTCAGAAATTGCCTATTCTAAAAAAGATATTTGAAGAGAATCCGCCTCAGAGAGTAATTGTATTCTCATCATCAAAATTAAAGGTCAAAAATCTCGCGCGGGAATTAAGAGATAAAAATATAAGGATTGCCGAGATGCATTCCGACCTTGACCAATCCAAGCGGGATGACGTTATTCTTGATTTCAAAGCCGGTAAGATTCAGGTCATAGTCGCAACCGATATTCTTGCACGAGGCATTGATATCGATGACATCGAAATGGTTGTGAATTACGATGTGCCCCGAGAGGCGGAAGATTATGTGCACCGGATCGGGAGGACTGCACGTGCTGACAGAGACGGTAGAGCGGTTACATTTGTCTCACCAGAGGAATTTTCTAAACTCAAGAGGATTGAAAGACTTCTTGAAAAGGATATTCCGAAAGAAGAGGTGCCTGACGAATTAGGTGGAGCCCCCCGTATGAGCCGCGAATCCAATATTAGAAACGGCAAGACGAGACATTTCCGGAAAGCCTCCGGACAATCACAGAACAAACGGAATAACAGAAGGCGAAACGGTTCAAAAGACAGAAACAGATCCTCAAATGAGCAGGCACAACAGACCGTTCCGGTTTAAACAGTTTGAAGTGTTTCATCACCGCAGCTCTATGAAAATTGGCGTGGATGCCGTTATACTCGGGTCCTGGGCGGATTTTCAGTACGCAACGTCCATACTTGATGCAGGTTGCGGATGCGGTGTGATTTCCCTTATGGCAGCACAGAGGAATAAAGATGCCAAGGTGTTTGCAATTGACATAGATGCAGAGTCTGTCGATGAATCCAATGCCAATTTCTCGACATCACCTTGGTGTGACCGACTGTCGGCTGAATTGTCAGATTTTACTGAATTCTGTGGTACCAAGGCAGGACATTCGGAATTTGATTATATAGTTTCAAATCCTCCATATTTCAGTTCGGGCATTGAAACGCCGGAATCCATTAGGTTGAAAGCACGTCATCAAGGAACTCTCTCACCCCATGTTATTCTTGAAAAGGGGAGAACAATACTGTCGGCTGCCGGCAGAATAGGGATGGTGGTTCCTTTTGACCAGATTGAGGAATTAAAAACCGATGCAGAAAATTACGGATTGTTTACAGTGCGTTCTCTGATAATGGCTGGAAGAACAGGGCTACCTCCCAAGCGGGTGTTTATGGAATTCAGCAAACTACCGTTACCGGAGACTGTCGAATACCTTGCCATAGAAAATACAGACGGAACATATTCAGATGAATATGTGTCTTTATGTAAAGATTTCTATCTGAAATTTTAAGCAGTTTCTAATTTGTTATTATTATAGAAACGCGCCTGATGTATGTCTCATCAGGCGCGTTTTTTATAATAAGGGTTCGCTCAGAATTTAAGTCCTGTTGAAAGCACAATACGGGAATTGTTGAATGTGAGTTTTGCAGAAGGACTCTGATAACTGCTTTTCGGATCGGGAGTGAACGCATGATACTCGGAAGTCATCTGTTTATAGACATAGGCAAGATCTATATAGAATCCCTTGTGACGGTATCCGAGACCGCAAGTGATGTAGTTTGTATCATTGTCAAATCTATAATTCGGGATAGTGCCGACAGTAAAGATTGTCATATCATTGTTTTTTGCCTTTGACTCTACCGGTGACGAAACATGACTGTAACCGGCACGGACACTGAAAGAGGGCGTTACCCTGTATTCCGCACCAATGCGGAATGTGTCGGTATGGCGATAAACATTCTTGATGTCTTCATTCTCATAAGCGTAAGGATCATTGTTGAGGGCAGCAGGTGTCACGGAATAATAATCGTAATCCCAAGGATCATCCCAGTATCCGCCACCTCCATAATAATTGTTGGCTTCGGAGAATTTCATGGTTTTATAGCCATTCCACTCATAGTCGGCAGAGATGATGAATTTGGATCCTATCACTCCGGCTACGCTCGCAATAACTTTCCATGGAGAATTGAAGTTATAATCCTGACTACCGGGATAGCCATCGTTAGTTGACGCGCTGAGATTCTGTCCATAATACTGCATGGATGTTCCTGCGGAATAAGTCTCTGTCAGATTGTACCAGGTAGGGGTATGAAAGGCAAGACCCAAACGTAGTTCCTGTATAGGTTTCACAATGACTCCCAGCTGATAATTAAAGCCTGTGCCATTCGCCCGGTACGCATTCCGCATGCGCCATCTGGAATCAGTAGGAGCGACAATATCTGTTGTCGGATTGTATACATAAGCACCCGTCAGATCCTCTCCGTATCCTGCATCAAGTCTATAATCAAAATTGATTATATCGAAGTTCATTCCCCAGTACACCACGTTAGATATATTTCCGCCGAATGCAATGTTGTACTCATCAACGCTTCCTCTCTCAGTCACATCAAAATTCGCTTTGCCTGATGTTCTATCACCGAACTGACCCATCCAGGATGGATTATTGGGATTTCCCTTGGGATTGATCAAATATGAATCATAACCCAGTATTGCAAGCCATGGAGCCTGAATGCCGCCGTCATTAGGATTATACGGGTCATAAGTGTCAGTAGTTTCGACATCAGGGACTGTAAGTTCCTGATTGTTGGCAATGCCGGCTATATAATTCGACATCGATGTCTGCAACTTATCTATCGATCCTTTGTAACGACGGTTGAAAGAGACAGCCTTGTTATATGTGAATCCAAAATTCAGATTAGGTATGACACTGCTACCTAATCTGATAGTTGCCACACCGCCGATATTGTCGAGATAAAATTTGGTCTGGTTGTCGGATGTCTTCAACCCCCTTGCATCGGAAGTGGATTTCTGAACATCAAGGTCAAGAGTGAAACCGAGTTCGTTACTGCGGTAAACGCCGATACCGGCTGGATTCTGCGACAAGGTGGAGAGGTCACCGCCAAGAGCACCGAAAGCACCGCCCATTCCCATAAAACGGGCAGTCCCTCTCAAATCTGGCTGCGAAAAACGATATGCATCTATCGCGCTTTGTGCAAAAGCACCGGTTGCAAGGCAGCCCATGGATAAAACGAAGTATAGCTTTCTCATAATTATGAGTTTTGGTTTTCTTAAAACTGTATTGTCTAAGAGTATGTTTAGTTTTAACACGAATTTAAACTAAAATGACTTTTGGAAATTCTTTAAGTCATCATAAAGTGTCTTTTTGGTGCTTTCAGACAAGTTTCGGCAGTCGCAATTCAGAGATTGCTCCTTTCTCAACTTGCTGAAATCCCTCAAAAATACATCTTTATGCTAACATAATTTAAAACTAAACATACTCTAAGAAACTGTTTAAATCCAATTCGTTAATAAACGGTTAAAATTAACAAGTTTCAGAGTCTATTTCATCAGACCACAAAGCATTTATATAAATATAACGTATTTGTTGATAAAATGATTGCAGCGACAAATGAAATTTGCCGCTGCAATCAAAAGGTTTATCTGTGGCGTCCGCGACTTCCGCCTCCACCTCCGCTACGGTGTCCGCCTCCGAATCCGCCTGATCCTCGTCCGGAATTGAAACTTCCTCCGCTATTGTAGCTGTTGCGGTTCGAGTTATAACTGTTATTATTGTAATAACTGTTACGGTTTGTATTGGTATTCGAATTGTTATAGGTTCGGCGGTTATTGGAATTCGAATTGCCCGAATTGGAATTATATGTGCGGTGACCGTTGTTGTTTACGGTATATCCTCTCCGGTTAGTCTGCCGATTTGAACTGTTTGAGTTCACACGGTAGCTTCCGTTTGAGTTCTGTGTGCCATATGACCGATGGTGGTTGTTCGAGCTGCCGCCGAAAATATTTCTGTCTGAAGCATTATTATTCCCATATTGCGGTACTCTCGATCCACCGGGACGACCAACAGGACGATGACCGATATTTCCGCCGGGACGGGTATTGGAAGCCAAGTTTGAACCAGGTCTGTTGGGAAGTCTTCCTCCGGGTCGATAATCTGCATAATGCGGTCTTCCTCCGCCCCAGCCCCAGGATGGACCCCAACCCCAGTTCCAGGATGGTCCCCAGCCCCAGGACGGACCCCAGCCACAGCCCCAAGACGGACCCCAGCCCCAGCTCCAGGAAGGTCCCCATGACCACGACGGACGCCATGCCGGTCCCCAGCCCCAACACCATGGATCGTTCCATCCGTAATAGAAACCGGAATAATATGGCCATGAATAGCCATAGAACGGGGCAAACGTCGGCAATCCGTTATCGAATACAATCTCCACATTACCATAGCTGTTCAGTAGCACATCCTGCAGAATGTCTGAATTGTCTACGACAATGGTAGGATTGTAAAACTTCTGAATCTGCTGGGTATAGACGAAATCCTCATCGTTTTCGGCATGTTTGCCGATCGTGTCAACAGGACTATTGTAATATTGACCCCTACGATTGTATTCGTCAACGTCAATATTTTCAAAATCCTTTATATAGTAAGACTTTTTCTTCTTGGTGGATGTGGAAGCTGTCTTATCTTTCTTCGGATTGTAATAGATGTCATCATATTCCTGCGCGCTTAATCCCAGAGGCGAGACCAATGCGATGGCGGTCAGGCAGTAGAATAATTTTCTCATAGCTTCTATTCCTTAGTTACTTTGACTTTTAGACAAACTGTGTGTAGATATGTTTAAGCCACCTTTGTTAAAAGTGCTTAAAATTAGATTTTTTCTTTGATACACGCAAATATAGCTTGCTAAAAAATGTAAAAGGTCTTGCGCTATCATCGCGCAAGACCTTCGGATTTAAAAGAATGTACTCTTATTCAATTACTTGTTAAACGGGGGAGGGGTGCCTGGATCTTCAGAATCCAAATCTTCCCCGAAATCTTCCGATGGAGTCTGACAGACCGGAGTGTCGGACGAACCATTGCTATTTTCACCCGTTTCATTCTTTTTACTTTCAATCTGCTTATTTATCTCCATAATCTCATCTGTACGCGATTTCCATTGACGCTTGCCAAGAATCTTCTCGACATCATCATGATATATCACTTCTTTTTCTATAAGAAGATCTCTTATCTGATTATGCTGAGCCGCATATTTCCGCAGGATTTCCTTTGCCCTTTCATATTGCTCGTTAACAATGCGCATAACTTCGGCATCTATGATTCTTGCTGTCTCATCGCTATACGGTTTTGTAAAGCCCATATCCTGACCTGTAGAGTCGTTGTAATTGAGATTCGGGAGTTTGTCGCTCATGCCGTATACGAGCACAAGGGAACGTGCTATCTTTGTGCACTTTTCAAGATCGTCGCTCGCTCCGGTACCAATCTGTCCTGTGAATACCTCTTCCGCCGCACGTCCGGCAAGTAGACCGCACATAGTGTCAAGCAATGCCTGCGTAGGAATGATCTGTCGTTCCTCGGGAGCATACCACGCGGCACCGAGTGCACGGCCACGCGGAACAATCGTGACTTTGACCAACGGATTTCCATATTGTATCATCCAGGTAATCGTTGCGTGACCAGCTTCGTGTGTGGCAATAGAGAATTTCTCATCATCGGTGATAATTCTTGATTTTTTCTCAAGACCACCTACGATTCTGTCTATAGCTGCCATAAAATCATTCCAGTCTACAGCCGGTTTGTTGTTACGAGCGGCTATCAGTGCCGCCTCATTGCAGACGTTCGCTATATCGGCACCGGAGAATCCTTGAGTCTGTCGGGCGAGCTGCTCAACATCAAGACGGCTGTTGACCTTGATATTTCTTAAATGGACATTGAATATCTCTACTCTGTCTGAAAGTTCAGGGAGATCTACATATATCTGTCTGTCAAAACGTCCGGGACGAAGCAGTGCCTTGTCAAGCATGTCCGCACGGTTGGTGGCGGCAAGACATATAACACCATTGTTAGATTGAAAACCATCCATCTCTGTGAGCATCTGGTTCAGGGTGTTCTCTCTTTCGTCATTAGAACCCATGTTGGGATTTTTGCCTCTTGCACGACCCACTGCGTCTATCTCATCGATGAATACGATACATGGCGCCTTTTCTTTCGCCTGTTTGAAAAGGTCACGCACTCTGGCAGCACCCACACCGACAAACATTTCAACAAAATCAGAGCCGGACATAGAAAGAAATGGGACATTTGCCTCTCCGGCTACAGCCTTTGCAAGCAGAGTCTTACCTGTTCCGGGAGGACCCACAAGCAACGCGCCTCTCGGAATCTTGGCTCCCAATTCAGTATAACGCTGAGGGTTCTTGAGAAATTCTACAATTTCCTCAATTTCAACCTTTGCCTCTGCAAGTCCTGCAACATCCTTAAAGGTTACATTAGTTCCGTTATTCTTGTCAAAGACAATAGCTTTTGATTTGCCGACATTGAATATTCCTCCACCTCCGGGACCTCCACTCATACGTTTTGACATGTAGACCATAAAGAAAACTATGACAACTATAGGACCGAAATACCAGAAGAGTTTCATAAGGTCGCTACCTTTCTCATAATTGATTTTTATGGCGGGTTTTCCTTCGGCAGACAGAGACTGATTCCAGGAATCAATCTTTTCCTGGATCTTGTCTGAAGAGGGGATAGTGGTTTTGATTTTCATATGTCCTTCAGACATTCTTGAGGTGTCGAACTTTAATTTTTTAGCACCCTGTTGTGTTAGGACTCCTTCGGCAATGCCGTTTTCGGAAAAAACATATATCTTGTCTACATCGCCGGCAAGCGCGTATTTTTCAAAATCTGTCCAGTCAACTTCTTTTGTCTGTGTATTGTCTTGAAAATAATACAGCCCCAATATGCAAAGGATTATAAGTGCATACATCCAATACATGTTGAATAGAGGCTTTTTGTTACGATTACCGGGGCGAGACCCTTTGTTTGGCTGAAACATATTCATATATTTATGGTTTTCAAATTCAAATTTAACGAAACAGGTTCATAAACCTGTCATTCAAGATCCGGTATTCTCGTTATACACGCGTCACTCCATAATTCCTCAAGATTATAGAATTCGCGATACTCCGGCAAAAACACATGAACCATGACATTGCCGTAGTCTATGACGATCCATTGTGAATTTCTATAACCATCATAATTATATGGTTTACTCCCGATGGATTTTTGGATTTCCTCTCGTACGCAATCCGCAATTGCAGAAACCTGCGAAGTGCTTCTTCCCTGACAAATTACAAATTTCGATGTCGGAGCACTTTCAATCGCTTCGAGATCAACCACTGTGATACCGGAACCTTTCTTATCCTGTATCGCATCAATTATTACATTAAGTATATCTTGATTACTATGCATTTATGCTAAGTTGTTTATTATGTATGTCCAGATACATTTGATTTAAAAGATTTAGGACATACTGTCAATATTATGAAAACAAATTTCATGCCAAATCATTATGGCTTATAATATATAACAATTATCGACATGAATTTTCAAATTGATGAGCAGAAATTCTAAAAATTATAGTTTCAGATGCAGTTTGTATCACGTTTATCCGGCTATAATCTTTGAGAGTATCTTAAGTGACCTGAATTCATTACCAGTCTGATACCATTCCGGAAGTTCTCCGCGATACACATATCCGGCTTTTTCAAATAAATTTGAACTTGCGGCATTATCTTCCATGACTTTAGCAACCAGATGCCGTATATTCAAGAGATTGAAGGCATATCTCTCCAATAAATCGAGAGACGCCAGTGCCAGTCCAGACCTTCTTACGTGCGGAAATATGTATATTCCCACAAAAGCGTGCCTATGTTGCACAGAAATATCATACAAATCCGCTATCCCGATTATTTCTTTCTCCGGTTTAGACTCTATTATAAGCCTCAACTGACCGGCACGCACCGGATCTGCATCATACGAAAGTGCGTAATCTGTAAGATTCTGTCTTGAAAGCGGCGCAGACATTCCATTTTGCATCCATTGTTCTGAATCCGATTCCACAATCCACATTGTTTCAGCATCCTCCGGTTCTACAGGCCGAAGCTTTATTATTTCATTCTCAAGAAACATATATGTTATTTTTAAGCAGCTTCTTATTGCCTGTCGTGAAAAGTATCGGAAAACAGCATGCGGTTCTGAATAGACCTGCCTAATGTGAGTTCATCGGCATATTCAAGCTCATTGCCGATACTCAAACCTCGTGCAAGCATTGTTATCTTTACCGGCAGGTGTGCGAGTTTCCTGTATATATAAAAATTGGTTGTGTCTCCTTCCATTGTAGGGCTTAGTGCAAGAATAACTTCCGAGACCTTGTTTTGTTCGACTCTTTCAACAAGGCTGTCAATTTCAAGGTCTGCCGGACTCACACCCTCAAGAGGCGAAATCAAACCGCCCAAAACATGATAGAGTCCTCGATGCTCACGGGTGGACTCAACCGTTATGACATCCTTTACGTTTTCGACCACACAAATAATCGAATGGTCTCTACGCGGATCATTGCATACTGGGCATATTTCATTTTCGCTTATGTTATGACAACATTTACAATATCGTATATTATCCCGCATATCAATGATAGATTTGCCGAGATCAAGCGCTACATTCTTTTCCTGACGCAAAAGATGTAACGCAAGCCTCAGGGCTGTCTTCTGACCAATACCTGGAAGTTTGGCAAGCTCGGCAACTGCATTATCCAACAGGCGGGAATTGAAACTTTGTTCCATATTCAAGATGTAATCTCTCTTTTGATTGCAAAATTAATGATTTTAGACGAATAATGAGTAATTATGTCTTTCGTCTCGGGGTGTATTTTGCTTTTATTATATCATAGGCACGTCTCACAAGCGAGTAGATCTCGTTGTCTGAAACGTCACCGTTCAGATTAAGCTGTATCCAATGGCGCAGGCTCTGATTCAACGGGTTGCTCACCGATGAATGATTCATACGTATCACATCAACCTCATCTGGAGTGGATTTCACTGTAACAGATGTAAAATCGTCAATATCCACGAAGCAGAACATGTGGTCAAGGATATAGAACACCAATATGGAATCATATCGGCGCGCGAACTTTCCAAAAGGCATTTTCTCCGTCACCTTGTCCATTGAAAGGCAGTAGTTGCGAAATTCTTCTATGTCCATATTTTCCTGCATTTATCACGAGAATCAGCCAATTTAGCGATTTTTGTTTTTGTCTGCCTGAGAGCGCTCTTCAGTCCCGGCGATAAGGTTTGACACTGCATCATATCGAGATGTTCTTCAAGTTCGGCAATCAGTTCCGGGAAATGCTGACAAATCCTATATGCCGCATAGATGCTGAAGCATCTGATAGCGTATGGCTCACATTCGGAATTGATCTTAGACATGCAGAAGTCGAGGAAATCTGTGCGTATATCGTCTGCATCATATTCCTGATTTCTCAGGAGCTGGAGAAGCAGGCGTTTCTTGCCTGTGTCTGTCTCAGACAAAAGCATATCAATCATTTCATTTCGCATGGATTCAAGACATTCTGCATCTGTTGCCGGCAGATGAGTCATTGTCCAAAGTGCATTCACACTCGTCATCCGGCATTCAGACAGGGCAAGACTCCATAGTGTGGCTATATTTTCTCTTGAGCCTGACGCCCACAACGCCATTCTCTTGATTTGGGGGATATGAATCCGCTTTGACAATAGCTCCTCTACATTCATTGCCGTATCACATTCTTTCGTTTATCACATTCGACCAGGATACAGGACTTCCATTTCGACTCAATAAGACCCATTGTAAGCCGTAACGGGCAATCCAGGTCCACAGGTATTTTCTTTTCGTATGCCATCTGTCCGGTTTAAATTTTCTTTCCGGTTACAAAGTTAATCACTAACTTTTTAATTTCCATATACCGAAAATTTTTTGTATATGAATAATTTTTCGGTACTTGATTTTAAGAGGGCGAACTCGTCTTGACTTATTTACGAAAGTTATAATAATCAATGATTCGGTAATTTTTACCGAATCATTGAAGATATTGTCATTGCAACTTTGCGTTGGGGACTAATGGTTTCGCGAATTCGCATCAGTATTGCCGACATACACTTCTAAACTCTGCATGGTCATGGGCAAGTAAACGCAGTTGAAGTACACGATTTGCATCTGTAATATATCAAAGCACTAACAAAGCACTAACAGTAAGTCAATTTGCTTAAATCATAAAAAAAATGTAATTTTACAATATGATTGACTATTTGAAAGGGGTTGTGGCAGAAGCCACACCGACATATGCCGTAATCGAATGTTGTGGTGTAGGGTATGAAGTAAACATAACGCTAATGGATTACCCTCTGATCAGCGGCAATCAGGAATGTAAACTGTATGTGCACGAATCGATACGCGAGGACGCACACGTCCTGTTCGGATTCCTAAGAAAAAGAACAAGAGAATTGTTCAGACTCCTCATCGGAGTGAGCGGAGTGGGTCCCAACACCGGAAGACTTATTCTTTCATCCCTTACCGATGAACAACTCGAATCGGCAATAGCTTCAGGGAATGACTCACTTCTCAAAGGAGTGAAAGGCATAGGAGGAAAGACAGCCCAACGCATTATTGTGGATTTGAGGGATAAAATAAAACCCGAGTCAGATGCGTTTATTACAAGTATGCCGGCAAGTGAATCGTATGATGATTCCGTGGCTGCTCTTGTGATGCTCGGATTCTCCGCCCAACAGAGCCAGAAAGTACTCACCAAGGTTTTTGCGAAAGATCCGACGCTCAACACCGAGCGTGCCATCAAGCAGGCTCTTACTATGCTCTGATGCGGTTGAGGCAGATTGATGAAAGAAAGATATATCTTCTTATCGCAGTGTTTTTTTCGACACTGCTTTTGTCGTTTGTGGCAAATTCACAAAAGACCGTACGCAAAACAGTGCCTGAGGTTTCCGACACTAATCCTTTGAAATCAGGTGAATATCCGGCAGATCTTAAAACACCTTCAAATATTACCACTGAAGCTGTATATGATCCTGAACTCGGCATGTTTGTTGTTCACACCAGGCTCGGGGACAAAGACATAGTCACTCCTTTTTTGCTGACTCCCAAAGAATATTCCGATCTAATGATGCGTCAGGATATGTTCGGATATTTCAGACAGCGTAATTCCGAGAGCTATGAAAAGAAAGACAAGCAGCCTTTCAATATTTTCGACATGAATTTCTCACTCGGTCCTCTTGAAAAAGTTTTCGGACCGGGTGGAGTCCGCCTGTCTACGCAGGGATCGCTGCAGCTGTCAATGGGAATAAAAAGCAACAAGACTGAGAATCCTTCGCTTTCTCTTAAAAACCGGCGCAAAACATATTTTGATTTTGATCAGAAAATTCAGGCTACGATAAATGCCTCTGTCGGTGACAAGCTGAAATTCAATATGACTTATAATACCGACGCGACATTCGATTTCGATTCCAAGAACTTAAAACTTAACTATGAAGGCAAGGAAGATGAAATCATAAAGAGTATTGAAGCGGGCAATGTCAGTATGACAACGGGATCAAGCCTTATAAGAGGAGGTACGGCTCTGTTCGGATTGAAAACGAAACTACAGTTCGGCAAGCTTACGCTTACAGGTCTTGTGTCACAGCAGAATTCCGAATCAAAGACAGTTTCTACTTCAGGTGGCGTACAATCTACCAAATTCAGCTTCAAGGCAGACAATTATGATGCTAACAGACACTTTTTCCTCGCACAGTATTTTTATGAGAATTATGATCAGTTTGCATCTCGCCTGCCACATGTGTCCTCGGGAATAAAAATTACGAGAATAGAGGTATGGATAACTAATAAAAACAGCAATTATAATGAATCGCGCAATTTTGTAGGATTCATGGATCTCGGTGAAAACCGAAGACTTGCAAACAGTTATTGGCAGCCTAATTCAGCCTTCAACAATCCTTCCAACCAAAGTAATAATCTTCTAAGCATAATAAAGGGTGAATATCCACAGGCGCGTAGCATAGATATGGTCACGCAGGCCCTTGAGCCATTGCGAGCATATGGCATAGAAGGGGGAAAGGACTTTGAGAAGGTTGAAAGTGCAAGACTGCTCAAATCAAGCGAATATACTCTTAATGACGATTTGGGCTATATTTCTCTTAAATCAGCTTTGACAACAGATGAAGTTCTTGCCGTAGCATATGAATATACATATCAGGGCAAAGTTTACCAGGTAGGGGAGTTCTCCTCAGATGTCACAAACACGTCGGACTGTCTTTATCTGAAGATGCTTCGCAGTACTACAGTCTCCCCTCGTCTGCCTATGTGGCAGCTTATGATGAAGAATGTGTATTCGTTAGGCGCATACCAGCTTCAAAGCAAAAATTTCAAGCTAAATATCAAATTTCTAAGTGACACCACAGGTACAGAGATAAATTATATTCCCGTCGGTCAGATATCGAACCAGCCGCTTCTTCAGGTTATGAATCTCGACAGAATAGATTCGAATCAGGAATCAAATTCCGATGGTTTCTTTGACTACATCGAGGGCTATACAGTGCAGTCGTCAACCGGCAAAATAATATTTCCTGTAGCGGAACCTTTCGGTTCTCATCTGGAACGGAAAATAGGCAATCCGGCAATCGCTTCACAATACGTGTATAAAGAGCTATACGACTCGACTCTTGTTGTAGCGCAACAGTTTGCAGATAAGAACAAGTTTTCTCTGTCTGGTGAGTATCAGGCATCAAACGGAGCGCAGATTCGATTAAATGCGATGAATGTTCCGCGCGGTTCCGTAGTGGTGATGGCAGGTGGTGTTGTATTGACTGAAAACAGTGACTACACTGTTGATTATTCAATGGGCATTGTAACTATTACAAACCAGAGCATAATTGATTCGGGAACAAATGTAAGCGTTACTCTTGAAAATCAGTCCTTGTTTTCCATGCAAAGGAAGACTTTGCTCGGATTGGACGCTCAATATCGGTTTAACAAGGACTTTACTCTGGGGGGAACCATTCTTCACTTCTCCGAAAAATCACTTACTGAAAAAGTAAACATCGGTGATGAGGTAATAAACAACACGATGTGGGGACTTAACGTGAGCTATAACAAGGATTTTATGTGGCTCACCAATTTATTGAATAAAATACCCACAGTAAGCGCAACAGCTCCGTCTCGAATAAACGTGAGTGCGGAATTCGCTCAACTTGTGCCACACAAGCAAAAAAGCGGATCGAACAAAGGGTCAAGCTATATAGATGATTTCGAGGCTACTCAGACCGGCATAGACTTGAGATCTCCATATTCATGGTTCCTTGCTTCGACGCCTTATGACAATTCGGCTGACGCACTTTTCCCGGAAGCCAAGCTAAGCAACGATATCGATTATGGTAAAAACAGAGCATTGCTGGCATGGTATTATATCGACCGGTTATGGACACAGAAAAACTCATCGATGGTGCCCGGATATATGAAAAACGATCCAAGCATGCTCTCTAATCCATATGTCAGAGAAGTCAAGATAGATGAGATCTTTCCATACCGGGATCTTAATTATGGAGAGGCAAATTATATACAGACTCTTAACCTTTCGTTCTATCCGAGAGAGAGGGGACCGTATAATCTTGATGCCGATCGCATTGATGAAAACGGCAATTTGCTGCAGCCCGAAAAGCGCTGGGGTGGCATAATGAAAAAAATGGACAACACCAACTTCGAGACATCGAATGTCGAATATATCCAATTCTGGATGATGGATCCATTCCTTGACTCAGACAATCCCAATACTGAGGGCGGAGACCTTTATTTCAATTTCGGAGAAATAAGCGAAGATATTCTTAAGGACGGCATGAAGAGTTATGAAAACGGACTTCCGATTGACGGCAATAATGAATTCATCGCTGAAACGGTATGGGGAAAAGTATCAAGACAGAATTCGCTGACATATGCATTTGAGAATGCAGCCAACGCAAGACCGATGCAGGATGTCGGTCTTGACGGACTTAAAAACGATGAGGAATTCTCGTTTCCTTCGTATAACGAGTATCTTGACAAGTTGCGGGGAAAACTATCTTCATCAGTCCTTGCCGAAATGCAGAACAATCCTTTTTCTCCGATGAATGATCCGGCGGGTGATAATTATCATTTCTTTCGTTCTCCATATTATGACGAAAAACAGTCGGATATTCTTGAACGCTACAAACACTACAACGGAGTGGAAGGGAACTCACTCTCTCCTGACCAGTCTGACAACCCTCTGTATCAGTCTGCAAGAGCTGTTCCGGATGTCGAAGACATAAATCAGGACAACACACTCAATGAATATGAAAGGTATTTTCAGTATAAAGTCTCGATAAGACCGGAAGACCTTGAGGTGGGCAAAAATTATGTCACAGACAAGGTAGAAAGGCGCGTCAATACTCCCTCCGGTCCGCAACAGGCAGTCTGGTATCAGTTCAAGATTCCTTTGAGTTCGCCGGAGAAAATTGTAGGTGGCATAACGGATTTCTCAACTGTCAGATTCGCCCGAATGTTTATGACCGGATTCAAAGAAACAACACATCTGCGGTTTGCTACTCTGGAACTCGTAAGAGGCGAATGGCGAGATTACAGCTTTAATCTGAATAGTCGCAATGATTCGCCAGCAGAGGGTGAGATCGATATGACAGTGGTCAATATTGAGGAAAATTCAGCAAGAACACCTGTTAACTATGTCTTGCCTCCCGGTGTTGACAGGATTCAGGATCCGGGACAGTCTCAGGCAACGCAGTTAAATGAACAGTCTCTTTCGATTACAGTCAAAGGACTGCAACCCGGAGACGCACGCGGTGTATATAAAAACACGCAGCTTGACATGAGGATATACAAGCGTCTTCAGATGTGGGTGCATGCCGAGGCTCTTATTGACAACATTACATCTCTGCGCAATGGAGACCTTTCTATATTCATTCGCTTGGGGTCAGATGTCAAGAATAATTATTATGAGTATGAGATTCCATTGGAACTGACCCCTCCGGGCAATTATAACAATTTCAATTCAGCTGACAGAGCCCGAGTCTGGCCTTTGGCAAACTATCTGAACATTCCACTGGATGTGTTTACTACCCTGAAGACTTCAAGAAACCGCGATAAGAGCGCAAATGTGGACGGGGTGGGATACACTGTGCTTTATACCGGTCACGATCCCGACAACGTGCAGAATACAGTGGCTGTGCTTGGCAATCCGAGTCTGAGCGATGTTCGGGTTATGCTTATAGGTATTCGCAACAGGTCAAACAGTGTCAAAGACGGTACTGTCTGGGTGAATGAATTGAAAGTAACGGATTTCAACGAGTCCGGCGGCTGGGCGGCAAATGCCAATGTAAATCTTGCAGTGAGTGACATCGCGATGGTTAATTTCTCAGCACATAAGGAGACTTCCGGCTTTGGAGGAGTTGACCAACCGCTTAAATCACGAAGGATGGAGGATTACGAACAGTATAACGTAGCTGTTCAGGGAGATCTGGGTAAATTTTTACCGGAAAAAGCCAAATTGTCGGCCCCTGTTTTTTTCTCAAAGTCTCAGGAAACGATAACACCGCAATATAATCCCCTTGATCAGGACATTCTGTTGAAAGATGCATTGGATGCGGCTCAGACAAAACATGAGAAGGATTCTATAAAAAACTATGCCATTACTAAAAAAAGTGTGGAAAGCTTCTCGATATCCAACTTCAAGTTTAATGTACAAAGCAAGAATCCGATGCCTTGGGATCCGGCAAATTTCACTTTGTCATTCTCATATAACAAACAAAAGAACATAGATCCTACGACAGAATATGAAAATACGAATGATTATCGCGGCAGTTTTCAATATTCGTATTCGCCATATATCAAACCACTCAAACCGTTTGCGTGGATAAAGGGTAAAAGCCGTACGGCAAAGTATTTCCGAGAGTGGGAGATTAACTGGCTTTTCAATAACCTTACATTCTATACGGGCATGCACAGGTATTACTATGAGCAGCAGACAAGAAGCGAAGTGGATGTGGACTTCCAGCTGCCTGTTCAGGTAAGTAAGAACTTTGTCTGGGACCGCCAGTTCAGTATAACATGGAATCTGATAAAATCCCTGAGTCTAACATTCTCAAGCAACACGACGGCAAGAATTGAAGAGACACTCGGTGCGGTAAACAGACGACTCTTCGCCGATAAATACGAACAGTGGAAAGATACCGTGTTGTCTTCGATCAGACATCTCGGCACACCGTGGAATTACAATCAGACATTCACCGGCACCTATCGCGCACCCTTTAACCGCATCCCTGCTCTTGACTATCTGTCAGGTTCGGTGACTTATAATTCTGTCTATAGATGGGACAAGGGAGCGACCGTTGAAGACCTCTATTTAGGCAACACTATCCAAAACCAGACAACGTGGAATGCAGATGCGAGATTGAATTTCGAGACTCTTTTCAACAAATCCAAATATCTTCAGAAAATCAACAAAAGATTCTCGTCATCCACTTCCGCACGCAATAGCAATTCCCGAAACAATGCGGCAAGAAAGCGTGATAAAAAATTCGAGAGGGCATTTACACTGTCACCGGATACAAGCACTTTGGTTAAGCATAATCTTAAAACTAAAAAGATAAAGTTCGCAGCTGTTGCCAACGGACAGCCTAAAAAACTAAATTTCAAAATTATTGACGAGAATACAGTTGAGATTCTTGACAGAGGCTCTCAGACGGTAAAAATAACAGTTAGGGAAAACAATGTTGAAAAGAAAAATTTCGCGACAGAACTGGCTGAATACAGTCTGCGTTTCCTGATGATGCCCCGCTCCCTGTCATTCAGATGGAGAAGCGGTCATTCATTGAATCTACCTCTTTTTTCTCCAAATGTGGGTAATGTTTTCGGACAGTCACTGTCGCACGGACCAATGTCTCCCGGTCTTGACTTCGCCTTTGGCTTCTATGATAAGGACTATGTTGACAAAGCGCTCGACAGGGGATGGCTTATAACCGGTTCTGATCAGATTTCTCCTGCATTGTGGACTAACAACAAGGAGTTTAATTTTGAATTGAATCTTGAGCCTATAAAGGGGCTTAAAATACTTCTTACCTCGAACCTTACAGATTCGAGAACAGAGCAGATGCAGTTCATGTATGCAGGTATGCCGACATCATACTCGGGATCGTACATGCGCACACATGTGGCGATTATGTCTGCAATGAGAAATTACAAAGCGGAAGACGGTTATGCATCAGAAAGCTTTAACAGGTTCCTTTCTTATATCCCTCAGGTAGCACAGCGTGTCGAGGCTTCCTATCACGGATCGGTTTATCCTGCATCAGGATTTCTTGAAGATTCACCTCTTGCCGGAACAGTGTATGATGCAGGACAGGGAGGTGTGAGTGCAACAAGTTCTGATGTGCTTATTCCAGCCTTTCTTGCTGCCTATAGCGGTATAAGCCCGGACAAAATCAGTCTCAAGCACTTTGAAGGACTAAACGCCATGCGACCGAACTGGCGCGTAACCTATGACGGACTTATAAAGCTTGGCAACCTGCAGAAATGGTTCAAAGCTTTTACTCTTACTCATGCGTATCAGTGTACATATTCGGTAGGATCATATTCAAGTTTCATGAATTGGGTGAGTATTGGAGAGGACAGAGGCTTCATTCTTAATGAGCAGACAGGATTGCCGATTCCGTCTTCTCCGTTCAATATCACATCAGTAGCCATAACAGAGAAGTTCGCTCCTTTATTTGGTGTAAAAGTGACTCTTTTCAATGATCTTACGTTTAATGCGGAGTATCGCGATGCGAGAACACTTAATCTAAATACGTCAGCCGGTCAGATTGTCGAGACTACAAGCAAACAGTTATCAGTCGGAGCGGGATACAAGATAGCCGATTTCAACAAGATATTGAAAATTGGCAGTCGGCAGGGTGGAGTATCCAACGATCTTTCTGTAAATCTTGACCTTGCATTGTCAAATAACCAATCCCTGATTCGCAGGATTGAGACAGCTTTTACGCAAGCAACCAACGGGACACGCACATTCTCCGTTAATTTTATGGCAAGCTACATTCTAAGCAAACGCATAACATTGTCAGCTTTCTTTGATCACCAGGTCAACACGCCTCTTGTATCAAGTTCCTCCTACCCGACATCCAATTCAAATTACGGAGTCGCAGTAAATGTGTCACTTGCTCGGTAGATTGCCGCACCTACCGAGAAGATCTTTAATATATGCAGGCTTTTTTGTAATTTTGCATTATGTATTGGATAGAAAATATATTATTCGAGCATTCCGCTGTCCAGGCCGTAATCGTGATTTCAATTATCATCGCCATCGGTCTTGGTCTGGGGAAAATACATGTCTGGGGCATTTCGTTAGGTGTTACATGGGTGTTTTTTGCGGGGATTCTCGCCGGTTATCTCGGATTCTCCATAGACTCCGGAATGCTTAATTTCGCACAGAGTTTCGGTCTGATTCTGTTTATCTACGAATTAGGACTTAAAGTCGGTCCAGGATTCTTCAGTTCATTCAGACAAGGGGGAATTAAACTTAATCTATTAGGACTGTCCACTGTCATGCTGGGCACCGGTGTCGCAATCGGCTTGAGCTACATGTTCAGTGTGCCGATGTCGGATATGACAGGGATAATAAGTGGAGCAACAACAAATACTCCCGCTCTTGGAGCCGCGCAACAAGCACTTCAGCAGCTTGGCATATCTGCCAATGGCGCGGCATTGAGTTGCGCAGTGACATATCCCCTCGGTGTCGTAGGTGTGATACTGGCAATAATCATTGTAAGAAAAATTGCTGTAAAGGACTCTGACATCGTTGTTAATACTTCTGAAGAAGATCACAATACATTTATAGCGACATTTCAGGTCAAGAATCCAGCCGTATTCGACAAAAGTATAAAGGAGATAGCAGCCATCACTCCAATAAAGTTTGTCATATCCCGTCTTTGGCGTGACGGAGAAGTAAGTATACCGACATCCGATATAAAGGTGGCGTCAAACGACAGATTGATGGTGATAACTACTGAAGCCGATGTCGATGCATTGACTGTTCTGTTTGGCGAACATGAAAGCCGGGACTGGAACACAGGTGATATTGACTGGAACAAAATCGACAGTTCGCTCACTTCAAAAATATTGGTTATCAGTAAACCGGAATTAAATGGTAAGAAGCTCGGCAGCCTGCGTCTGCGCAACAACTATGGAATTAATATAACAAGAGTCAGCAGAAGCGGTGTCAGGCTTTTGGCAACACCAAGTCTTGTTCTCCAGCTTGGAGACAGGCTGACTGTGGTGGGTAAAGAGAACCAGATTGAAAGAGTAGCGGAAGTTGTAGGCAATACCGCAACCAAACTTAAAGATCCTAATCTTGCGGTTATATTTGTCGGCATTGTGCTGGGTCTGCTTTTAGGTTCCATTCCTATTGTGATTCCTGGAATTTCGGCACCTGTCAGACTTGGTCTGGCTGGTGGACCGATTGTCGTTGGCATCTTGATGGGACGATTTGGTCCTCGTTTTCAAATGGTAACATACACAACACGAAGTGCGAACCTAATGCTGAGAGGCATCGGGCTATCCCTGTTTCTTGCCTGTCTCGGACTTGATTCAGGCGCTCATTTCATAGACACAATCATGAAGGGGGATGGCTTGTTGTGGATTGCACTCGGATTCATAGTAACTGTTATTCCTGTAGTTCTGATGGGGCTGATTTCGCTTCGCATATCCGGACTTGATTTCGGTTCGACATGCGGCATGCTTTGTGGTGCTATGGCTAATCCGATGGCTCTTAACTACGCAAACGATACGATACAGGGTGATAATCCAGCTGTAAGTTACGCAACTGTTTACCCAATAGCAATGTTCTCTCGTGTTGTTATTGCGCAGCTGCTGATACTTATTTTTATGTAAATAATGAGATTACACACAAAACAGGTCGCATCGCGGAAAACACGATGCGACCTGTTTTTTATACAATCTCCGATTAAAGGATTATTAAAAGAATCCTGTCACACTATTGTCAAGGCTGTAGACAACCTGCTTACCGGAAAGGTTTGAAACCGAATATGCCGCTACTCCATCTGTTGTAGTGAAAATCACAGTCCTGTCATTTTCCCTGCCTTCATATTTCTTTGCAGAAGATTCAAGTAACCATTTGTCTCCGTCTCTGTTGATAACAACAGATTCATCAGGGTTGTTGGCAACCTTGAAAGTCCCGGCAGATGGCACTTTTATAGCATCTTCCATGGCAATCACATTCTGCATTACCATTCCACGCAAACCGGGAGAATATTCAACAACATACCAGCCGCCTTTACGCTCTATTACCGCGAATACCATGCCGGTCTTAAGAATGACAGGGTCATCATTCTTATTGAGAGCCGCACATTCATCCTTGGCAACAGGTGCCTCGAAAACCTTTGTATCTTTTGCGATAACAATGTGATTCTCGGCGCAAACTGTTATGGCGATACAAACCCCTGCAAATGCAGTAACAAGATATCTATTCATAAGTACATCATTTCAGATGGAGCAATTCCATTATCTTTTCTAATGCCAGTGAAACGCCTTCTGCATCTTTGCCTCCTGCCTGCGCGAAGAAAGGCTGACCGCCGCCGCCACCCTTAATGAGTTTCGCAGCTTCACGCACTATCTGACCTGCATTCAGCCCTTCTTTCACGAGATCGTCCGATAACGCAACGGTAAGAAGTGGCTTACCTTCGGAAACCGTCACTCCCACAAAAGCAGTATGATCTGTGCATTCGCGTCTCACGGTGAAAGCAACGTTCTTCACGATATCAGGCAGACGAATGCCTGATAATGAAACAAGCTTAATACCATTTATATCTTTTGCCGATGCAATAGCCTCTCTGCTCATCGTTGCAATCCGCTCTGCCATAAACTCCTCGACCTGATGCCGAAGGTCTGCATTCTCACCGATAGCTCGTGTTACAGCGGTTTTAATATCGGCAGAGCCACCAAGGAGTCCAGCAACATCCTTCATCATATCCTGAAGATTATCCATCATGTTTTCGACACCGGTTCCGGTCACAGCCTCTATTCTGCGAATGCCGGCTGCAATCGAGCTCTCCGACAGGATCCTAAGCATGCCTATGTTTCCGGTATTTGCCACATGAGTTCCACCGCATAACTCAACAGAGGATCCGTACTTGACAACTCTGACCTTGTCTCCGTACTTTTCTCCAAAGAGAGCCATGGCACCCATTTCACGGGCTTCGGCAATCGGCAGCTCCCTGCATTCCTCAAGATTCATAGCCATGCGTATTCTTGAATTGACAAGATGCTCGACCTGTCTCAATTCTTCCGGTGTTACTTTTTGGAAATGAGAGAAATCAAAACGTAACACTTCCGGAGATACAAATGATCCTTTTTGCTCTACATGTGTGCCAAGCACCTCACGTAAAGCTTCATGGAGAAGATGGGTTGCCGAATGGTTGGCAGAAGTGGCGGCTCGGGCAACCTTGTCAATTCGTGCTGTCATGACTTCGGTCGGATCGGAAGGAATCTCATAAGACAGATGAACACCTACGTTATTCTCTTTCTTTGTATCAAATATGTTGACAATCTCTCCTGATGGAGAAACAAGCACACCCTTGTCTCCGACTTGTCCTCCCATCTCTGCATAGAATGGAGTCTTTGACAACATTATCTGGTAATATTCCTTACCTTTTTGTTTGACCTTACGGTAACGAAGTATTCTGGCGGGAGTCTCTGTCAGATCATACCCGACAAATTCTTCTTCTCCCTGCGAAACCTCAACCCAGTCTGTCGCTTCCACAGCAGCAGCATTGCGCGCCCGATCCTTCTGTTTCTTCATCTCTTTGTCAAAACCATCTCTTTCAAGCCCCATGTTCTGTTCCCGGAGAATAAGTTCTGTAAGGTCAAGAGGGAAACCGTAGGTGTCATACAGCACAAACGCGTCTTCTCCGGCAAGATTTTCTTTACCGGCGTCTTTTGATTTCTTTATGAACGAATCAAGTAGTCGTATGCCGTTGTCAAGTGTGCGAAGGAATGAATCCTCTTCTTCCTTGATTACTTTTTTAATAAGTTCTTTCTGAGCCGGAAGTTCCGGATATGCATCACCCATCTGCTCGACAAGAGTATCCACAAGCTTATAAAGGAATGCCTCTTTCTGATCAAGGAATGTATATACGTATCTTACGGCTCTTCTTAAAATCCGACGTATCACATAACCTGCCTTTGCATTTGAAGGAAGTTGTGAATCTGCTATTGAAAACGCTATCGTGCGCACGTGATCGGCAGCTACACGCATCGCAATGTCAACTTTCGTATCCGTGCCATACTTTTTGCCGGACAGTTCTGAAATCTTATAGATAAGAGGGGTAAATACATCGGTATCGTAATTTGACTTTTTACCCTGTAATGCCATACAGAGACGCTCGAATCCCATGCCCGTATCAATAACTTTCGCGGGAAGCGGCTCAAGATGACCGTCGGCTTTTCTGTTATATTGCATGAACACAAGATTCCAGATCTCTATTACAAGTGGATTGTCTTTATTCACAAGTGTGGCTCCATCTGTAAGTTTACGTTCCTCATCACTGCGAAGGTCAATATGAATCTCGGAGCAAGGACCACAAGGACCAGTCTCACCCATCTCCCAGAAATTGTCATGGCGGTTACCATTGATGATATGTGATGCGGGAAGATGTTTCTCCCAGATACCTGCGGCCTCGTTGTCACGCTCCAGACCTTCCGGGGCATAACCTTCGAAAACAGTGGCATAGAGACGGTTCGGATCAAGTTTTACGACTTCTGTGAGATATTCCCACGCCCAGTCTATCGCCTCTTTCTTGAAATAGTCGCCGAAACTCCAGTTTCCGAGCATTTCAAACATTGTGTGATGATATGTGTCATGACCCACTTCCTCAAGGTCATTATGCTTGCCTGATACACGCAAACATTTCTGAGAGTCTGTCACTCTCTTGGCTTCAGCAGGGCGATTCCCGAGTATGATATCCTTAAACTGGTTCATACCGGCATTGGTGA
>Ga0137306_101202_pt1 | contig 27807 bp, 23 predicted proteins | sample Inofroosms_March_FD_97187 | JGI IMG/M metagenome (GOLD analysis project Ga0137306, IMG submission 97187) | Mouse cecal microbial communities from Vienna, Austria - N-Acetylneuraminic and N-Acetylglucosamine D2O microcosms_March | ecosystem: Host-associated > Mammals > Digestive system > Large...
GTCACTGCGGAAAGCAGACGCGGAAATGATAGAAGTAGAGTGAGACGATTTTGCCGGAATAAATCTCAGGTAAAACCGGCAGAATTATTTTTTTTAACAAATAGTTAGTAATAGCTAATTTCAGTAAGCGTTGAAAAACACTTACCTGAAAATATAAAAATTGCCGAAAGGAAAACAGGAGGTCGGAAAATGTCTGTAAAAATAGCATTGGCAGGAAATCCAAACTGCGGAAAAACCACGTTATTTAATGTACTGACCGGTTCCAGCCAGTTTGTGGGAAACTGGCCCGGTGTAACGGTGGAGAAAAAGGAAGGGAAACTGAAAGGTCATAAAGACGTTGTCATTATGGATTTACCAGGTATTTATTCCCTTTCCCCTTATACGCTGGAGGAAGTGGTTGCCAGAAATTATCTGATTGGAGAGCGTCCCGATGCGATTTTGAATATTGTGGACGGAACCAATCTGGAAAGGAATCTCTATCTTTCCACTCAGTTGATGGAGCTGGGAATCCCTGTGGTTCTGGCTGTGAATATGATGGATGTAGTTCAGAAAAACGGAGATCAGATACATATCAGGAAGCTCAGTGAGAGCATGGGCTGCCCGGTGGTGGAAATCTCCGCACTGAAGGGCGATGGGGTGAAAACAGCGGCGGAACAGGCGCTCCATGCGGCGAAGAATCAGAAAGCAGCAAAAGCAGTACATGAATTTTCACCGGAGCTGGAAGGAATTTTAAACGCTGTGGAAGGTAAGCTGGGAAATGAAATACCGGAGGAACAGAAGCGTTTCTTTGCTGTTAAACTGCTGGAGCAGGATAGCAGGATTGGAGAAAGCATGAAACATGTGCCTGATGTGACAGCAGAAATAGCAGCTCTGGAACAGGAAATGGACGATGATGCGGAGAGTATCATTACCAATGAGCGGTATGTGTATATTTCTTCTATTATAAAGGGGTGTTATACCAGACAGCAGAAAGAAAAAATCACAGTTTCCGATAAGATTGACAAAATCGTAACAAACAGGATTCTGGCGCTGCCCGTTTTTGCGGCGGTGATGGCCCTTGTGTACTATGTTTCCGTTACCACAGTGGGAAGCTGGGCCACCGACTGGGTAAATGACGGGGTATTCGGCGAAGGATGGAATCTGTTTGGCCTGGAGAGCCTGCATGTGGCGGCAATTCCGGAACTGCTTTCCGGCGGACTGGAAGCCATTGGCTGTGCTGCCTGGCTGCAGGGCCTGATTGTGGACGGAATTGTGGCAGGTGTGGGCGCTGTGCTGGGATTTGTGCCCCAGATGCTGGTGCTGTTTCTGTTCCTGGCATTTCTGGAGGCCTGCGGATACATGGCCAGAGTGGCTTTCATCATGGACCGTATTTTCCGTAAATTCGGTCTTTCCGGGAAATCCTTTATTCCCATGCTGATTGGAACGGGCTGCGGTGTGCCGGGAATTATGGCCTCCCGCACCATCGAAAACGACAGAGACCGGAAAATGACCATTATGACCACCACGTTTATTCCCTGCGGTGCAAAGCTGCCCATTATCGCGCTGATTGCAGGAGCATTTTTCGGGAATGCCTGGTGGGTTTCCTGGAGTGCGTTTTTCGTGGGAATTGCAGCGGTAATCTGTTCCGGGATTATTTTGAAGAAAACAAAAATGTTTGCAGGGGAACCGGCTCCTTTTGTGATGGAGCTTCCGGCCTATCATATGCCCACGGTTGGAAATGTATTAAGAAGCATGTGGGAGCGGGGCTGGTCCTTTATCAAAAAAGCAGGGACAATTATTCTTTTATCGACGATTTTTGTATGGTTTACCACTTATTTCGGCTGGGTGGACGGACAGTTCCGTATGCTGGATGATATGGAAATCGACCACAGTATCCTGGCTTCCATCGGAAATGTATTTGCATGGTTCTTTATTCCCCTTGGCTGGGGCGACTGGAAATCTGCAGTGGCTGCCCTTACCGGACTGGTGGCAAAAGAAAATGTGGTGGGAACTTTTGGAATTCTCTTTGGTTTTGCAGAAGTGGCGGAAGACGGAAGCGAAATATGGGGAACTCTGGCAGGTCATATGACAGGGGTTGCAGCTTATTCTTTCCTGGTGTTTAATCTGCTGTGTGCTCCCTGTTTTGCGGCCATGGGCGCTATCAAACGGGAAATGAACAACATAAAATGGTTCTGGTTTGCCATCGGCTATCAGTGTCTTTTGGCCTATATAGTGGCATTGTGCATTTACCAGATTGGAACCTGGATTACTGTGGGAACCTTTGGCATCGGAACCGTTGTGGCCATGGTTCTGATTGCAGGATTTATATATCTGCTGTTCCGTCCTGGAAGAGAAACATCTTTCCGGAAAATAAAAGGTATGGCAGGAGAAAGAGTGTAAGAAAGGTTTTTCAGGGAATACTGACGGTAAACCATAACAGCCGGTTCGGGACGAGCGTACGGTGTGCGAAATCTGCAAGGCTGAAATTTTTACAGAGACAGGAGCAACAAAGATGTATATTTTCACTGGTTTACTGATACCTTTTCTGGGAACAGCACTGGGAGCGGGAAGTGTGTTTTTCCTGAAAAATAATGAACTGAATCCCCTGGTACAACGGGCGCTGCCGGGGTTTGCCTCCGGGGTGATGGTGGCGGCGTCCGTCTGGTCCCTTCTGATTCCTGCCATGGATGCTTCTTCTTCCATGGGAAAGCTGGCTTTTCTGCCTGCAGCAGTGGGATTTGCCCTGGGAATCGCTTTTCTGCTGGGCATGGACCGGATGGTGCCCCATCTTCATCTGAATCCGGAGCAGCCGGAAGGCCCCAGAAGCAGGCTGAAGAAAACCACCATGCTGGTACTGGCTGTTACCCTTCACAATATTCCGGAAGGCATGGCGGTAGGAGTAGTATTTGCAGGGCTCCTTTCCGGGGAGCAGACCATTTCCCGGACCGGGGCGCTGGCGTTGTCACTGGGCATTGCCATTCAGAATTTCCCGGAAGGAGCCATTATTTCCCTTCCTCTGAAAAAGGAAGGCGGAAGCCGCCGGAAAGCATTTCTCTACGGACTCCTTTCCGGTATTGTGGAGCCTGTGGGAGCAGCGGTTACCCTTCTGGTGACAGGCCTTGTGGTGCCCCTTCTGCCTTACCTGCTTTCCTTTGCGGCCGGCGCCATGATTTATGTGGTGGTGGAAGAACTTCTGCCGGAATCTTCTCAGGGCCCCCATTCCAACGTGGGTACCCTGGGATTTGCTTTTGGGTTTCTGCTCATGATGGTACTGGATGTGGCTCTGGGATAGGGCGGAAATCCCGATGGGATTGCTGTAGTATGTTCTGCCGGGATTCCGGGCTTCTGTCCGGTATGTCTGTCAGGATTCCGGACTGTGATTCAGAAAATCAATCAGCGGTTCCGCATATGCTTTATCTGAAATATCATAGGAAGATGAGATGGCCCGTTCCATTTCCAGCTCCTGGGGCGTCTTGTCTTTCTTCTTTTTCATCATCTTTGCCATGGTCTTCATCATCAGTCTGTCTGTCAGGGACATTCTTTCATAGCACAGGCCGCCGGGCATATAAAAATGAGGAATATCTTCCAGTTCTTTTCCGGTGAGGTTCTGAGTCCAGAATTCATTTATGGTGTCTTTAGCAGTGGCAGGCATGGCTCCTGTGACAAACAGCAGGAATCTTTGGGCAGTGCTTTTGCGAAACATATCCCTTATTTTTTTATATCCGTCAATCCTGCCCGCATGGGCCCGGCTTCCGAAAATAATCACGTCACAGCCGGACATCAGTTCCGGGGTTGCCTCTTTATAATCCACCAGCCGGCCTCCTGTTTTCTGAGCAATCAGTCTGGCATATTTCTTCGTAAATCCGGTGCTGCTTTTGTATATAATCATAATATTATCTTTCATGAAAATTTTCCTCCTTCTGATTTAATGCCTGTGCTATAAATGCCTGGCAGGCCAGCTCCTGCTGCATGTGAATTTCTTCCAGGGGGATACCCGGCTTCGTCATGGAAAAAATGGTTCCGATTCCAATGGTGTAAATCAGCATATGCAAATGAAGTTGTTTTGCCCGAGAGATACTGATGTTCAATTCCCTGGCAATAAATTCGGAAACCTGCGGACTGGTTTCTTTCTGATATAAATCCTGCAGAGAGGAGATACCCTCTCTTCTGTGCAGAACAAATATTTTAAACAGATGGGGTTCTTCCTCGGCCAGCTGAATAAAGGCTTTTCCGGTACTGCGGAACAGGTCTTTTGAATCAATATGGGCTGCAATATACTTCTGTATAAAGTCGCTGGTCTTTGCGGCCACATCCTGCCGCAGACTGTCCATGTTCTTACAGTAGCTGTAAATTGGCTGCACGGAACAGCCGATGGTATCGGCAATGGTTTTGACCATGACATGTTCCATGCCTTCTTTTCTGGCTATTTCAAATCCGGCGTTAATAACCATTTCTTTTGTGATTCTCTGTTTTGGCATATTAATCTCCATATAATCATTTTATATAAATAGTTTATATAAAATGATTATATATATCTGAATGGAGATTGTCAATAAGAAAGAGGAAAGACAGACGACCCGGAGCGTATATTTTTTTCCGTATGGGAAATACTGACAGAAACAGGCATTTGCGAAACTCAGTAATTGTGCTGGTTTCATGTACAATTCAAAGAATTTAAATATAAATATTTTCTCATGCAAAAGGTGAGAAATGCATTTCAGCACCATGGAAGCGAGACTCAAAGAAGCATGGAAGATTCTGCTGAACATGATTCTTTGTATTCAGAGGCTCGCTGGAATGTCCGGTGCGTCTGGCATTTCGGCCTTTAGTATGAAGAAAATATTTAAGAAAAATTGTGCTAATTGTACATGAAATTTTGATAACTGGATAGTTTCGCACTTGCCTGACTGACAGAAAAAGGAGAATGAAATATGGATAAATATCTTTGTGAGCCATGCGGCTATGTTTACGACCCCGAAGTGGGAGATCCGGACAACGGAATTGCACCAGGTACTTCTTTTGAAGATTTGCCGGAGGACTGGGTGTGTCCCTGGTGCGGCCTGGGAAAAGATGTGTTTGTGAAAGAAGGAGCATAGCCGTGCCTGGCTATGTTCTTTTTTTCACCTGATTCCGGTTCTGGCATTAGAAAAAAGAAAGAAACTGGCTCTATAAAATCGACGTCATAAGGCGTATTATACGGATGAAAAATCAAAAGCCTGCATTGCGGACAGAAAGAAGGAAATATTATGTACAAGATTATGACGCCGGGGCCTACCCAGGTGAAAGAAAACATCCGTCTGGCCAGAGCCAGGGAGTGCACCAACCCGGATTTGGATGAAACTTTTGTGGAATTTTACAGAGAAACCTGCGAAAAAATCAGCCGCCTGCTTCATACGGAACATGAAACGCTGATTCTGGACGGGGAAGGAATTCTGGGACTGGAAGCCGCCTGCGCCTCCCTGACAGAGCCGGGGGACAGGGTTCTGGTGCTGGATAACGGGATTTACGGAAAAGGATTTGCAGATTTTGTATCCATATACGGAGGCCGGCCAGAGCTTTATACGGTGGATGATACAATGCCCATAGACCCGGAAGCTCTGAAAAAGTTTCTGGAGAAAAACCATGATTACAAGTACGCCACACTGGTACACTGCGATACGCCCAGCGGTATGCTGAACGACATTCATGCGCTCTGTCCCCTGCTGAAAAAATACGGGATTCTGACAGTGGTGGATTCGGTGTCGGCCATGTTCGGGGAACGGGTGGATGTGACAGAAGCACAGGCTGACATTCTCTGCGGCGGTTCTCAGAAAGCAGTTTCCGCACCTCCCGGACTGACTTTTGTGACCGTAAGTCCGGAAGCCAAAAAAGCCATGGCAGAGCGAAAAACCCCCATTGCATCCTTTTATGCCAGCCTGAAAGTGTTCGAAGGCTATTATGAGAAAAAATGGTTTCCATATACCATGCCCATCAGCGATATCTACGGCCTGCGGGCGGCTGTTGACAATATTGAACAGGACAGTGATATGCTGGCCCGCCATGCCGCAATCGGAACGGCCTGCAGGCAGGCTCTTACGGAGGCGGGACTGCAGCTTCATCTGAAACAGGGATTTTCCAATACGGTGACGGTATTTGATGTGCCGGAAGGAACCACAGCCCAGGAGATTCTCACAACCATGCGTGAGGAGCACAACATTATGCTGGCCGGCTCTTTTGACAGTCTGGCCGGGCAGGTCATCCGAATCGGACATATGGGAACCAACGCAGCCTTTGCAGACATGGAGGAAACCATGGAAGCGCTGGAGCAGACCATGAAAAAACTGGGAATAAATCTGAAATGCTCCTTAAAAGAACAGTTCTGTGCGCGATTTCATCTCTTGACAGAAAAGTAATATTATGAGATAGTAAGCAGAAAGGAAAAACATGGTGGAATGTTAGTTTGGAAAGGAAAGCGGGAGAAGATATGTCAGTTACAGACAAAATCAACCAATTGAAAAAAGAGCGGAATGCTGTGATTCTTGCCCATTATTATGTGGACGATGAAGTGCAGGCAATTGCTGACTATGTGGGAGATTCTTTTTACCTCAGTAAAATTGCCACAATGGTAAAGGCAGAGACTATTTTATTCTGCGGAGTATCTTTTATGGGAGAAAGTGCGAAAATTCTCAATCCGGAAAAGACTGTCATTATGCCGGATATGGGAGCGGACTGTCCCATGGCCCATATGGCAGATATTGAGAAAATCAATGAGGCCCGGAAACAGTATGAAGATCTGGCAGTAGTCTGCTACATCAATTCTACCGCAGAACTGAAGACGTATTCCGATGTATGCGTTACCTCCTCCAATGCGGTGAAGATTGTGAAGGCGCTGCCGAATCAGCATATTTATTTTATTCCGGATGAGAATCTGGGACGTTATGTGGCTTCCCAGGTACCGGAGAAACATTTTATTTTCAACGACGGATACTGTCATGTACATACCAGCATTCTGGCCAAAAATGTGCAGATTGTGAAGGATATCCATCCCAAAGCGGAGATTCTGGTACATCCGGAATGTACCATGGATGTGATTGCCATGGCAGATTACGTGGGCAGTACCTCAGGTATTATCAAGCATGTGACAGAGAGTAAGGCGAAAGAATTTATTGTATGTACGGAAATGGGCGTTCTCTATGAGCTGCAGCTGAAAAAGCCCAAAAAACTTTTCTTCGACGCAGGACAGAAAAAATGTTCGGATATGAAGCGGGTTACGCTGGAGAATGTGGCGGAAGCGCTGGAGCAGATGACAAATGTGGTGGAAATGGATGAAGATCTGCGGCTGCGTGCCAAAAAGCCTCTGGAGCGTATGCTGGAACTGGGGTAGGGGCCCTGATACGGATACCGCTGTTATGTCAGAGGAAACATGTCTGGGGCTGTTTGGAAAGAGGGAGAACAGGAGATGGCTCGAAATAAGAATCCGGAAGAAACCGTACAGCTTATTCTGGACGTGTCCACACGGCTGTTTATGGAAAAAGGTTATGAATATACTTCTGTGCAGGATATTATAGATCATCTGGGAGGACTCAGCAAAGGCGCCATTTATCATCATTTTAAATCAAAAGAAGATATTCTGATTGCAGTGATAGAAAGGATGACGTCAGAGTCCAATCGTCTTCTGGCAGAAATCAGGGATCGTTCTGACCTGAACGGCAGGGAAAAGATGAAAACTATTTTCAGAGCGTCCATCTGCCGGCCGGTACAGGATGAAATCTTTACGGTGGCTCCGAATTTCCGCAACAATCCGAAATTACTGCTCAGCCTTCTGGAAGATACGGTAAATGAGGTGGCGCCACACTATATTCAGCCCATTATCCGGCAGGGAATGGAAGACGGCTCCATACGGACCGATTATCCCGAAGAACTGGCGGAACTGATTATCCTTGTGGCAAATGTCTGGATGAATCCCATGATATTTGACAAAACGCCGGATGAATCTTATCGCAGGTTCATGATATTCCGGCAGATGATGGAAGGCTTCGGCCTGGATGTTGTGGATGATGAACTTCTGGACAGGCTGCTGGAATTAGCAGCTATTTATGATAAAAAGAAACAGGAACCGGGAGATGAAACACACTGAATGCAGGAGCAGGTGTTTCATCTCCCGGTTTTTATCTTACAGGAAATACTATGTTGCTGTGAAGTGTTAAAGAATATGGATTTCCTATAAGATAAAGCCCTTCGGGCGGGATGCGCAGCTCGCGGAGATGAAGTTATTGCCAGGCAATCCGCTCGCGCGCGGAGAATGCGCCTGCGCATTCTTTTTATCTTATCTGACAGGAATATCTACACGCTTTCTTTTTTCCGGTGTAAATACCTGGCCAGATACACAAAGGGGGTATCTGCAATACTTGTCACCAGGAAGATAATATAGCTGGACATGGCAATGGAAATCAGAGTGGCGGTGTTATGGGTTCCGAGAAATGCTCCCCAGGTAAATAACAGGGTATTCAGAAGCTGGGATACCATGGTGGAACCGTTGTTTCTAAGCCACAGGAATTTCCTGGAGTCGCCGAATTTCTGTTTGGTATAGGCCCACCATTTATGGTAAGCCCACACGTCGAAAAGCTGGACAATAACATACACCACAATACCCACAATCATCAGCCTCGGCGTGTTGGAAAAAACAGTGCGGATGGCCGGAGAGGCGAAATCATTTTCATTGGGCACATACAGCATCCAGGACTGGCTGATTAAAATAAAAATAACCGAGGTGGCAATGCCCAAGTAAACAGCCTGCTGTGCAGATTTTTTGCTGTAAAGCTCGCTTAAAATATCCGTTACCAGAAAAGTGGAGGCAAACAGGATGTTGCCCAGCGTCATTTCCATGCCGAAAGCATTTACCACAATCAGCACCTCCACGTTTGCGGCGATGGTGGCAATTACTGTCCACAGATACAGTCCCTGTTCCTGAAACAGCCGAAACAGAATCAGCACCGCGGAAAAAGTCAGAATCAGGGATACCAGTAAAAGAATTTCATTCTGCATGTTCTACCACACCTCCTACGCCGAAAGCAGTATTTTCCATCAAAATATCTACCCGGTCATTGCCCTTATATTTCGGATAAACCTCTCTGGTGAAAGTTTCAATTACACGAGGATCCGGCTTCACGGGCTTTTTGTTTTCCTGCATGATATTGACGCATACCCGTTCAAAACAGGTAAGTCCTGTCTGAATATCCCCATCCATGCTTTCCGCAGTCTGGCCCGGAATGCCCTGCAGAAGGCAGACTTCGTCAAAGTATGCTGCAATTTCTTCCGGAGAGGACGCGTCAATGCCCTTTGCCAGATAGCTTTCCCGGAACAGGGAGTCGAAGGTTTCCACGCCGGTTTTTATTTTCAGCTCCACGCCTGATGCTCCAAAACGCCGGCGGAAAGGGGCGATGGCTTCCCGGTGCCTCCAGTGGCATTCAAAATGTACCTGCCGGATATTACAGCGCCGGCAGACGGTTTCAATCAGGGCAACGGTGTCTTCATCCAAATCCACGAAACTGCCGGAATTGATGACTTCCAGCTTTCCGTGGATTCCCGTTACCTTCTCCAGCTGTTCCCGGTTCAGGGCAAAATTTGCGCCGGAATCCGGGGAGAAATCCAGATGATAGTCGCAGAAGCGGCATTTTCTCCAGGAACAGCCCTGGCCCCGCAGCATGACAATTTCGCGGGGATTTTTTTCGTTGATTACCGCATAGCGGTTGGGATTAAAATCATTCATAAATCGTTCCTTTCTTTAAGAAGAACAAAGCGGACCTGGACGTCACGCTGACGCGTGAAAGTGTTTTCCAGCAGAATAAAAAAGGCACGCCAGGCGTGCCGCAAAAACGACTCTTTTCCACACAGGCGCCTGTGCAGAATCCTTTCGTTTTCAAATCCCTGGTTTTGTTTAGAGACAGGATGGCTTCAAACTGTCTTATGCAGTTGTTTGCGGAGTTATTCTAGCACACTGTTTTTGGATTTGCAAGAGAAATTTTCAGGGGACAGTTGCATTTTTGGGAAAAGAAAATTATAATTAGGATATATTTGCGGAGACTGCTTACCGTTCATAAGCAGTAAATAACCGAAACAGAAGAGACGCCAGTATCATTGTCAGGAGATTTATGGAACAGAATGCAAGGCAGTCCGGCCATGTGCAGGAAACCGGACTGGAGAATTACTGCAAAATTTCAGAAGGAAAAAGGCTGCAGTTTGGATATACCACCGGAAGCTGTGCCGCCGGAGCGGCCAGAGCTGCAGCTTTTATGCTGCTTACGGGAGAGCGGGCGGATTATGTGGATTTGCTGACGCCCAAAGGCATCCGCCTGCACCTGGAAGTACTGGATATCCGGCAGGGAGCGGAAGCGGTGTCCTGCGCCATTGAAAAAGATGCGGGGGATGACCCGGACGTGACTCATAGGGTGCGTGTGTATGCCAGAGTTTCCCGGAACAGGGAGCCGGAAATTGTCATTACCGGAGGGAAAGGCATTGGAATCGTTACAAAACCGGGGCTTGAGCAGCCGCCGGGCTCTTATGCCATCAATTCTGTGCCGAGACAGATGACAGAACAGGCGCTGAAACAGCTATGCCGGGAGTGCGGGTATGAAGGCGGCCTTAGGGTGGAATTTTCCGTGCCGGGAGGACAGGCTCTGGCAGAGCATACCTTTAATCCCAGACTGGGCATTGAAGGAGGAATTTCTATTCTGGGTACTACGGGAATTGTGGAGCCCATGAGCGAATCGGCGCTGATTTCCAGTATCCGGCTGGAAATTAATCAGCAGGTGGAGCTGGGGAGAAAGAGCCTGGTGGTAACGCCGGGAAATTACGGACAGGAATTCTTAAAACAGACGGAATTACTGTCTCTGGAAGAAGCGGTAAAATGCAGCAATTTTATCGGAGAAACCATCGACATGGCGGCGGAACTGGGAGTGGAACATCTTTTGTTTGTATCCCATATCGGGAAATTCATCAAGGTGGCCGGAGGAATCTTTCAGACCCATTCCCGGAATGCGGACGCCAGGCTGGAGATTCTGACTGCCAACGGGGTGCTGGCCGGGGTGCCGGGGCCTCTGCTGTTGCAGGTAATGCAGGCAGTCACCACAGAAGAAGGGGTGCGCCTTCTGGAAGAAGGAAACTGTCTGGAAGCTGTTATGAAATCTGTGATGGAGCGAATTCAGTACCATCTGAACCGGAGGAGCCAGGGCAGAACCATGGTGGGGGCCATTGTCTTTTCCAGCGAATATGGCAGGAGAAATCATTCCCATGGAGAGCTGGGCCGCACAGAGAATGCAGAGCTGATTCTGGAAAAAATATACGGAACATAAAATATGGAGGAACTTATGAGAGGAAAATTATACGGTGTGGGCGTGGGTCCGGGGGATCCGGAGCTTCTGACACTGAAAGCAGTCCGCATGATCCGGACATGCGGTGCCCTTGCGGTACCGGGACTCAGGAAAGAGGAGACAGTGGCCTATAAAATTGTCTGCCAGGCGGTGCCGGAGGCTGCAGAGAAGATGTGTCTGGAACTGGAAATGCCTATGACAAAAGACAAAGGGAAGCTGGAGCAGAGCCATGAGGCAGCTTTTGCAAAAATCCGAAAGGAGCTGGATGAGGGCAGAGATATTGCTTTTCTGACCCTTGGAGACCCCTGCATTTATTCTACTTACATTTACATGCACCAGCGGGCGGCAGCGGCGGGGTATGAGACGGAAATTATCAATGGGATTCCGTCTTTCTGCGCAGTTTCTGCAAAACTGAATCAGGGGCTGGTGGAAAATTCCCAGATGCTGCACATCATCCCTTCCACCTATGGAATTGAGGAAGGAATTCATCTTTCCGGTACGAAGGTGCTGATGAAACCAGGCAGAAAGCTGGGACAGATTCGGGAAGAACTTTCCGGACTTTCTTCCTGTCAGGTGTCCATGGTGGAGAACTGCGGCATGGAGGAAGAACACATTTACCGGAAGGCAGAGGATATTCCGGAGCAGGCGGGGTATTATTCTCTTTTGATTGTAAAGGAGCAGGACATATGATTTATTTTGTAGGAGCCGGAAGCGGAGCGCCGGATTTGATTACGGTCCGGGGACAGCGTTTTCTGCAGCAGGCAGATGTGATTATTTATGCGGGTTCTCTGGTAAACCCGGCGTTGCTGGAAGAAAAAAAGCCGGACTGTGAAGTTTTTAACAGTGCGGAAATGACACTGGAAGAAGTGATGAAGGTGATGAAAGAGGCGGAGCAGGCCGGGAAAATGACCGTGCGCCTTCACACGGGAGATCCCTGCGTGTACGGGGCCGTGCGGGAACAGATGGATTTGCTGGAGCAGGAGGGAATTCCCTATGAGAGCTGTCCGGGGGTAAGTTCTTTCTGCGGTGCGGCCGCTGCCCTGAATCTGGAATATACCCTGCCGGATGTGTCCCAGAGCGTGATTATTACCAGAATGGCGGGACGGACTCCCGTACCGGAAAAAGAAGAAATCGAAAGTTTTGCAGCTCATCAGGCTACTATGGTTATTTTCCTGAGCGCCGGAATGCTGGAGGAACTGTCAGAACGTCTGACAAAAGGAGGATACCGGGAAGATACCCCGGCAGCCCTTGTATACAAGGCTACCTGGCCGGAGGAGGAAGCCCGTGTCTGTACTGTGGGAACTCTGGCGGAGACCGGGAAGAAGCATGGGATTTCCAAAACAGCCCTGGTGATTGTGGGAGATGTGGTAACCCACAGCAGTTATCAGAGAAGCAGGCTGTATCACCCGGAGTTTGAGACGGAATTCCGGAAGGCAGACAGGAAGTAAATCCATGAAACAGTATATGGATTTGAGACAGGCCTCTGTGATTTATTTTACAGAAACCGGAAAAGCCCTTGCAGAAAACATAGGGGAAAAGCTGCAGACTGCCAGACCGGGACTCTCCCTTCGGATGGGCCGGACGCCGGGACAGTCTCTGCAGGAGTGGTGCCGGGTGGCTTTTGGGGATTCGCAGCTTCTGGTGTTTGTGGGGGCTGCAGGCATTGCAGTACGGGCTATTGCGCCCTTTGTCCGGGATAAATTTGCGGACCCGGCGGTACTGGTGCTGGATGAACAGGGAAATTATGTGATTCCCATTCTGTCCGGCCATGTGGGCGGCGGCAACCAGTGGGCCGCCTTTCTGGCAGAAGAACTTCCGGCAGTCCCGGTGATTACCACCGCCACGGATTTGTACGGAAAGTTTGCTGTGGATGTATTTGCGGCCAGACAGGGGCTTGTACTTGCTGACCGCAGGCTGGCAAAGGAGATTTCCGGTGCGGTGCTGCGGGGAGAAAAAGTTGGATATTATTGTGAACCCCATGGCATTGCACCATCCGGAATGCCCTCTGCCGGGATTCCGGCAAATCTTCCGGAGGAACTTACGTGGATGTCCTGGGATATTCGGGAGAGCTGCGGATACCGGATTTACACCGGGATTCATGATTTCAGGAAACAGGAACATACCCTGTGCCTGTTTCCCAGGGCGGTAGTTCTGGGCATTGGCTGCAGAAAAGGAAAATCAGCAGAAGAAATCGAAGGATTTGTGAAACGGGTGCTGAAAGAGGAGAACATTGCTCCGGAGAGCGTCTGCTGCCTGGCGTCGGCAGACCGGAAGAAAGAAGAAGAGGGAATTCTGGCATTTGCTGAAAAATACCGGATTCCTTTTTATACTTTTTCTGCGGAGGAGCTGTCTCAGGTGCCAGGAACTTTCACGTCCTCGGAATTTGTGGAACAGACCATGGGAATTGACAATATATGCGAACGGGCGGCGGTAAAAGCCGCCATGGAAAGAAGCAGAAGAGAATATGTGCCGGCCCTGCTCCGGAAAAAAACTGCGGAACATGGCATGACGCTGGCACTGGCAGAACAGGAATGGAGTGTTGGATTTGAGTAAATTATATGTGGTGGGCATTGGCCCCGGAAGTTATGAAGAAATGACGGTGCGGGCAGCGGAGACATTGAAGCGCTGTCAGGTGATTGTAGGTTATACGGTATATGTGGAACTGGTAGAAGCACATTTTCCGGATAAGGAATTTCTGACCACCCCCATGCGTCAGGAAGTGGAGCGGTGCCATCTTGCCTTTGAAAAAGCCCAGGAGGGCAAGGATACTGCAATGATTTGCAGCGGTGACGCAGGCGTTTATGGAATGGGCGGCGTGATTCTGGAGCTGAGCAGCCAGTATCCCCAGGTGGAAGTGGAGATTGTTCCGGGAGTGACGGCGGCAATGAGCGGGGCGGCTGTACTGGGCGCGCCTCTGATGCACGATTTTGCAGTGATCAGTCTCAGTGATCTGATGACGCCCTGGGAACAGATTGAAGCAAGGCTGGAGGCGGCGGCTCAGGCGGATTTTTCCATTTGCCTGTATAATCCTTCCAGCAAAAAGCGGGCGGATTATCTGAAGCGTGCCTGCCAGATTCTTTTGAAGCACAAAAGAGGCGATACGGTGTGCGGAACCGTTTCCAATATTGGACGGGAAGGAGAATGCAGCAGTATCTGCACCTTAAAAGAACTGCAGGATGTGGAGACGGATATGTTTACCACGGTATTTGTGGGCAATTCGCAGACGAAACTGGTCAATGGAACCATGGTGACGCCCAGAGGTTATCAGCTTGGCAGGAAATGAGGGACAGAAGGTTTTGGAGAACAGGAAAAACATGCGGGAAATACTGATTTTTTCGGGAACCGGTGAGGGAAGGAATCTGGCGGAACTGCTGGCGGGCCAGAACCGGAAAGTAACCGTCTGCGTGGCTACGGAATACGGAGAGGAACAGATGGATGACAGCCTTTCCGATTTCCTCACCGTGCATACGGGACGTATGGACGAAGAGGAGATGGAACTGTTTCTGACAGAAAAAGACTGGCAGGCGGTGGTGGACGCCACCCATCCCTTTGCAACGGAAGTTTCGGAAAATATTGCGGCGGCCTGCAGCCGTCAGGGAAGAAAGCCTCTGCGGCTGCTGCGGCAGGACAGTCACAGGGAACCGGACAGGGAATACTGCCGGAGAAATAAAATCCTTTTTGTGGATACCCACCGGGAAGCCATCGCTTATCTGAACCAGACTATCGGAAATATTTTTCTCACCACCGGAGGCAATTCTCTGGGGGAATACGTGCAGGGAATTGCAGATATCAGCCGGATTTATGTGCGGCTTCTGCCCGGCAGCCAGCAGGTGGAGCAGTGCAGAAATCTTGGCCTCAAAGGGAAGCAGATTATCTGTATGCAGGGGCCCTTCAGTGAAAAATTAAATATTGCCATGATGGAAGAACTGAATATTTCCGTTCAGGTGACAAAGGAAACAGGGGAGACCGGCGGATATCCTCAGAAGCTGGCGGCGGCCCGGCAGGTGGGAGCGGAGACTGTGGTGATACGCCGCCCAAAAGAACAGGGGTATTCCATGGGAGAAGTTTTGCAGAAACTTGGCCTGGAGTACGTGGAAGAATCTGCAGAGGAGCCAGTTCCGGGACATGCCGGAGAACCTGTGCAAAAATCAGTTCCGGAGTATACCAGAGAACCTGTGCAAAAGCCAGTTCCGGGACATGCAGGAAAAAATTTACAGCAGCCGTATATGGAGCAGAGCCCGGATTCATCCGATATAATCAGCAGAAGGGTTACTATTGCCGGTATGGGCATGGGAAGTATCTCCAATATGACCGGCGAGGTGTACAGCGCCTGTGAACATGCGGATGTGATTATCGGCGCGGCCCGGATGCTGGAAACAGTGAAAGGGTTTGGCAAACCCATGGAAAACAGGTATAAGAGTTCGGAAATTGCAGATTTTATTCTGGAGCATCCGGAGTACGGGCAGGTTGTGGTACTGCTATCCGGGGATGTGGGATTCTACAGCGGCGCGAAGGGCCTGTTTCAGGCTTTCGGGGAAGCGGGAATTACCGAAGAACACCGGTACGAAGTGAAATCCCTGTGCGGAATTTCTTCCGCCCCCTATATGGCCTCGCGCCTTGGGATTCCCTGGGAAGATATGGTTTTCATGAGCCTTCACGGGAGACAGCAGAATGTGATTGGAACCCTGAATATCCATGAAAAATTATTTGTTCTTATGGACGGGGCAGGGAGTGTGCGAAAACTGAGTCAGGAGCTTTTGCAGTATGGACTGGGCATGGCGGAAATGCATGTGGGCTGGCAGCTGAGTTATCCGGAGGAAGAAATCATTTCCGGGAAGCCGGAGCAGTTTCTGGACTTTGACCGGGAAGGGCTGCTGGCTGTGCTGCTTGTCCATGAAAAGGCGAAAGAAACTCCTGTTTCCCATGGGATTCCGGATGAAACCTTTGTGCGGGGCAAAGTCCCCATGACAAAAGAGGAAGTGCGCAGTGTTTCCATGGCAAAACTGGCATTGCAGCGGGATTCCCTTGTCTGTGATATCGGGGCCGGAACCGGAAGCATTGCGGTGGAATGTGCAGGAATCGCCCTGCAGGGCAGGGTCTGGGCCATAGAGAAAAATCCGGAAGCCCTGGATTTGATTGAAAGGAACAAACAGTGTCACCGGGCATGGAATGTGGAAACCATCGCAGGAGAGGCGCCGGAAGCCCTGGAGGGGCTGCCTGCTCCCACCCATGCATTTATCGGAGGAAGCAGCGGAAAGCTGCGGGATATTCTGGAAGCGCTGTGGAGGAAATCTCCCAAAGTGCGGATTGTCCTGAATATAATTTCACTGGAAACCTTAAAAGAAGTGCTGGAAGTGATGGAGGAGCACGGATTTGCTCATCAGGAAATCGTACAGGTGACGGTGGCCAGGGCAAAAGAACTGGGCCGCCACCATCTGATGATGGGGCAGAACCCTGTGTATGTGATCACTCTGCAGAAATGAGGTTGTTATGGTAGACAGAATCAACAATCAGAGATTTTACGACTATTCCAAAGTAAGCCAGCAGAAGCGTGAAACCACAGAAGCGGCGGAATTTAACCTGAATATGGGGAAAGACGGAGTTACTTATGAGAAAAGCCAGCGGAAAAAGCCTGAGAAATCTCAGGAACTTTCGCCGGAGCCGGAGGAACAGAAGAGAACCGCCGGCAGTCATGGAGTAAAGGTGGAAATATCCCATCAGGGCTATGAGAAATCCATCCGGGAGAAACGAAAAATATCCCTGATGGAGGGAGTGAAAAAATATACCGCTCTGGCAGTGGATTTTCTGAAATCTGTCTGGGACAGAATCTGGAATGACCATTCCAAAACAGCGGAAGGGGAATTTCCTGAAGTTCTGGAGAATCAAATATCAGAACAGGAAGCATTTTCCGGAGAAACCGGATTATCCCTGCCGGATTCTGTGTTGCCTGCGGGCGAAATGCCGGGGGATACTTCCGGAATAAAGTTTTCAAATCAGATTGCGGAGTCTATCTATACCCAGGAGGAAATCCGGCAGTTATTCCGCCGGGGAAATCAGCAGGAGATAGAGGATTTTCTGTCTCATCACGGAGAAAAGCAGCTTGCCCGGAACACGGAGCTTCTGACCCGGTATGACCGGAAAGGCATGATTACGGGGCCCGGCAGTCAGGAACGGGATCTGATTCTTCACGGGAGTCGTAACCAGATAAAACTGTAATATTTTTTTGGATTCCACGATATACTGAATTGTATGTAGAAATCAGGAGCGTGCCTTATGTGTGGAATTGCAGGATTTTATCATAGAGAAAAGGATTACGGAGAAAACGAATCTTATTACCGTACTTTACTGACGGGAATGCATCAGGAGCTGTGGCGCAGAGGGCCGGACGATGCGGGAATATATCTGGCGAAGCACTGCGGGTTTTCCCACAGCCGCCTTTCCATTATTGATATCTCCGGCGGCCATCAGCCCATGGTGCGTACCGCCGGAGGGAAGACCTGCAGCATTGTGTATAACGGGGAGCTTTACAATGGAAAAGAACTGCGGAAAATGCTGCAGAACCGGGGGTGGACTTTTGGAACATCCTGCGATACGGAAGTGATTTTGCTGGGCTTCATGGAATTCGGGCCGGAGTTTGTAAAACAGCTCAACGGTATTTTTGCCTTTGGAATCTATGATTCCAGTCTGGAAGCACTGTATCTGTTCCGGGATTCCGCAGGGGTAAAACCCCTGTTTTATACCATCTGCGACGGAGAACTGATTTTTGCCTCAGAGCTGAAAGGCCTTCTGGCTCACCCTGCGGTAAAACCGGAGATTGACCGGAAAGGACTGAATGAGATTTTCGGAATCGGACCTGCCAGAAGTCCGGGCTGCGGCGTTCTGAAACATATCTTTGAAGTATGTCCGGGAGAAATGCTGGCCTGTACCAGAGCAGGGGAACTGCAAAAGAGCCTGTACTGGAGGCTGGAAAGCCATCCTCATGAGGACAGTTATGAGAAAACCCTGGAAACAGTATCTTTTCTGGTGCAGGATTCCATCAGACGCCAGATGGTGTCAGATGTGCCCATCTGCACTTTTTTGTCCGGCGGCGTGGACAGCAGCCTGGTATCTGCAGTGTGCGCTGCAGAACTGAAAAAGCATGGAAAGAGGCTGGCTACCTTTTCTTTTGATTTCGTGGATAATCAGAAAAATTTTAAGGCAAATGCATTCCAGCCGTCTCAGGACAGACCTTATGTGGAGAAAATGGCGGCATATATCGGCTCAGACCATACGTTTCTGGAATGCGATAATAAACATCAGATTGCAATGCTGTACGATTCGGTAAAAGCCCATGACCTTCCGGCCATGGCGGACGTGGATTCTTCCATGCTGTATTTCTGTTCCCAGGTAAGCAAAAAGTATAAGGTGACTCTGACGGGAGAATGTGCGGATGAGATTTTCGGCGGGTATCCCTGGTTTCATAAGCAGGAATGCCTGGAGGCGGAGATGTTCCCCTGGACCATGGATTTGTCCCCCAGAAAAGAACTTTTGTCAGAGGATTTTCTGGATTATCTTAAGATGGATGAGTATGTTCTGGACTGCTATCACCAGTCCGTTGAGGAAACGCCCCGATGGGAGGGAGACAGTCAGGAGGAGAGAAGGCGCCGGGAAATTTCCTGGCTGAATCTGAGATGGTTTATGCAGACCCTCCTGAACCGGATGGACCGGACCAGCATGTACAGCGGCCTGGAGGCCCGCGTTCCCTTTGCAGATACCAGGATTATTCAGTATGTGTGGAATGTACCCTGGGAGTGGAAAGCCAGGGACGGTGTGGTAAAACACCTGCTCCGGGAGTCCGGCAGGGGCCTGCTGCCGGAAGAAGTATTATTCCGCAGGAAATCCCCTTATCCCAAAACCTACGATCCCCGCTATGAGAATCTTCTGAAAGACATGGTGCGGGAAATCATTCTCGACGGAGACTCTCCGGTTCTGCAGTTTGTGGATGTGAGAAAGGTGGAACAGTTCTTAAACCGTTCCTCCGATTATGGGAAGCCCTGGTACGGTCAGCTGATGGCGGGGCCTCAGATGCTGGCTTATCTGCTGCAGGTGGATGAGTGGATGAAGCGGTATCAGATTCAGGTGGTGGATTTGTGAGAAGGGGAAGGGAACCGTAATACCGGGAAAATCAGTTATGTGAAAAGGTGGGGCTGTCGGGAAATGGCAAATTTCCACAATTTATAGCTGTGAATTGCTGAGTTTCACAGCCATATATTGTGTGTAAATTTCATTTTCCGACAGCTCCGTTTGTAATATAAACAGGTTCGTCTGATTTGTGGCGCATATCTGAAATTTCTGAAGTATTTTTCAAATCTTTCATTGGTATAATCTGTGGCATTTTCTATACCTCATCTCTGGAAACAGATATACAACAATTATTTTTTATTTATATATGACGGTTTATTTGCTATAATTATGTGAGAAAACAGAGGGAGATAAAATAAAATGTCAATGGAAATAAATTTGTTCCAGGCTGGAAAAGGGGATTGCATTCTGGTCAGATGTGGAATGGGAATCAAAAAGGTAAATATACTGATTGATTCAGGAATGAAAAAGGATTATTTTCTGAAAGCATTGGGTCGGATTGTAGAAAATGATGAAAAAATAGATGTTCTTATTCTGACTCATGATGATAACGACCATATAAAGGGTGCGTCAGATTTGCTGAGAAAATTGTATCGAGAAGAAAATAATAAAAAATCTGCTGGAATATCTTCATTTTTTGATGTGGGAGTGCCGGAGAAGACATATAAAAATCTGTTTGAAGGATTAACAGATGACAGGGTTCTGTTTAATTTTGGGGGAAATGGGACAGAAACACTTTTAGGCGTTCGGGATGCAAAAGAGTTGTTTGAGAATTTTAGAGAAATGGATATTCAGAATCTGAAATTTGTTTTTTCAGATACAGATGAGATACCAGGGGTTCCATACTCTAATCTGCTACAGTTAAGATGGGAGAATGCAGGACAGGATATACAGAGTAAGGTAATCAGACATCCAAATCAAAAAGAACTGGAATCAGAAGGGGAGCGTCTGGAGGTTGTAATTCTCAGTCCTGAAAAGCAGGCATTGGTGAAGTATATTCAACATGCATGGGAAAAACTACAGGAAAAAGATGTTTTAGCAAAAGGAGGAGAGAAGAAACCTCAGAGTGAATGGGACAGATCAGTTCAGTATTGGCTGCTGAATCTTGAAAATTATGCAAATAAAAGTAAGACGAGCTATGTAAATCAGGCAAGTATCGCATTTCTGTTGATTTATGAGGGAAGATGCGGTTTGTTTGCAGGAGATGCCTCTCCGGAGGAAATGATAAAAGCCGGAAGGAAATATCTGGAACGAAAGCAGATTCATCAGGATTATATGGAAGTGGATTTTATAAAACTGCCTCATCATGGAAGTAGTCATAATGTGAACCGGGCGTTTTTTGAGTTTTTCAGGACAAAAACATTTTTTGTGACGACAGAAGGAGATGTGCAATATAAGCATCCGGGAAAAGTGATGCTGGCCCTGATAGCAGACAGTTTGAAGAAAGGGGAAACTGCATACATTTACAGCAGTTACTCCTGGTGGAAAAATAATGTGGTATTCAGAAAAAGTGAAAAATATAAAGGGAACTGGAACGAGGAAGGAGATTTGTGCACATTGAAGGATGCGGATGGAAATATAAAATACCTGCATTTTCAAAAGCTGGAAACAGAACCTGTAGCAATTGGGAAAGATATTTTTGTAAGAAGATAGTGGGAACAGAAGAGTAATATAAGTCTGTGATTTCAGGAAACGGAAATTGTCATGTGCGGAAGCGTATGGGAGACATGACAGGGGGATAAGATGGATGATGTAATTTACAGAAAGTTGGCAGAGAAGGGAAAATTAAAACAGCATACCGTGCGTATTGAAACAGAATATGGGTGTGGAACGGGGTTTTTATACACAATGAAAGGCAGTACGTATGTTTATATTATTACAGTATGTCACGTTGTTCTCAAAGCATTTGTGAAGAAAAGCAGGAAACCTGTCCAGATTGATTATTTGAGCAATTCAAAAGAATATGAACTTTCTCAGTTTGAATTATGCACCCTTTATGAGGATGAAAAGGAGCTGGAAAAATTATGTGGCAGGTTGGAGGATGAGGATGAGAGAGCGAGTCATGATGATATTGCCGTATTGAGAATCAAAAAGAAAGAAATTTCATGTGGTGATATGGGAGCTTTACCTGTATATCGTCTGTCAGAGGAAAAGATAAAAAGAGGTATAAATTTTACCGGATATGGTTTTCCAAATGAAAAAAAGAATTATGAGGAGATATTTGGTGATTGTCTCAGGTGGGAAGCAGAAAACAGGCTGATAACCTGTAAAGCACGGAATATAGAGACGATTGGATTTACAGAAAGACTGAGAGGATTTTCAGGAACGGGACTGGTTGCAGAATATGAAGGCAGCTCAGTTTTTGCGGGTATTTTAGTGGCCTGTGATATTAACGAAATGTATCAGCAGTTTCTTGCCATAGGAAGTACGGAGATATCAGAAAGGCTCAAAAGTATCGGGTGGGAAACTATGGAGGAATATGACGAGGAAGAGCCGCCTGCAGGATTTTGTGATGAAGAATTGCTGGAATGCCATAATACATATCTGAAAAGTATGGATACAGATACAAAACGTCTGATATGTAAAATCATACGTCAGATTGCCAGAGAATCTTCCCCGGAACAGATGCTTGCAAAAGAAGAATTTTATGATATCCCTGTTTGCGACGGAAACAGAAAGAATTGTAATTATTATTGGAGCGGACGTATCTGGCCCATGTTCATCGGAAAAGTTCTGCACGATGATATATGTAATGTCTGCTATCAGCCTGATATGGGAGAAAAGCTGAAGGTAGTGTATGTATGCTCTGAGGGAAATGGAGAAGCTGAGTTGGCTTCTGTTGTGGGTGCTGCGGCTAACGGGCGGGTTTTGGGTGAGCAGATTCCCGGAAATTCCATATTGATTTGGCAGAGCAGAGAAATTCCCAGAGTAAAGCGCTCATTTCCAAGAAGGAAATTTAAGAAGATTATAAATGATATTGCTGATGGCGAAATGGAAAAGTACAAAGAATTTTCCAGCAATGCCGCCTATGATTTGCTGGAAGGAGAAATGAAAGAAAGGGATTACGGAATTATTCATATACAGGAGCTGCTGGATAAACTGGATGATTGTCAGACGGAAGAAGAAATGAAAGATAAACTGGAGGAAATATTAGATGATATATGGGGATAACTGGAAAAAAGAGCCGATACGGGAGGAACTGAAAGAGATTTTGGGTGACCGGATAGAAGGATATTACAAATGGAAGCTGAAAACCAATGGCGCTGAGTGTGCACATGTTTTTTTCAGTACAATGGAAAGCCAGAAAGATCTGAAAGCGGACTGGAAAAAAGTTGTGGACAGCATTGCAGTTTATGTACAAAGTGAAATACCAGGTATACTGGAGCGGAGTAATTTTTATGTCTGGTTTTTTGTAACAGAAAAGGTAGAAACAGACCTTGTAAAAGAAATAGAAGACAATACATATTCTTCGCGAAAATTTGTTGTATCTGCAGCCAACGTCATGACTGTGGAAGAAAAGCTGGATATGGTGAGAAAAAAGCTGTTTTCATTTAATTTTGTGATTCCGGAATCGGATTGTCCTGTGGTTACAGGTGTGGAACTGATGAATTTCAGGATATACAGGGGAAAAAGAGAATTCAGCTTTATCCGGGATGGAAGACCGGCACGTCTTGTTGTTCTTTTTGCACCGAATGGAATGGGAAAGACTAGCTTTTTTGACGGAATTGAATGGGGGCTGACAGGCTCCGTGGGACGTTTTACCGGAATCGCCGATAAGAATATATTGGGAAGCACTGTTTTGAAAAATACAGAAGCGAAGCCTGAAGAATCGGCATATGTGAAAATCTACCAGGATGAGAATAACTGGATAGAACGCAAAGTTTCAGAGATTAGTGGACGAACGCAGAAGGATTATGGTACAGGGCGTCCCAAATCATCTGAAAGTAATCCTTTAAAAGAATATCTGTCCGCTAATCAGAGCAGTATTTGGAACAGCCTGATACTGCCCCATCATAAAATAGACGGGTTTATTGCAGGAATGAAACCGAAAGAGCTTTATAAGGAATGGGGAGATTTGTGGGATACAGATGGTGAGAAACGCAGACAGTTCGAGGAATCCTATAACCGAAAACGTAAAGAGTTTGAGAAGTATGATCAGCTGACTAAAATGTGTGGTGAATTAAAAGAACAGTATGAAAAATTAGAAACAAGCAGAAGTTTTGTAGAAAGTCTGGAGCGGGATGTGGAAGACTTCCTTAAAATATCCGGAAATACAGTAATTGGAAAATTGGCTTTTTCAACAATCAGTGCATCGGAATATGTGCAGTGGAGTAGTCTGGTGGACAGTCAGTACGACTTATATGAAAAAAACAGAGAAAAAATAGAAAGAAACTGTAATTATCTGGACAGAGAAGCGGAGAATGATATTAAAACTTATGGTGCATTGTGTGCGAAAGAGAAAGAGATAACCCAGGAACAAAGAAAAGTGAAAAGCTATCTTTCAAAGTGTCATAATAAGAAAATATTGCTGGGGCAAAAAGAAGAACTGGAAAAGAAGCGGGAGGAGCTTGGAAATGAAATAGAAGAAGTTCAATTTCTGTATGAGAAGGGAGAGACGTGGTATCAGGATGTTATGAAGTATTTTGGTGCGGATGTCCGACTTGAAGAATTGAAAATAATATCCTCCAATTTGGATGAACGTTTTTCAGCTTTGCAGGCTGAGGGGGACAGATTCATGATAGAGCTGGAGAAGAAGAAACGTCAACGCAGAGAAGAAAATGAGTACAGGCGTGTCTGCGAGCATGCAAAGGAACTGGAAGAACTGAAGAAGAAACAGGAAGTATTTGTTGTGCAGAAAGCAGATTGTGAAAGACAGATTTCAGGCATCCAAAGTGTAATTTCTGAAAAAGAAAAAAAGCTGGAAAAGCTGGAAAAAAACAGAATTAAGGATTTTAAGTGTGCAAAGACAAGGTATGAGAAAAGTACGATAGAGCCAGAAGAGGATACAGGATTGCAGTTATTCAGTGATTTTATTTTTCAAAAAATGAAAGAATATCAGAAACTGGAGGAAAATCTAAAGCAGGTGGTTCAGAAAATTCTGGCAGAAGAACAGACGGAAGACTGTATTAGAAAGATTTTGTCAGATGCCCGACAGGTAATAGAAGATGGGGAGCTTTCGTATTGTCCAATCTGCAATACAAAGTTTTCAGATTACAGGGAATTATTGGAACATACATATAAAGTTAATTCGGAAGAAAGTGAAAAAAGAAAAGAGAAAAAGCAGGAGATAGAAATTAAAATGACAGATTTACAGTCATTAGTGGAAGATAATATTGAAAATTATAACAGTATTTTAACCAGACTTACCGGAACAATAAAAGAGGAAATTGAAAGATTCAGTAAAGAATGTTCAGAAAAAGAAGAAAAAAAGGAAGAAATCGAAAAAAATATCGTCGTGTTGAAAAAGCGCATGGCAGAGATACAGCGACAGGACCAGGAAAATGGAATTTATGTTGTCTATCAGAAGGAAGGAATTGAAAACTGGAGGGACATGTGGAATACAAAGCTGGATCAGGAGATTACAGGATTGAAGTCAGATATTCAGAAAAATTCGGAGCAGATAACAGCCTGTCAGGAACAAATTGCAAATTGTCGGAACAACCTGGATGAGATTAAAGAATTGGTTTCCCGTATGGAAGCACAGTCTCTGGAACTTTATTTCATGATGAAAAAGAAAGAGCAGTTTATCATGTCTCAACCATATGTAACCCTTGAAGAATGGATTGTGAATCAGAAGACAGTATATGAAGAGCTGAACAGAAAATTTGCTGTATGCAGCGAACAACTGGATGAGCTGCAGGATATATCCCTTTTTCAGGAGACGGATTTTGAAAAGCAATATCTGCAAATACAGCGGCAGATAGAGAGCACAGGGAAAGAATTGCTATCTGTAAGAAATCGGCTGTCTGATATGCTGAAAATGGAGATTTCCAATGAAGCGGAAATACCTGTTGCCAATCTTGAAGATGTGGTAAAAGAGAAAAGAAAAATACTTTTGAAAGAAAAGGAGCACATTGAAGCATGTACGGAATGTTTGCGGAAATTAAAATACAACAGGGAAGCCGAGAATTATTTTCTGCAGTGGAAAGAAGTATCTGAGAGTTTGAAAAAGGCGGAAAAAGAAGCAGCCACAGGAAAGAAATGGGTAGAGGAAACAGAAGAAAAATATCAGCAGCAGAAACAGAAAATAGAGCAGGAAATGGAGGAATTTTTGCAAAGATACCAGATGGGAGAAATTTATGAAAAGCTGGAACCTCATGAGAAGCTAAAGCATCTGGTTGCAAGATTTTCCTTTGATGAGAAAGAACAGCCAGGACTTTCCTTTGCTGTAATTGGGGAGGAGGGGAAACCATATCCACCTGCGTGGTTTTTGAGTACAGCGCAGCTTAATGTTGCGGCATTTGCCATTTTTCTTGGAAAGGCGTTGCAAAAAGGAAACGCACCTCTGAAGAGCATTTTTATTGATGATCCAATTGGTCATTTTGATGAGATGAATATTGTTGGGTTTGTAGATTTGCTGCGAAATATTCTGGAAAATACAGACCGGCAGCTTATTATTTCCACCCATGAGGAACGGGTATTCAGACTTATCAGAAGAAAGATGCCGGAAGAAAGTTATCCCGTGTGTTACATTGATTTTCGGGAAATGCAGGCGTAACGATTTTTCATAGAAAGTTATTTAAAAGGAATTTTTCAGAAGAAAGGACACCTCAGATGACAGATATCATACAACAGTTTTCCTCCCTGGAGCAGGCATTGCATATGCTGTCCGGAAACAGCGTGAAAATCACAGCCAGAGAGCGGGTAACGGGAGGAGACATCAATGAAGCATATCAACTGACGCTCAGTGACGGAACGCGTATTTTCATGAAATCCAATCCTGGAAAAAACGTGTCGTTTTTCCTGCGGGAAGCGGAGGGCCTTGCGGTCATTGCAAAGACGGGCGCCATTTCCACACCGCAGGTACTCGGCTGCGGAGAGGAAGCAGGTGAAGGAGCTTTTTTGTTGCTGGAATTTGTGGAAAGGGGACGTCCAAGGAGAGATTCTCAGGAAATCCTGGCGCGTCAGCTGGCCCGGATGCACCAGGCCGGGACGGAGGATTTTGTTACCGGAGGAACTTATGGGTTTGTTCAGGATAATTATATCGGTGCAAATCCGCAGGTGAATACACCGTGCAAAAGCTGGGTGGAGTTTTTCCGGGACTGCCGGCTGAAACCCCAGTTTCGTCAGGCTTCCGGCTATTTTCAGGAAGAAGAGCGGAAAAAGATAACAAAGCTGCTGGAGCGGACAGAAGACATTCTGGTGGAGCCGGAGTACCCGTCTCTTGTCCATGGAGATTTGTGGGCCGGAAATGTAATGACAGGGGCTGACGGTCTGGCATGGCTGACAGATCCGGCGGCTTATGTGGGACACCGGGAAGCAGACCTGGCCATGACGGAGCTTTTTGGAGGATTTTCCCGGAGATTTTATGAAGAGTACCGGGAAGCTGCGCCTCTGCAGCCAGGATATGAAAAGCGGAAGGATTTTTATAACCTGTATCATTTGCTGAATCATCTGAATCTGTTTGGCCGGAGCTATCTGTCTTCGGTAAGACGTATTGTGGAGGAATATTATGGATTTTGAACAACTTGCAAAAATAGAAAACGAAAGTGAACGTGTAAACAGAACGTATGATATATTCAACGAGGACAGCAGACTCAATCATTCAAAGGCCGCAAGGGTTGAATTTCTGACTACCGTTCATTACCTGGAAAAATATCTGAAAGCGGGCGACAGGATACTTGACATCGGTGCAGGTGCAGGCGAATACAGTCTTTACTTTGCACATAAGGGTTATGAAGTGTCGGCTCTTGAGCTTGCCGACGCCAACATTGCGGCTTTCAGAAAGAAGCTCACCAGCGAAGACAACATAGATCTTGTTCAGGGCAACGCCCTTGATCTCTCCCGCTATGCAGATAAGTCCTTTGACGTCGTGCTTCTGTTCGGCCCCCTTTATCATTTGAAACATGATGGGGACAAACAGAAGTGCATCAGCGAAGCCAGGCGAGTTTGCAAAGACGACGGTAAAATATTCTTTGCCTTTATTTCCAATGACTTTGTTTTCCTTACCGAGCTTGCATACGATGTAAATTATTTTTCAGGCGGCGATTATGACAGAGAAACATTCAAACTCAATGACTTTCCGTTTGTATTCCACACGGTGGATGCTGCAGAAAAACTACTTGCTGACGGCGGCATAAACGTATTGCACAGGGTTGCATCCGATGGTGCAAGCGAGCTTCTGGCGGAAAGAATCAAC
>Ga0137306_101203_pt1 | contig 27803 bp, 24 predicted proteins | sample Inofroosms_March_FD_97187 | JGI IMG/M metagenome (GOLD analysis project Ga0137306, IMG submission 97187) | Mouse cecal microbial communities from Vienna, Austria - N-Acetylneuraminic and N-Acetylglucosamine D2O microcosms_March | ecosystem: Host-associated > Mammals > Digestive system > Large...
CCAAAAGCGCCAATATTTATATGTCTTCACCAAAACAGATGATGGACTTCAAGCCTGTCAAATCAGTCGATGCCAATGTCGGCAACGAACATCAGCGCGACTGGAGCGATGAACTCTTCGAGCGCAAGGCCAAGAATCCCGACCACAACTATGACCGCTCACGCACCGCCTTGAATTTTCAGGTCGGGCCGGGAGGAGTGATAACAACCGTCGACAAATCGCATCGTATCGGCGACAGAGTCGAGGAGATAATCAAAAAACATCTTCGACCGGATGCCCGAGTGACCGCCGTATCCAACCATGCAGTCATGGTCGTATTCGGCGGCAACCGTGAGCGGATGCGTGAGATGGCTTTCGGCTCCCAAGCGCTGAACGAGTATGAGGAGACCAACGGTCATCTTGTGCGGCAACCTGAAATCGAACGATGGGCGAAGGACATCTATGGTTTTGTATGCTGTGAATTCGGAGAGGAAAACGTAGCCTCGTTCATCGTTCATCTTGACGAGACGGGACCACATGCGCATTGTGTGTTCGTGCCGTTGACCGCCGACGGACGCCTCTGCTCAAAGGAGGTTCTCGGAGGCAAGAACAAAATCGAGGCGCGGCAGCACATGAGGGATTTGCACACCCGACTTGCCGAAGTGAACCGTAAATACGGTCTTGACTGTGGCGATGACATCCAAGTGACAGGCGCACGCCATCGCTCGACCGCTGAATACAATCGCGACCTTCATCGTGAAAACGCCCAGCTCGAAACTCTTATAAGTGACAAGTCAGGGCAGTTGGGCCAACTTGAAGAACAAATCAAGAAGGCCGAAACGCGCGTCAAAGGTCTTACGACCATGATTGCACATCTTGAAAGGCTGGAAGTCGAACTGAATGACGAGATAGCTCAGTTGGAGTCTGACATAGAGAATGGTGCCGGAAGTGTTTCCGAATTGCGTTGCCGTATCGCTTCTCTTGAATCCCAGCTTGAATCTACCGGACAGAAACTCGCCAACAAGCGCGACAAGCTCAAGCTCGCTGACCGGCAACTTGCCGAACTGCAGGATGAGCTGCACACCGTCAAGGAGAAGCGAGACTCGGCGCAAAAGAATTACCACGAATTTACTGAAAAGAATCAGGAGCAGGTGCGCATGAGGCTCACTGATGCCGTCTTTGCCAGAATGGTTGTCGATGTGCGTTCACTGCTGGAAGCTATGCCGTCGGAACAGAAAGCAGGGATTGATGGAGAATTTCTGACAGCAATCGTCGAACAGCCCAACGAGATTTTGAAGTGTGCGATGTATCTATTCCTCGGCTACCTCGATGGTGCAACCCAATTCGCCCAGTCATGCGGTGGCGGAGGCACCTCATCAGACCTCCCATGGGGACGCAATCCGGATGAAGACGACCGCCGCTTCGCCTACCGCTGCATGATGCAAGCTCACCGAATGATGAAACCCTCTCAGCAAAAACACGGTATAGCAGGACATATAGCAGGACATCTGTGAAATTTTTTACAATAACTACCATATGTTTCACACTTTTTGTGTAATTTTGCAATCATAGGGCAATTGTCTTGCTCTACATTTGGTAAAATTACAGAGCTTATGTTTATCTAGTATTTTAGAACATCGAAATTCTCAGGATGCATAGGAGGCATAACAGCTCTCATTTAAGAAATAAAATATGTTTGTTACAAAATCAAAAGACGCGATAGGAGGGCTTTGCTTCCTTGGAATGAAGATTTCGGCATTAATTGATCAGGACATATCTTTGACGGAAGATGATGTAATCAAAATGTCTGAAGACTATTCCATTATTAATTGGTTAGATGCTCAAAATGTAATAAAAGAGTGGGATGTAGATGATAGAAAAATCTTGGCCGAGGAATTGTGCTCTGCCGCCAACGTTTATGACAGCAGAAAGTTTGTTGCAGAAAATAATGGCATAGCCGTACTCCTCGCAATGATATTCCTTATCATTCAAAGTGGCGGATTTTCCCGTACTATAGACGATATCCGCTAATTGAGATATCGTTTTAACAGCAAAGTTGTTCTGATTTGCAATATCATATCAAAGTTAAACAACATGAAGAAGTATTTGATTCTATTATTTCTCACGTTATTATCTTGTAATAATCCCAAAAAGGTATGGGATTTTTCACTCGGTGAGTCGATGGTTGATATTGAGTCTACCTTAAAAAATAAGGACTATTCATACCAGAACAACGACGGAAAAATTGAGCTGGAATCCTCAATAACATATCTCGGAATTAAGTGGGATGGCGTCTCTTTTAACTTTGAAAATAATTTTCTGAGTTCGATATCCTTCCGGATGTTTAAGGGCGAAAAGTTAACTCGTGAACAAAAGAAATATATTGTTGATGAACTTGACAAAATTTATGGAGATCATGTAGTAGACAATTCAGCCAAAGCTGAGTATGGAACTGTTGCTTGGAAATGGGAAAAAGATAACATAAATGTTCTTTTTACTACAATCTTCAAGAGCCAATGGGCGAGCCTTATAATTTTTGATGATACCTATAACAACTCAGCAAATTCTTGCGAGTCCAAAACAAATGCTAATTTTGATCCTAAAAAAATATGGATATTTGAAATGGGACAACCTGTTAAAGATGCTTTGGATTCAATTAGAAACAACAAGTTGACATTTACAGAAACGCAATATCTTTATCGAATAGATTCTCAGATAGAATTTTTGGGCGTGAACTGGAATACCGTTCGCATTGGTAAAGATAAAATATTAGATGCGATTTTTTTCGATAATGACGCACAAAATATGTTATCGTATTCAGAAAAACAAGCCTTAATATCTAAACTTGACGAGCTTTATGGAGCCCATGATTCCGATTCCTCTGTAGCTGGAGGTGATTACACGTGGTATCATTGGTATAAAGGTGGAGTAAAAGTGACATATGCTCCCATGGAACAAATTGGTGAAACCCTAGAATTTTCTCCAAGTAAATAGCAAATAGATCTTATGAAAAATGATTATAATAAAATTTCAGAAGGTTCTTCCTCTGAAATACTTCAGACTACATCTAATCACACTGATGGAGTCAACACTCAATCATCTGAGAAAATTATTAATAGTGATACCACGAAGGAGTCAGCAGTAGGTATGAATAAGAAAATTTACACAACAACTATACTCAAATCCAAGTGGTTGATTATTTCTTTTGTTGTCGTTATAATTAGTGGAGCATCAGTTTGGTACATAATAAACAAATCACTTACTGAAAAAGAATATCAGCAAAACCTCAAAGAGTTTGTCCTTGAATCAGGTAAAGCGTCTATGGCTTTAGCATATATATGCGAAGATCTCCGGTCGATTTGGCATGATTATATTTTTGAAGATAAAGAATATTTCATCAATTCTTCAGGAACGTTCACTCGTTATTGTTATGATGGAGATGAATATTGTTCGAATTTCAGCGAAGCAGTTAATCGCAAAATAAGATGGAATGAAAAAAATCTTCCTTCAACTATTTTTGAATCTTATGAAAAGGCAAAGAGGTTATATAAAGAAATGACACCGCCAATAAGTAGGTACAAAGATATCCATGTATATATTAAACAAATGTTTAAAGCAATGGAAAGACTTCATGAGTTATCTCACAATCCAACAGGTAACTTATCTACATATTCTAGTGAATGTAACTCAGCAGTAACAGAATATACCTCGGCACTTTCTGACTTAACAAACGAATCAAATATAGACTTTTCTGAAATTAATTCAAATACATCCGAGGATGATGATGAATTTTCAGATTGACAATTAAGAATGACTTTAAACACGATACATTAGGTGTTTTAGTGTTATTTTGCAATGATGCTATGTGTAAATGAAATGATTAGCAATAAAGACGCCATTTGTTTTCACATATAGTTATGTTTTCTTTCAGATTATAAAGTGTCATTTCATCGCCTTTTATCGCAAAATACACTTGTCTATTATAGCATATAACGGCACAATTTATTGATCATCAGACATCCAGACCTTCTTCAACGAGGAGGAATACTAAGCCCACGCAAAAGGATTAACCCAAAGAATACCAAAGAGTTGAGCTTCGCACTACGCGACAGCCCAACTCTTTTTTCTTGCATTTTACCCCCCTTTTACTGCAAAATAAACTGGCGTAAAATTAGCGCACCGACAAAAAAGGAATATAGACAATCGGGATAAACTGTCGTAAAACTGTTGTAAATTCGCTTAAAATAAAAGAAACGGAACATACAACATGGGTAGGCTTAAAAAACCGCGTCAATATAAAAACGTGCACAATGGTGGAGTCGCAGTGCGATTTTTAGGTGCGGATATAGGCATTGGCAGGGAGAATGTGTAATTTTGCGGTGTGAATTGGTTTGAAAGTTTATTTTTTGAGCAATCGGCTCTTCAGGCTGTATGCGTAATCTCAGTCATAATAGCTATCGGGCTGGGATTAGGCAAGTTGCGTATTTGCGGTATATCGCTTGGCGTGACATTCGTGTTCTTCACCGGAATCATGGCGGGACACTTCGGTCTGGCTATCGATCCGGCCATACTGAAATATGCCGAAGATTTCGGACTGATGCTGTTTGTCTACGAACTCGGTCTCAAGGTAGGCCCCGGTTTCTTCAGCTCCTTCCGCACAGGCGGACTGAAGCTCAACATGCTTGGGCTCGGACTTGTGTTAGCCGGTACAGCCACCGCCATAGCCCTGAGCTACATACTGGCCATCCCGATGACCGACATGGTGGGCATACTCAGCGGAGCCACGACCAACACTCCGTCGCTCGGAGCTGCCCAGCAGGCTATCAATCAGCTCGGCCTACCTGCCGAGGGGGCCGCCCTCAGCTGCGCCGTGACATATCCGCTTGGAGTAGTGGGTGTAATCATAGCATTCGCCCTGGTAAGGAAATTCGTAGCACGCAAATCGGATTACGAGCCACACCACCAGGGTGAGTCTGACAATACGTATGTGGCCGAGTTTCATGTGACAAATCCGGGCATAGGCGGCCTCACACTGCGCGACATACACAAGCTCGTAACTACCAACTTCGTAATATCACGCATATGGCACGGCGACGACGTGTCGATTCCCGGGCCCGACGACACCCTATCCATCGGCGACCGAGTGCTCGTAATCACCACCGAAGACGAAGTGGCGCGCCTAACAATCTTCTTCGGAGAGAAAAGCGAGCGCAACTGGAACAAACCTGACATAAACTGGGACACACTCGACAAGAATCTTGTGTCGCGCACCATCACCATAAGCAAGCCTCAGCTCAACGGCCGAAGGCTCGACTCTCTGAAACTCAGAAAACACTATGCCGTGAACATCTCGCGTGTGTCGCGCTCGGGCATACGGCTGCTGGCGCGTCCCAATCTGATATTGCAGCTCGGCGACAGGCTTACAATCGTAGGTACACCCGAGGCCATCAACAAGGTGGGAGCTCTTGTCGGCAATTCAGTTACCGACCTGAAAGACCCCAATCTGGCGGCTATATTCATCGGCATGGTGCTGTCGCTCATAGCAGGCTCAATACCCATCACCATTCCCGGCATATCAGTTCCCATAAAGCTCGGTCTGGCCGGAGGCCCAATCGTGGTGGGAATACTCATCGGACGGTTCGGACCCCACTTTCACATGGTGACGTATACCACACGCAGTGCCAACCTCATGTTGCGCGGCATCGGACTATCGCTCTTCCTGGCATGTCTGGGACTTGACGCCGGCGGCAAATTCCTCGACACAATCATGCGTGCCGACGGGCTTATATGGATTGCGGCCGGATTTATCATCACCCTGCTCCCCTCTCTTGTCATGACCATCCTGTCGATGCGTCTGTGGCATCTCGACTTCGGCTCTGCAGCAGGCATGGTGAGCGGAGCGATGGCCAACCCGATGTCGCTTACCTACGCCAACGAAATCACCCCGGGCGACGATGCTCCTGTAGCCTACGCCACCACATATCCTCTGTCGATGTTCGCACGCGTGGTAATCGTACAGCTGCTGATTATCTGTTTTGTCTGATACGATAACTCATCCACGGCGCCGTAGTGTGCATGTGCTTACATGCGTCTGAGGCCGTGGCTCAGTATATGACCACAGCCCCAAGCATGCGTTTCTCATATTTGCCCGCCGGAACTATTAGTCAATCCCGCGGGTCTCTGTACTCAGAAATTGATACAGTAAACCTAAACTGCCTTAATATCTTGATGGGCAAACCCAATTCAGTCAACCTGTCATACGACATAGTGATGCCGTAAGCCGTTACCCGGAATACAGCATACCCGACTCGGCAACCCTGCCTGGCGGCAGGCTGCCGAGTCTATAATATAATTATAAAATCTGATAGAGGAATATATCCTGCCGTAGGCACACGTCTGCATAGAATACAATCTTTATACCCCAGATAGGGATATCTTTATTGATTCTGCAAGACGGGACGCAGGTATGTCATTTTATAACGGAAAGAGAGCCGTCCCATCACTTTCAGCACATCTCCGCACTAAAAATTTTATCAGGCCGGAACAAATATGCCGAATTGCCGAGGTGATGTATCTTCCCGATGTATAAGCAACAGGCTTAATACATTTTGCACCGCAATATATGTAAAACTAAGATTATCTCCATAGTCAACTGTGTTAAATTATGTAAACACAGCATCGGTACACTCTCCCCCGAATACCTCCTGACCGATATTCATCGCAGAAAATTTTTAGCTCGGAATATGCTGTCTATCTCATAAGTAACATCCCGCTGATTCCAGTCGGCACGGTTGGCAAACACGATATAGTGCAATTTCTCTTGCGGCCATGAGCCTTCCACTATAGCATATCCGCCATTGGTATTCATATGATAGCTCTTGTCGGGAAATCCCGGCTCACGGCGTACCGCGCCTCCGAGACCGAACGACACCATCGGAATCTCCGTGGCCACATACGGAGTATTCATAGCGGCGAGCGACGAATCCGATATAATTTTTCCGGAATACAATGCCCTGTTCCATTGCATAAAGTCACGGGCCGAACCATATACACCTCTGTCGGCACGGGTAAGGAAGTAAGGCACCTCTCCCAGGTCATACTCCTCCCATTTACCGTCATCACTGCGAAAAACAAGCGGAGAAGTGTCGCGCCTGGCAGGACGGTAAGCATGTGCCGTAGCTGGCAACCCTCCGTCGTATGTATAATAGAATGCCTCGCGCATGCCGGCGGGACGGAAAATATTCTCAGACATCCAGTCGTCGAAATCAACCCTGGTGACACGCTCTATCAACGGTGCCACAAGAATATATGCCGCATCCTGACTGTCACAGTGAGTCCCGGGCACAAACTCCGCCGTCTTCATATTCTGAAACGAATGCATGAATTCCGTACCGGTACCGTAACGGGCATAATCCTCGCCAAGGGCAAATACAGAACCATGAGCACTTTTTTATTTATTCCACTCCGCCTGATTGCGCGGACGCAGGTCGGGCAACCCCGAACTATGTGTAAGAATATGCCGTATGGTTATCTTGTCGAAAACATCGCACTCGAATTCCGGAAAAAACCTCGACAGACTATCATCCAACGAAATCATACCACGCTCGCACAGTTTCAGAAGAGCGGCCGAAGTAAATATCTTTGAAGCCGACGACAGATTGAACAGCGTGCTGTCGGTAACAGGAACCATGGTCTGCAGGTCGGCCACTCCGAATGCATGTCTGTATATTATAGTGTCGTGATGCATCACTATCGCTATGCCGCCCGGGCCGTCGGCATCCGGGAATATCCTCTGAAACAGCGAGTCTAAATCGGCAGTCACAGCACAGACAGGCAAACCGCTATCCGACATTTTATCGGATGAATTGCATGAATATACTGATACCGCAATACCGACAGCAAGCGCTACACGCTGAATAACCGCAAAAATCCTGTACATTGCTCGTATGTGATTATGTTTAGGCTTTGGAACTATAGATTCGTCGCCGTAAATAACCACGGTGGCGGAACGCTGCAAATATACTCTATAATACTAATACCCGTAAGACATTAATCATATTTTATACTATTTGTATTAGAATTGTAAACCATATTTATAAAATGTAACAGCACGAAGCTATAGCAATCCGCGCCCGGAAATATCGGTCCCTGACGGTGTCTGAAAGATGGCCAGACCGAACTTGCGCACCACAGCATATACATAATCGAATATATCGGCCTGTATATGCTCATACTTCACCCACGCCGTCTCGCGAATAAAGAAGTACAACTGCACCGGAAGCCCCGACTGAGTTGGTGCCATCTGCCTTACCATAAGAGTCATATCCGCGTTCACTTCAGGATGCGTCCGCAGATACCACTCCAGATAGTCCCGCAACAATCTGAGATTGACATTCCCGCCACGACGATTTCTTACATCATCGCCATTATCATCCGGAACCAAGCCATCCTCGCAAAGACGGCTAAGCTCATCATCCGAGACCAGCCTCACCGTATTTATATCGATATATATCGAACGGTCGACACGGCGCCCTCCGGAAATCTGCATCGGACGATAATTGCGAAAAGAGTCCGTGATAAGCGAATATGGAGGTACGGTAGTGACCGAATTGTCCCAGTTGCGCACCTTGACTGTAGTAAGCGACACATCGATTACCTCGCCGTTGAGATCACGGTTGGGCATTGCAATCCAGTCGCCACGCTGCAACATCTTGTTGGCAGTAAGTTGAATGCCTGCCACAAGTCCGAGTATTGTGTCTTTAAACACCAGCGACAGCACCGCCGCCGAAGCGCCCAGAGCAGTAAGTATCGCAATAGGAGTCTTTCCGATAAGTATGCTCACAGCTATTATTACACCGATACCAATCATTATCAACTTGAACATCTGAAATATACCGGTTATGGCGTATGCCTTCAGATTGTCTCTCCTGAGAAGGGCCTTATAAAGATTGTCTATTATAATCACGACAATCCTCACTATCGCCCATAGAATATACAGCGAAGTGACCACATCAATCCATTTGACCGACGCGGGCGAGTCGGCAAATGTCTGAGGCAACAGCCACGACACCACAAGGGCCGGAGCAAGCTGCGATACGGCTCTCATCAGGCGTGGATTGAGCATATCATCATCCCAGTCGGTAGGACTGCGCAAAATCACCTTCTCAAACATCATCAGCACTCCCTTGGTCACAAAATAAGCAATCATTGCCACAATCGCTATACCACTGAGCAGCAACACGGACGCAAGATGCGGATGAAGAGTTTCGGGAGCTATAGTCCCGACGATTTCCTTGATACTATCGGACATAGATAAATCCTTAATAGAGTGTTTAATAACAGATTATTGCCTAAGAAACTGTTTAAATTCATATGATACAGATTTTGAGACGGATTGTCTGATGGATTTTTGCTTGTGATGAGGGAGTGTAGCCGTAGCTACATGACCGAAGAACAAACAAAAAGACGCCGACAAGACTCTCAAAAGCAAAGTAATATGAGTTTTAAACAGTTTCTAAAGAAATGTCTCGGCAAGCACACGCGGAAAATACAGCGTCTCAAGAATCCTTACCTTAGCCGCGACATCTTCGGCCGTATCGTCAGGCGCCACCTCGGTAGAGGCCTGAAATATGATACGCCCCTCGTCATACTTCTCGCTGACATGATGTATGGTTATGCCCGTGCGCGACTCCCCGGAAGCAATCACAGCCTCGTGTACATACCTTCCATACATGCCACGTCCGCCGAATCTTGGCAGAAGCGACGGGTGTATATTGATGATTCTTCCGCGATAGCGATTTATGAGAAATTCCGGAACCATGAGCAGAAACCCGGCAAGCACAACCACATCAATCCCGTGCTCCTCCATAAGCGGAAGCAGACGCGATGAGTCATTGATATCATCCCGCGACATCACCCTCACATCGATGCCAAGCCTGGCGGCCCGGCCTATTACGCCTGCAGTCCGATTATTGCACACTATAAGACACACCTCGGCGTCACAACAGTTGTCGCGGAAATATCTTACGATATTCTCCGCATTGCTCCCGTCGCCCGAGGCAAATATCGCGAAACGTTTCGTTGTGTATCCTTTTTCCATGCCGTGAAGTTAGGCAATTTCTCCGGGAGTAAGAAACTCTTTTGACCCAATGATTGTTAATATTATGATACTTGACAATTGGCCATTCCCAAACAACCAGGAATTATGAAACTTTCATATTCGATACCGGCATTTCTATTTACAATGGCTGCCATAGCCGTTGCAATGCCATCATGCGACAGCAACGAACACAACGATCCCTACACCCCGTCGCGTGTCGATGCCGCTTTCAACGACGCTCTCAAAGAGCAGTTTCCCGACGCACAGAATGTGAAATGGGAAAGAAACAGCGAATACCGCGTAGCCGAATTCAATAAAAATGGAGTCGGTTACGATGTATGGTTCGACAAGACTACCGCATGGGCCATGACCGAAATGGATTATGGCAAGGATATCTTCCTGGTTCCTGACAATGCCGTCACGGCCGCATTCCCAAAAGGCGAATATGGCATCTGGACTATCGACGACATTACCCATTACAAACAGAAAGCATCTGAATTCTATGTTTTTGAAGTAGAGAAGACGGGAAGTGCCGACATGGATGTATTCTACACCACCGACGGCACCATGATAAAGGCAATCCCTTCGGATACCGCACCCGACATCCTGCCCACAACGTCCATACTCTGAACTCTGACACTCTCAGTTATTAAATGTAACCGTAATACTGCATAAGGCGATGCGTTCCACCCAAGGCGCATCGCCTGTTTTGCCGTTACAGCGTGTCACAACAAATACAGCTCTAAATTCACATTTATTTTTAAACAAGCTCTTAATCTTGGACAAGCATTACCCGTTTTCACATTTTTTAGTTAAATTTGCATATTGAAAAATATCTATTACTGATTAATTAACTAATTATTTATGTGTGGAATAGTAGGATACATCGGACATCAAGAGGCTTACAGCATCCTTATAAAAGGCTTACACCGACTCGAATACAGAGGCTACGACAGCGCCGGCGTAGCGATAATCAACCCTGACTACCGATTGAACATATATAAACACACCGGAAAGGTCGCCGAACTCGAATCGTTCTGCCGGGCGAAGGACATCTCAGGAACAATCGGAATCGCCCATACCCGATGGGCCACGCACGGCGAGCCAAGCGACATAAACGCCCATCCCCACTCAAGCACCAATGGCCGCATAGCTATTGTACACAACGGAACAATAGAAAACTACAGTATACTCAAGCAGGCCCTTCAGCAGCACGGATGCGAATTCAATAGCCAGACCGACACGGAAGTCATAGTCAAACTTATTGAATATATTCAGAACGAAAACAACTGCACTCTGCTCGATGCCGTACGCGAGGCCCTGCATCAGATTGTCGGGGCATATGCGATAGCAGTCATCGACTCTGACAATCCCGACACGATAATCACCGCCCGAAAGAGCTCACCACTCGTTATCGGCATAGGTGAGGGCGAAACATTCATCGCATCCGACGCCTCGCCGATTATCGAATACACCAACAAAGTCGTATATCTGCGTGACAACGAAATCGCCATAATAACCCGCAACCGGCCGTTAAAGGTAATCACCACCGACAATGAAGAGTCGAAAATCGACATCCAGACACTGCGCATGTCGGTATCTCAGCTTGAGAAAGGAGGTTATCCCCACTTCATGCTGAAAGAGATTTTCGAGCAGACTGATACCATATTCGACTGCATTCGCGGACGTGTCGTCGCCAACGGCACCGCCATAAAACTCTCGGGAGTTAACGACCACCCCGACCGCTTCATCAATGCCGGACGCATACTTATAGTGGCATGCGGCACATCGTGGCATGCCGGACTAATCGGAGCCCGCCTTATCGAGAACTTCGCCCGCATACCGACCCGTGTGGAGTATGCCTCTGAATTCAGATATGCCAATCCCGTAATCCGCCCCGACGATGTGGTGATTGCCATATCCCAAAGCGGAGAGACCGCCGACACCCTGGCCGCCATACGACTCGCAAAGGAGGCCGGAGCATTCGTCTACGGCATATGCAACGCAGTGGGCTCCTCCATCGCCCGCGAGACCGACACCGGCACATATATACACGTAGGGCCGGAAATCGGTGTGGCCTCTACAAAAGCATTCACAGGACAGGTGACAGTACTCACCATGCTCGCCCTGGCAATCGGACAGCTGAAAGGGACAATCAGCAGTGAGCAGATAGCCGAAGTAGGACGCTCTATACTCCGCTTGCCCGACCTCATCGCCGAGACTCTCGAGCTGAATCCTCAGATAGAAAAACTGTCGGCCATATACACATATGTCCACAACTTCCTGTACCTTGGCCGCGGCTACAACTACCCCAATGCCCTGGAAGGCGCTCTCAAACTGAAAGAGATAAGCTACATACATGCCGAAGGATATCCGGCCGCAGAGATGAAACACGGTCCAATCGCCCTCATTGACAAGGAGATGCCTACAGTCGTGATTGCTCCGGACGACGAACTTCACGAAAAGGTGATTTCCAACATACAGCAGGTAAAAGCACGTGGCGGCTCGGTAATAGCCATCGTGACAAAAGGCGACACTACAATCCCGGCCATGGCCGACCATGTGCTGGAGATACCGCGAGTGCCTGAGGCTCTCTCACCGATTATAGCCGCCATCCCCCTGCAGCTACTGGCCTACCATATAGCCATAATGAAAGGCTGCAACGTAGATATGCCGCGCAACCTGGCCAAGTCGGTTACCGTAGAATAACATTAATAATACGCAATGTCAGATATTAAAAAAGAAACACCGGTATTGCTGCTTACAGGATATCTCGGCAGCGGTAAAACCACTCTGGTAAATCATATCCTCACCAACGAACGCGGCATACGCTTTGCGGTAATCGTCAACGACATCGGCGAAGTAAACATCGACGCCTCCCTCATACAAAAAGGAGGAGTGGTAAACCAAAGTGACGACTCTCTGGTTGCCCTTCAGAACGGATGCATATGCTGCACCCTGAAGATGGATCTCGTAAAACAGATAGAGGACATTATCGCTCTCGACCGTTTTGACTACATCGTAATCGAGGCAAGCGGCATATGCGAGCCGGCGCCTATAGCCCAGACCATATGTTCCATTCCCTACATGGGAGCCGGATACGCCCAGAAAGGTATACCGCGCCTCGACTGTATTGTAACCGTCGTCGACGCCCTGCGCCTGCAGAGCGAGTTTGACTGCGGACGCAGTCTTGCCTCAAAAGAGATTGACGACGAAGACATCGAGAATCTTGTGATACAACAGATTGAATTCTGCAACATCATCCTGCTGAACAAAGCCACCGAAGTCGCTCCCGAAGAGTTGCGCCGCATACGCGAAATCATCAGGGTGATACAGCCGCAGGCCGAGATTATCGACACCGATTACGCCGACGTAGACATATCGCGCCTACTCGATACTCATCTGTTCAACTTCGAGAAAGTGGCCACCTCGGCAGGATGGGTACGCGAGCTTGAGCGCCCTGTGACGGAAGAGGAGGAACTCGACGCACAGGCCGACCACCATCACCACCACAGCCACCATGAGGCCCACGACGAAGAGCACGCCAAAGAGCACCACCACCATCACGACCACTCCGAATGCGATACACACGGCCACCATTGCCATCACCACCACCATCACGATGGAGAAGGCGAGGCCGAGGAATATGGCATCCAGACCTTCGTTTATTATCGCCGCGACCCGTTCGACCTCAACAAATTCGACTACTTCCTCGCCAAAAACTGGCCTCAAAATATAATCCGCACAAAGGGTGTGCTATACTTCGAGCAACGTCCCGAAATGTCCTACCTCTTTGAGCAGGCAGGTGTGCAGAAAAAGCTGACCGAGGCCGGGCAATGGTATGCGACTGCCCCTGAGGAAGACCTCATGATGATAATGCAGCAGAATCCCGACATGATGCGCGACTGGCACGAGCACTATGGCGACCGCATGGTCAAACTCGTGTTCATCGGACAGAATCTCGACCGCGAAGCAATCACACATCAGCTTGACGCCTGTCTCGGACATTTCTGATATGACATCGTCGACAAAGCATGTCTCCACTCAGCCATACATACATGCATACGGAGGCTGCTGATTCCAAATTTCATGCATTTTAACTATGTCCGCTGCGATTCTCTCACTATGAGAGCTATCGGGCGGACATATCATTTAATTTTTCGCAGATTTATTGTATAAAAATTCATAAATCTGCTGTTTTGTTAGATATTGTTGCTAAATTTGCAGACAACAATTCACACCGATACGTAGCGCCTCGGGATTTGCTCGCCGTATCCGGTGCTGCATCATATAAGTCAACGGCATATCCCCACGATACATCGGAAAGTTATGAACAAACGAAAAACCCGACTTCAGGCCATACTGGAAATCCTTACCAACAATGTCATAGGCAGCCAGGAAGAACTGTCACGACTGTTGGCGGCACGAGGTTTCGTAGTCACTCAGGCAACCTTGTCGCGCGACCTTAAAGCATTGCGCACCACCAAAGTGGCTACCGACTTCGGCGGCTACCGCTATGTAGTGATGCAACCCGGCGAAGTCCCTGTCGATGAGGTATGGGAAGCCGTACCCTCAACAGCGCAGTCGGGCACACACCATGCCGTAGAATCCATAGCCCTTGCCGGCAACATACTCGTGATAAAGACCCGTACAGGATATGCGTCCGGTCTCGCATATGACATCGACCAGCTCGACTCGCCGTATCTGCTCGGCACAATATCCGGAGCCGACACGGTAATTGCCATTGTCAACGAGCAGTATTCACGCACCGAGATATTCGACTCATTTCTCGGTTTTTTCCCCGATAGTGTACTTGAAAAAGCACGCGACCAGTTCTTGTGATTTTAGTCAACCCCAATGTTCTAAGAAACCGTCTGGAGTCATACTGATTCCACACCGTTTCTAAAATATATTTAAGAATATAGATGTTAGAACCTGTCAACAGTTCAATCGACCCCTCGAAAATCCGGGTACTCGTAGCCTCTGAAGACCACGTAGGATATGTAGAGGAGATTCTCGACACCATCAACCGCGCCGCAAAGGTACGCGGCACAGGCATCGCCAAACGCTCGCCGGAATACGTGCGCCAGAAGATGCTTGAACGCAAAGCGGTGATTGCCCTTTACGAGGGACGCTTTGCCGGCTTCAGCTATATAGAGTGCTGGAGCAACAAACAGTTTGTTGCCAACTCAGGCCTCATTGTGGCCGACGACTTCCGCGGGTTAGGCCTTGCCACCCGTATCAAACGACGAATATTCCGCCTGTCGCGCGAGATGTTCCCACAGGCGAAGATTTTTTCCCTTACAACAGGTGCGGCCGTAATGAAGATGAACTTCGAACTCGGCTACCGCCCGGTGACATTCGACCAGCTCACCACCGATGCCGCTTTCTGGCGCGGATGCGAGAGTTGTGTCAACTTCGACATACTACAGCGCAACGGCGGCCACAAATGTCTATGCGTAGGACTCCTTTACGACCCGGCAGAGACAAAATACCATCCCAACGATCCGATTACAGGCACTCCTCTTGCCGAGGACAACTGTGTCGACGAATAACATCCTCAATATTCACCCGTAAAAACAACCAGACCAATATATGGAACCCAAGAAAAAAGTCGTGCTTGCCTTCAGCGGAGGCCTCGACACATCATTCGCAGTAAAATATCTCTCTGAAGACTGCGGCTACGAAGTATACACAGCCATCGCCAATACAGGAGGCTTCTCACAGTCTGAACTGAAAGCCATCGAGGAGCGCGCCATCGCTCTCGGAGCTAAAGAGCACGCCACTCTCGACATCACGCAGGAGTATTACGACAAGTCAATCAAATATATGATTTTCGGCAACGTGCTCCGCAACGGCACATACCCAATATCGGTAAGTTCGGAACGAATCTTCCAAGCTATAGCCATAATCGAATATGCAAAGAAAATCGGCGCGCACTGCGTTGCCCACGGCTCTACAAGCGCCGGAAACGACCAGATACGCTTCGACCTCACATTCGAGATTCTCGCACCGGAGATTGAAATCATCACTCCCACACGCGACATGAATCTCACCCGCGACTACGAAATCAACTACCTCAAGGAGCACGGATATGTAGCCGACTTCACCAAGCTCGAATACTCCATCAACAAAGGCCTGTGGGGCACATCAATCGGTGGTAAAGAAACCCTTCACTCCGACCAGACACTCCCCGAAGAGGCGTATCCCACCCAGATGACAGCCACCGACGACGCCCGGCTGACCATCGACTTCAAACAGGGACAGATTGAAGCCGTCAACGGAGAATACTTTGCCGACAAGGTGGCCGCCATACAAAAAATCGAAGAACTTGTGGCACCCTATGCTCTCGGCCGCGACATGCACGTGGGCGATACAATCATCGGCATCAAGGGCCGCGTAGGCTTCGAGGCCGGAGCTCCTATGGTGATACTCGGCGCACACAAGGTGCTTGAGAAGCATACACTCACAAAGTGGCAGCAATACTGGAAGGACCAGCTCGGCACATGGTACGGCATGTTCCTCCACGAAGCCCAGTACCTTGAACCGGTGATGCGCGACATAGAGCGGTTTCTGGAGTCATCGCAGCGCAACGTGACCGGACGTGTTATCGTAGACCTCAAGCCCTACCATTTCGTGGTAGTTGGTGTCGACAGCGATTTCGACCTCATGAAGACCGACTTCGGCGAATACGGCGAATTGTCCAAGGCCTGGACTGCCGACGATGTGAAAGGATTCACCAAAATACTCGGCAACCAGATGAAGATATACCACAACGTGCAGATGCGCAACGGAAAGGAGCGTGAGGCATGATACGAGCAGGTATAATCGGCGGAGCCGGATACACTGCCGGTGAACTTCTGCGTCTGCTTGTCAACCATCCGGATGTAGAGATTTCATGGATTCACAGCACATCCAACGCCGGAAATCCCGTGACAAGTGTACATCAGGGCCTCATCGGAGAGATTGACATGAAATTCAGCTCCGATACCGACCTCGACAACATCGACGTGCTGTTCTGCTGCACACCACATGGCGATACACGCAAATTCATGGATAGCCACACCGTGCCCGACGAGTTGCGCATAGTCGATCTCTCGACCGACTACCGCATCGAGGATGGCACCCACGACTTTGTGTATGGCCTCCCCGAACTCAACCGCAAACGCATCGTAAGGGGTGCAAAACATGTAGCCAACCCCGGATGCTTCGCCACAGCCATACAGCTGGCTCTGCTTCCGCTGGCCAAGAACCTTATGCTTAACTCGACAATCCACGTAACAGCAATCACAGGCTCTACAGGCGCAGGCGTAAAGCCATCGGCTACAAGCCATTATTCATGGCGCAACGACAATGTATCCATCTATAAGCCATTCCGCCACCAGCATCTGGCCGAGATACGCCAGTCGCTGTCGCAGCTCCAGCAGAGTTTCAAGGCCGACATCGACTTCATACCCGTACGCGGATGCTTCTCACGCGGAATAATGGCGATTCTATACCTCGACTGCCCGGTAAGTCTCGACCAGATAAAGAAACTCTACGAAGAGTACTACGACGACCACAACTTTACGTTCATTACCGACAAGGCTCCTGACCTGAAAGATGTAGTCAACACCAACAAGTGTATAATACACCTCGAAAAGGTCGACAACAAACTCCTGATTACATCCGTCATCGACAACCTTGTAAAGGGTGCCTCAGGCCAGGCAGTACACAACATGAACCTCCTCTTCGGACTCCACGAGCGCATCGGCCTCCAGTTGAAGCCCTCTGCATTCTGATGTCCGGCAACAAAACACTTTCAGTCATGAATCTTTTCGACGTATATCCACTCTTCGACATAGAGATAACCAAAGGCCGCGGCTGCCACGTATATGATGCCGACGGAACTGAATACCTTGACCTATATGGCGGACATGCGGTAGTATCCGTAGGACACTGCCATCCTGTCGTCGTAAAGGCTATAGAGAAGCAGGCATCGCAGCTGATGTTCTACTCCAATTCGGTAATCAACCCGCTCCAGCAGCAGCTTGCCGAAAAACTCGGCAAAATCAGCGGCTACGACGATTACTCTCTGTTTCTGGTCAACTCAGGAGCGGAGGCAAATGAAAACGCGCTGAAGCTCGCCTCATTCCATACAGGACGCAAGCGTGTGGTGGCATTCCGCCGTGCATTCCACGGTCGCACGTCGGCCGCAGTCGAGGTGACCGACAATCCGAAGATTGTATCCCCGCTCAACTCCAACAACAACGTGACCTTCCTGCCGCTCAACGACATAGACGCCATGTGCGACGAGCTGGCCAAAGGCGATGTGGCGGCTGTCATTATCGAGGGTATACAGGGCGTAGGCGGCATACGCATACCCGAAGCCGACTTCCTCCGCGTGCTGCGCGAGGAGTGTAACCGCTATGGTACCGTACTGATTCTCGACGAGATACAGTCGGGCTACGGTCGTTCCGGACGATTCTTCGCTCATCAGTACAGCGGCATACGCCCCGACATCATTACATGCGCCAAAGGTATCGCCACCGGATTCCCGATGGGCGCAGTACTGATATCCCCGATGTTCAAGCCATCCTACGGAATGCTCGGCACAACCTTCGGAGGCAATCATCTCGCATGCGCCACAGCCATTGCCGTGCTCGACATCATCGAGGAGGAACACCTCGTTGAAAACGCGGCTAAAGTAGGTCAATATCTCATCGACCGTCTCAAAGAGATGCCGGAAATAAAGGAGGTACGCGGACTCGGCCTGATGATAGGTATTGAGATGCCTTTCGAAGTCAAAGAGCTCCGACGCCACCTCATCAATGTAGAGCACGTATTCACCGGCGCGGCGTCGACCGACATCGTGCGCCTGCTTCCGCCGCTTACACTCACCATAGCCCAGGCCGACGATTTCCTCGAGAGATTCCGCAGGGCTCTTACAGCACTCTGACATTATGAAGATAGGAATAATCGGCGGAGGCAACATGGGTTCGGCAATAGCTGTCGGACTCGTGTCGACAGGTTTCATACCGGCCTCAGATATAACCGTGACATCACCACGTCAGGCAACACTCTACCGTATCGCCGACGCATGCCCGGGAATAACTACCGACACTGACAATGCAGCGGCTGTCAAGGAAGCCGACGTGATAATACTTGCTGTAAAGCCCTGGCTTGTGCAATCCGTTGTCGAGGAGATTGCCCCGCGTATCGACTTCCGCCAGCAGACACTCGTAAGCCTCGCAGCCACAGTATCGCTGGCCGACTTCGACAACATCCTGCGCAATTACTCATCCAGACGCACTATAGTACGGGCGATACCCAACACGGCAATGGCCGTCGGGCGCAGCATGACATTCATCTGCCATGCCGACGATGCCGACCCGGCCCGCATATCGCCCGTAACCGACATATTCGACCGGCTTGGAACTGCCGCCGTCATTCCCGAGCAACAGCTTGGTGCAGCCATGGCTCTATGCTCCTGCGGCATAGCATACGTGATGCGATTCATCCGAGCCGCATCGGAAGGAGCCGTAGAGCAGGGTCTTTACCCCGACAAGGCGAAGGAATGGTTTCTCCAGACCATGCGCGGAGCCGTAGAGCTGCTCGAATCGACCGGAGCCAATCCCGAGAGCGAAATCGATAAAGTTACAACACCCGGCGGACTCACCATACGCGGACTAAACGCAATGGAAGAAAGTGGATTCTCGGGAGCCGTAATCAAGGGCCTGCGAGCATCGGTAAAACACTGACGGCAATATGGGAGTAAACAAGGTAATACTACTCGGCAACGTCGGAGTCGACCCTACAATACGCTATGTCGAGACCCGGCCGGTAGCGACATTCACTCTCGCCACCACTGAGCGCGCCTATACCAGCGCATCGGGCGCACAGATTCCGGAGCGCACCGAGTGGCACCGGATTGTCATGTGGGACGGCGCTGCAGAGACTGCCGAAAAATACATACGCAAAGGCACCCGCCTGTATATCGAGGGGAAACTGCGCACAAGAGTCTGGGAAGACCGAAATACCATCAAGCGCAACGTGACCGAGATTATCGTCGACACATTCGAAATCCTCGCGCCTCCGCGCCAATAATCCGCAGACACAAAACATCAATCGGTGTGCAGGACCTCAACTACCCTGTACACCGATTGTCTTTTATGAATCCCATATAAACCAATTAATCTTAATTCAACAAAACAAACAGTTTCTTAGAACGCCACGACAATACCGGTCGAGAGCGAGCCGAAGTTGAGTCCGGAAGATGTGCGCATCTTCGACATCGGCGAATAGCGCACATACACACCTATACCTCCGTACCCCATGCTGAATATACCGTCGACCGTCACCGGACGCTGACCGATACGCCCGGTCTTTATCGAGTATTCCCGTCCCTCATAATCATATTCTGTCATGATATTTCCTCCGACATTGAAACATACTATCGGACCAATCTTGGCATACACACGCTCCTTATGACCGAATGAAAGTGAATATATGAATGGTACCTGGAGAGAGAACAGCTGTATGCGGGAACGATGATTGGTCACACCCTCGTCATACGGCTCAAGAGAGATGCGTCCGTCGGGATTCTTATGAAAGTACCAGGGCTTCCTTGTATGGAAATTCTGCCAATGCAGTCCCAGTCCGCACGCCAGCGAATGATGGCGCGACCAGCTCATACGCACGCCCAGAGTCATGAGCCATGTAAACTCATAGCTGCGCCACATCGAAGTGCCCGTCTCGGGATTCTCCCTTACGGCATCTACCCATCCGATTCCCAGTCCCTGCGACACACATTCCCATGTAACTCTTCCCGTCTTAGAGATTGTAAATCCGAAATCGCTCGCCCGTCGTCCGACATACGATGTAAAAGAGCGGTTGTCGGGATCGACAAAGGCAAAATCGTAACTTGCAGTCTCTCCGTCGCATGTAGTGAACTCGACACACAGTGCAGTACGGCTCTCAACAATGGTTACATTCGTTATATCGGAACAGTTGACACTCGTACGCCCCGAGGCGCCAAGTGTCAGGCGCATATGATCCTTACCCGACTTAAAGTAAAAATTATCGTCGGTGCCATTGATATTGTTCACTTGTATGGAAGTAGACTCCGGAGCATAAGATATGGCAATGCTGCTTGCGCACGAGGCATTGAGGAGAGTATCGACAGGCATCTCCTCACGGATATCGGAAGCCCGGGCAACAAATACTGTGAATATCAACGACAGTAATGTGAGTATGATTTTGCAGTTCGAAGAACACATATACGTAATATAAAATAATTTGGAACAGTTACTTAATTTTCATTTAATGATGACAATTTAGAGATAACGGCCTCCGCGTCTGTACGCGAAAGTGTCCCGTCAAAGTAAATCATCATCACCGACGGCTTGTTGCCGTCAGGATTATTGAGATAATACAGATACCGGTTGGTCTTCTTGCCGTTGACAATAGTCACCGGAAGCATAAAGAAGGCATACTGCAGTTTACCGTCCTTATATCTCACATTTCGCCCTATCGACTTTGCGCCGTCGGCAAGCACAAGAGGCTGCAATATCGGCGCGTAGGTCTCCGAGTCGCCCCGGAATGTAGCCAGATTTGACAGTCCATGCGCTTTCACAAACTTCTGTTCGCCGCTCATTATCACTTCAGTGACCGACGGATCGCTCACATACTTCCCGCCAAGCACATTGTTGATATGCATTCCGGTCTGCGCGGATGCATTCCCACACACCAATATTGTCAACAATATCAACAGTCGTATTATTCCTTTCATAGCACGGTTATATTTCTGGGTATTCATTCTCTATATTGTCGATTATACGCGCCACATCGCTGAGTTCTTCGCTGAACGACTCCTCGGAGGCCCGCACATCACGTGTAAATTCTCTCATGTCCTCTCCCAGCAGCCTTATTATAGCCTCCTGGTCGGTGATACGCTTGCCTCCGGCATATGCCACACATGTCGTCACATCGGCAGGCGCTGAAATCGCCGATGCACGGCGCGTGACAGTTGTATACAGCCCCAGCGAAAAGATTACGACACAGGCGGCCGCCACGCCCGACACAAGCCTTACACGCCCCTTTAAGCGTCTCTCTGAAGAGCGCAGGCCTACGTTCGTGCGGAATCCTGTCAAGGCCAGCAGCTCGTCAATCGCAGGATGTGACAGGCGTGTCCTGCCGAGCATATCTCTCAGCAACTCCTCTTCGGCATCCGACAAAGAGCAATCGAAATAGCGCTCTCCAAGCCTGATTATCAGCGACAGTTCATCTAAGTCTTTATCCATAAGTAAGTAATTCAGCATTAAATTATTCCTTGGCGATACAGCTCGCGTATAGCCTTGCGCGCACGGCTGAGCGCCATTCTCACACTCTCCTGCGACATCGACAGGCGCATGGCAATCTCTTCGTATCCCACACCCTCAATGTCATGAAGATTGAATATCTCAAACTGCCGTTCGCTCAGCACGCGACGGCTCAGTTCAAGCACAGCCTGATACGTAATCCTCCGCTCTCGCTCGGCATATTCCGGCGATTCGGCAGCATAGCCGCCCTCGTCAAGATATACCATAGGATGAGATTTGGCACGGCGCCTGAGGTCTATCGCAGAATTACGCACAGCCGCATAGCTGAGCTTAATCGCCTCTACCGACGACTCCACATCGCGGTGACGCGCCCAAAGACCGCAAAACGCGTCGTGAAGCGCATCATCGGCGTCAATATCGCCGGCAATGCCTGCTGCGATGCCCCGCAGACGCAGGCGCAGTCTCTCAAATGTGGATGTCAGTATATCGGTACTCACTTTTCGCAATATTTCAGACGCGCTATGTTGCGCCTTCACTATCTTTAACGGAAGCGACTGCCGTATGTAACATCACCGGATAAAATTTTTATAGAATTCGCATCAAAATACAGCTGAATCGAAGAGAAAACATCCCAAAATTCCTAAGAAAATGCATAATACGAAAAAGTCGATATGACTTCCGCCTTTTACTATCGGCATATTTACAGAAGAAATTTGTAACTTTGCTCTCTATGAGCACCGATAAACAGCAAATACCGGCCGAACCGGAAGAGAACGCAACCGAACACACCAAACCATCGGCTGCGGAAAAATGGACCGAGATTACACTGCTCCCCGAATGGGAGGAGGAATACTATCTTGTATATACTGCAAAGAAGTATGGCCGGTGGGTTATGCTCAAAACTCTCAAGCCGGAATACGCATCGCAGGAAGAGTATCGCCAGATGCTCGAAAAGGAGTTTGACGTACGCTACAACCTCGCACACCCCAATATCGTGATGATAAACGACCTCGAGGAAGTGCCCACCCTCGGACGATGCATCATCACCGACGACGTATACGGCGATTCACTGCGCAAACTTATCGATGAAAACCGCATCACACCGGAAATCCTCGAAAAGCTGCAGCACGAACTGGTCGATGCTATCGACTACATACAGAGCAACCACATAGTGCACCACCCCATCCGCCCCGAAACCATATACTTCACCGAAAACATAGGTAATCTCAAACTAATCGATGTAGGTTTCGACCAGCGGCAGCACCTTGAGCCGGCCGATGCTTCGGAAGATATATACCGCTACGGATGTGTGCTCGACGAAGTGCTCGACCATGTTCCCGCCAAGTTGCCCGAGCTGCGCAAAATCGCACAGCGATGCAAGGACCCCGACCCGACGAAACGCTACCGTGACGTGCAGGACCTCCACCTCGCATTTGAACGGCGCAACAGCAACCAGGTGTACACATTCCTGATTATATTCCTCATAGCGATGATATGCCTGCTGACATGGCTTAACATCACACGTATGTAACTCACCCCGACGAAGTATGATTGAAATACGCGAAATAAAGCCCGTAAAGGCCGAACTAACCCGATATACACAATTCCAGATTGATCTCTACGAAGGAAACTCATACTTTGTGCCGCCACTGATAGGCGACGATGTCGACACACTGACTCCATCCAAGAATCCGGCATTTGACTTCTGCAAGGCAAAATCATGGATGGCCTACCGCGACGGAAAACCAGTAGGGAGAATTACCGGAATCATAAACAACCAGGTAAACGAACGCTCGGGGAAACGCGACGTACGCTTCGGATTTACCGACTTCATCGACGACGACGAGGTCGCCGACAGACTGTTTGACACCGTAGCCGAGTGGGGACGCTCCCACGGCATGGACTCTATGGTAGGCCCGCTCGGATTCACCGACCTCGACCATGAAGGAATGCTTACATACGGATTCGACGAGATGGGTACAATGGCCACTATCTACAACTATCCATACTACCCCCGCCACATGCGCCGCATGGGCTTCACCGAAGATGTCGAGTGGGTCGAATACCGTATATCGGTGCCCGACAAAGTGCCCGACCAATTGCAGAGAGTTGCCGATATCGTGCGCCGCAAGTACGGACTACGCACCCTCAAATACACTTCAGGCAAAAAAATCAAAGCCGACTACGGACAGGCGCTCTTCGAACTGATTAACGAAGCCTACGACAAGCTCTACGGCTACTCCCCGCTCACCCGTCGCCAGATTGAATATTATATCGACATATACCTCCCCATTCTCAAACTGGAATATGTAAGCCTAATCATCGACAAGGACGACAAACTCGTCGGCGTAGGCATATCGCTCCCGTCGATGTCGCGGGCACTGCAGAAAGGACGCGGACGCCTTTTCCCCACAGGATGGTACCATCTGCTCAAAGCTATGTACCGCTACAACGACACTGTCGACCTCCTGCTCGTAGGCGTATCACCCGAATACCAGAGCAAGGGTGTCAACTCTCTACTCTTCACCGACCTTCTGCCGACATATATCAAAAACCGCGTACGCTGGGCCGAAACCAATCCCGAACTGGCCGAAAACGAGAATGTGCAGCAGCAATGGAAATTCTTCGACAAGCGTCTCCACCGCCGCCGCGCTGCATTCAGAAAACCCATCTGATATTCTCACGCCTACCGTCTCCGCCTCCCCTCAGGAGTCATCATTGACTCGCACGTCTCAATAGGATTCTAAATTTTACGATAGTTTATTTTATAGCAATGAAAAACAGTTATCTACGATGCGGAGCCATCTGGCTTTTCGCATCGCTCGGCATATTGCCGCCGACCGCCGGAGCGCAGGTGGTCACTACCAGTCCGGCAATAATCACTGCCGACACAAAGAATATAGTAATCACATTCCATGCCGACTGGGGCAACCGCGGCATGGCCGGGCTACCGGCATCAACCGCTGTATACGCCCACACCGGTCTCATCACATCGCAATCGGCTACACCCGACGACTGGACTTTCGCACCAACCTGGCCCGACAACTCCGCGAAATACAAACTCAAGGCGGAAGGCTCCGGCACATGGACCCTCGACATACCAGATATCAGGCAATACTACGGAGTGCCCGCCGGAGTAGAGATTAAAAACATGGTATTCGTGTTCCGCGATGCCGCAGGTTCCGACTCCCAGGGAAAGACAATCAACGGTGGCGACATATCACTGACGGTATTCCCGTCCGGATTTCCGGCACCCGACATGCGACAGTATCCCGACGGCGACCCGCAACCGGGAGCAACCCCCTCGTCCGACGGCTCTTCTGCAATATTCTGCTTCCCGGCACCCGAAAAAAACATGGTGCAGCTCGTTGGCTCCTGGAATGATTTCGCCATCGTACCTGACCAGCAGATGCACTATACCGACATCGACGGCATTCGATACTTCTGGACTTCGGTCGACGGCCTTGAGGCGGGAAAAGACTACACATATTATTATATAGTCGACGGACAGACCGCAGTGGGTGATCCATATGCACGCCTTGTGCTCGACGGCAACAACGACAAGTACATCTCTTCAGCCGTCTACCCCGACATGCCCGTATTTCCGTCCGAGAAAGTGTCCTCATCTGTTCCTGTAGCCGTATATAACTCTGACGCCGGCAAATACGACTGGCAGACGGCATCATTCACCCGCCCCTCGCAGGAGAGCCTCGTGCTCTACGAAGTGCTTATACGCGACTTCACCGGGACCGAGGGAAAGGCCAACGGCAACGGCACCATATCGGGCCTTATCGACAGACTCGACTATATCAAAGAGCTTGGTGTCAACGGCATAGAACTGATGCCGATAATGGAGTTCGACGGCAACAACTCGTGGGGCTACAACCCCAACTTCTACTTCGCACCCGACAAAGCCTACGGGACGCCCGACGACTACCGGCGCCTCGTCGACGAGTGCCATGCCCGCGGGCTGGCCGTAGTGCTCGACGTGGTATTCAACCAGACAGCCGGACTACACCCCTGGTATCTGATGTATCCTATGGTTCTGTCGAAATTCTACAACGGTACATCACCACACGCCTACTCAGTGCTCAACGATTGGAATCAGAACAACGAACTGGTGCAGCGGCAGTTCAAGGACGTTCTGCGCTACTGGCTCACGGAATACAAAGTCGACGGATTCAGATTTGACCTCGTAAAAGGCCTTGGCGACAACGACTCCTACGGCAACACATACAACGAAGCCACCAATACCTGGGGCACACCATCAGGCCCGGGCACCGACGCATACAACACCTCACGCATAGCACGAATGGTCACCCTCCATGCAGCTGTCAGAGATGTCGACCCCACCGCCTACTTCATCAACGAGGACCTTGCCGGAGCCGAGGAAGAAAACGCACTTGCCTCCGACGGCGATCTCAACTGGGCCAATATCAACAACTCTGCGTGCCAGTTTGCCATGGGCTATGAGGAAAACTCCTCGCTGAGCCGGTTCTTCTCACCCTCCGACGGCGGCCGAATGCGCGGCTCCACCGTCAGCTATGCTGAAAGCCACGACGAAGAACGCATGGCATACAAGCAGATGAAATACGGCGCCAACGGAGTCAAAAATAATTATGCCATGCGTATGCGCCGTCTCGGATCTGTGGCCGCACAGATGCTTATGACTCCCGGCCCACACATGATATGGCAGTTCCAGGAATTCGGCGCCAACCAGACTACGAAAAATACCGACGGCTCCAACAATACCAACCCAAAACTCGTGGTATGGAACAATCTCAACAACGCCAATAATGCCGGACTGTGCCAGACCTACCGCGACCTGCTCGCCCTGCGCGATGCCAACCCCGAGCTGTTCGGCAATGAATCATCCGCCACCATACTTCTCAACGGATGGGCAGAAGGTCGCTCCATACTCCTTTCATACGCCGACAAGAAGCTACTGCTTGCCGTCAACCCGCTTGTCGACAAGTCAATCGACATATTCATACCCTCTGAAGCCGGCGACGCGTCATCTCTCCGATTGCTTGCAGCAAGCCACAACACCTCACCCGCAATCGCCAACGGAAGCATCGCTCTTGAGCCGGGTGCGTTTGCAGTATACGGTAGCGAAGATGTGTCATCGGCCATCGACGAAATACCATCAGACTACGACAGCGCATATCCGATAATTTACTACAATCTCCAGGGCCGGCAGATTGCCGCACCGGTTCCCGGCCAAATTGTAATCCGCCGGCAAGGCACAGCGGCATACAAAGTAATATACTGACCATAGACATATACACATAATTACCCCTGCCGCAATACAGTAAACTGTGGCAGGGGTATTTTTATTTAGTCAGTCTGTATATATGTTCTTATGCAACAACCGGAGTATCCCTATAAGATGTTGTGCATCTCTTACCAAGAGATGCACAACATTC
>Ga0137306_101204_pt1 | contig 27799 bp, 20 predicted proteins | sample Inofroosms_March_FD_97187 | JGI IMG/M metagenome (GOLD analysis project Ga0137306, IMG submission 97187) | Mouse cecal microbial communities from Vienna, Austria - N-Acetylneuraminic and N-Acetylglucosamine D2O microcosms_March | ecosystem: Host-associated > Mammals > Digestive system > Large...
AGTACAAAAACAGAGATTTCAAAACATCCATATTATTTTGCAGGCTTATACTATATACAGGAGCCAAGTGCAATGGCGCCAGCAGCGGTGTTAGCACCGTTACCAGGACAAAAAGTACTGGATCTGTGTGCGGCGCCGGGAGGAAAAAGTACAGAATTGGGAGCAAGACTTGCCGGACAGGGGATATTGATAGCCAATGATATCAGTGCTTCCCGTGCCAAGGCATTGGTAAAAAATCTGGAGATGGCGGGAATTGCGAATGCTTGCGTGACGGCAGAAAAACCGCAAAAGCTGGCGGAGACATTTGGGGAATATTTTGATAAAATTTTGGTGGATGCTCCTTGTTCCGGAGAGGGAATGTTCCGAAAAGAACCCGATCTGATTAAAAGCTGGCAGGAGAGAGGCCCCGAAATTTATGCGCCTTTGCAACGGGAAATCTTGTTGCAGGCATCGAGGATGCTAAAGCCCGGAGGAGAATTGGTCTATTCCACTTGTACGTTCTCGCTGGAGGAGGATGAGGAAGTTGTGGACTGGTTTTTGAATCAGGCGCCGGAGATGGAATTGATTCCGCTTGTTGCCTGGAAGGGGGCGGCGGCTGGAATGGATGGGAAACCGGTGATTCGCTTATTCCCTCATCGGGTGGAAGGCGAGGGACATTTTATAGCATGGTTCCGCAAACGGGGCAAATGGATGAAAACGGACAAGAAACATCAGGAGCCCAAGAGATGGATGGCAGATGTCGGTAATGAGTTTTTAGAATGGGAACATTTTTTTGCACATCCTTTCGATCGGGCGCGGATGATGGTAAAGGAAGAACAGATATATCTGCTTCCGGAGGAATTTGATTCTAGCTGGCGACTGCGGTATTTGCGGACAGGACTTTTATTGGGGAGTGTGAAGCGGGGACGGTTTGAACCATCTCAGGCAATGGCAATGACCATAAGACCAAGAGACTATGCGCAGACCTTTTCCATGAAGCGGGAGGATGAGAGAGTGATTCGCTATCTGAAAGGAGAAAGTATCCAGTTGACAGAGAAGGAGAAATTTATTAAGGGATGGGTATTGGTCTGCGTGGAGGATTTTCCTTTGGGGTGGGCCAAGGCTTCTGGCAATGGCTTAAAAAATAAATATTATCCGGGATGGCGGTGGCAATGATGGGGAGACAGATTCGGCTGGATCGTTTTTTGACCGATATGGGGAAAGGAAGTCGGTCTCAGATTCGTCAGGCAGCAAAAAAAGGCCGGATTCAGGTCAATGGACAGATCGAGAAGCAAACAGATCGAAAGGTTGATACCATCGATGATATTGTGACTTTGGACGGCAGTCGGGTACCGTATCAGACATGGGAATATTTTATGCTCAATAAGCCTCAAGGGGTGGTATCAGCCACGGAAGATCGTCGATATCCGACGGTAGTGGAGTTGTTGCATGGGGACAAACGAAAGGATCTGTTTCCGGTGGGGCGGTTGGATTTGGACACAGAAGGTCTGCTCTTGCTGACAAATGACGGAGAGCTGGCTCACAATCTACTCTCGCCAAAAAAACATGTAGATAAGACGTATTTTGCCAAAATTGAGGGGAAGCTGCCAGAGGATGCCATAGAACAGATGGCAAAGGGAATGCGATTAAAGGATCAGACCCCTGTACAGCCGGCAAAGCTGACGATCGGAAAACTCGGGAGCGTAAGCGAAGTTTTTCTAACGATTCAGGAAGGAAAATTTCATCAGGTGAAGCGGATGTTTGAGGCATTGGATTGCCAAGTGGTTTATTTGAAGCGGTTGTCGATGGGGTCACTTTTTTTGGATGAGACATTGCAGCCTGGGGAGTACCGTCCGCTGACACAAGAGGAAATTATCTGTCTAAAGAACAGCCAGGAAAAGCGGACGATAAGGAATTCGGACGGACAGAAAAACAACCAGAAAGCAGGAAGGGAAAGCAAAATTGGAGAAAAAGCAGGAGGACAGGGGCTTGTCAGTTCGGCAGGCGCTTTTGCAAAAGAAAGCGGTGATTTTTGATCTGGATGGTACGCTTGTCGATTCCATGTGGATGTGGAAAGCAATCGATATCGAGTATCTGGGGCGTTACGGCTACGAATGCCCGCCGTTTCTTCAAAAAGAGATTGAAGGAATGAGTTTTTCTGAGACAGCGATATATTTTAAAGAAACTTTTCGACTTCCAGATACGCTAGAAGAGATCAAGCAGGCCTGGGTGGAAATGAGTATTGAAAAATATCGCAGGGAGGTGCCGTTGAAGGCAGGGGTCCGGCCTTTTCTGGAGTTTTTAAGACAGGAAAAAATCGCGATGGGAATCGCGACTAGCAATGGCAAAGAAATGGTAAATGCGGTGTTGGAATCGTTAAATATCGCACCGTTTTTCCAAGTAATTGCCACAGCCTGCGAGGTGGCGGCCGGAAAACCTGCGCCAGATATCTATCTGAATGTGGCTCAGAGATTAGGCGTAAGTCCGAATCGGTGCATGGTCTTTGAAGATGTGCCAGCGGGGATCTTAGCCGGAAAAGCCGCCGGGATGACGGTCTGTGCCGTACAGGATACCTTTTCTGCCGACATGCAAGAGGAAAAGCTTCGGTTGGCTGATTATTATATTGAGGATTATTTTGCGCTGTTAAAGAAGAATGGCGGAATGGAAAGAGGGGAAAGAAATGGGTGATTTTTTGCCGATTTGCCAGCAAGACATGAAAGCACGGGGATGGAACCAATGTGATTTTGTCTATGTAACTGGAGATGCCTATGTGGATCATCCTTCTTTTGGCACCGCTATCATCAGTCGGATTCTGGAGGCAAGGGGATATCGGGTAGGGATTCTCGCACAACCAGACTGGCGAGACGCAAAAAGCATCCAGATTCTTGGAAAACCAAGACTTGGATTTTTGGTGTCAGCTGGCAATATGGATTCTATGGTCAACCATTACTCTGTTTCTAAAAAGCGTCGTCAACAGGATTTATATACCCCTGGTGGTGCGATGGGACGCCGGCCGGACTATGCCACAATTGTTTATTGTAATCTGATTCGTTCGGTTTACAAAAATGTTCCCCTTATCATTGGTGGAATTGAGGCAAGTTTACGGCGCCTGGCTCACTACGACTATTGGTCCGATCGCTTGAAACGATCGATTCTTTTAGATTCCCAGGCGGATTTGCTCTCTTATGGCATGGGAGAACATTCGATTGTAGAGATTGCGGAAGCACTAGATGCAGGAATTAATGTGAAACAAATTACCTTTGTGGACGGCACGGTTTATCAGACCCGGAGTTTGGAAAATGTCTATGATTATGAGTTGTTGCCAGACTATGAGGAAATAAAAAAGAATAAACGAGAATATGCTCACAGTTTCGGGATTCAGTACCGCAATACAGATTCTTTTGGGGGAAAGCGTCTGGTGGAGTCCTATAGTGGTCGGAATTATGTGGAATATGTGGTACAAAATCCGCCGGCAAAACCGTTGTCCCAAGGGGAAATGGATGAAATCTATGGACTTCCCTACATGAGAAATTATCACCCTTGTTATGAAGCAGCTGGAGGAGTACCTGCATTACAGGAGATTAAGTTCAGCCTGATCAGTAATCGGGGTTGCTTTGGGGCTTGTAGTTTTTGTGCATTGACTTTTCATCAGGGGCGTATTATTCAGTCCCGAAGCCATGAATCCCTGATAGCAGAGGCAAGGCGACTGACAGAAGAACCAGATTTTAAAGGTTATATTCATGATGTGGGAGGGCCGACGGCTAATTTTCGTTTTCCGGCATGTAAAAAGCAGGAAAGCAAAGGCGCTTGTCCAGACAAGCAATGTTTATTTCCCAAACCCTGCAAAAATATGAATGCGGATCATGGAGATTATATTGCTTTGTTGCGAAAACTGCGGGCTTTGCCGAAAGTGAAAAAGGTTTTTATCCGTTCGGGAATTCGTTTTGATTATCTGTTAGCAGATAAAAATCGGAATTTTTTGCAAGAATTATGTGAACATCATGTCAGCGGACAATTGAAGGTAGCGCCAGAACATGTGTCAGATAAAGTTCTCATGCGAATGGGAAAACCCCCCAATGCGGTCTATCGGAAGTTTGTTAAAGCATATGAAGACATGAACAAATATTTGGGGAAAGAGCAATATCTGGTGCCGTATCTGATGTCCTCCCATCCAGGTTCCACTCTTCAGGAGGCGGTAAAGTTGGCAGAGTATTTACGGGAGCTGGGATATATGCCGGAACAGGTACAAGATTTTTATCCCACTCCATCTACGCTTTCCACTTGTATGTATTATACAGGGCTAGATCCCCGGAATATGGAAGCGGTATATGTGCCGACAAATCCGCATGAGAAGGCAATGCAGAGAGCGTTGATTCAGTATCGGGATCCCAGAAATTATGAGTTGGTTGTGGAAGCTTTAAAACGAGCCGGACGGACCGATCTGATTGGTTATGACCAAAAGTGTCTGGTACGTCCGGGAAGAGGAGAAGAAAAGCAAACATCGCTCAAAAAAGAGAGTCGAAAAAAGAAAACCATACGAAACGTCCATCAAAAAAAGAAATCGGATCGGAAAGGAAAATGGTGATCAGATATGAAAATTGCAGTAGTAACAGGAGCGTCTTCTGGTATGGGAAGAGAGGCAGTGATCCAAATTGCCGATCGGTTTGGTGGGATCGAGGAGATCTGGGTGATTGCCAGACGCAGAAATTCTCTGGAGGAACTTTGCAGGGAGGTTCCCGTTCCTTTGCGGATTTTTTCTCTGGATTTGATGGAGGAGAATTCCCTGGATATCTTGGACTGGGAATTGAAACAGAGAATGCCAGAAGTAAAGATTCTGGTTAATGCTGCTGGTTATGGAAAGATCGGCGATGTGGGAACCATGGATTTGTCAGAGGAGGCCGGCATGGTACGCCTCAACTGTGAAGCATTATGTGGGATTACGCATCTCATGTTGCCTTATATGTCTAATCACAGTCGGATTTTGATGTTTGCTTCTGCCGCCGGTTTTCTGCCTCAGCCCGGGTTTGCTATTTATGCTGCCACAAAAGCTTTTGTGATCCATTATAGTCGAGGACTGAATACAGAACTACGTTCGCGTGATATTGTGGTGACAGCAATCTGTCCTGGACCAGTGGCAACTGAATTTTTTGCAGTGGCGGAAACTCACGCGAAGATGGCGTCTTACAAGAAGAAAGTTATGGCAAATCCTCGGAGAGTGGTTCGTCGAGCGTTACGAGACAGTATGATGGGGAAAACACTATCCATATATGGACCAGCTATGAAAGGGTTTTGGCTTCTGTGCAAGATACTTCCTCATGGACTGATTTTGCAGATGTTAGAACGGATGACCACCGGAGAGGAGTCAAAATTATCATGAAAAAGGAAAAGGGACAGTATGGATACCGGAACAATATCCGGCGAATGCGTCTTTGGATTACGGGAATTTTAGCTGTTGCGATTCTGGCACAGGTTTTGGCACGCTTTTTGACAGACAATCCGTCAGCAAAGAATATTTTGACTGTAATGGCGATTCTAACTGTCCTGCCAATGGCAAATATGGCATCGCCATTGTTGGCATCCTGGCGTTATCGCACCCCAGCAGAGACCTTTTATCAAAAGGTGCAGCCTTATGAATCGGTTTGTGTGATTCTTTATGATTTGATTTTGACAACGAAAGAATATGTGTTGCCCATGGATGTGATTGCGGTGCATCCCAATGGGGTATATGCTTATTGCACGGCTGTAAAGAAAGACAAAGCCAAGGCCGAGAAATCACTGAATGATCTGTTTACCGCCAATCGATTGGAGCCGAAGGTAAAGCTGATTTGGGAAGAAAATAGCTTATGGCGAAGGCTGGAATGTTTAAAACCCGCAGATTCTTTTACGGATGACGGGACCGTAGAATATGTGGTGTCACTGTTGAAAAGCCTTTCTATGTAGGGAGGATCGGAGCAGAAGATGCAGAGTATTGAAGTAAATAAAAATGAGGCAGGACAACGACTGGATAAATTTTTAGGAAAATATTTAAACCTTGCGGGGAAAAGTTTTCTCTATAAAATGATGAGAAAGAAAAACATTACTCTCAATGGCAGGAAATGTGACGGTTCGGAAAGACTTCAACAGGGAGATTGTATTCGGCTGTTTTTGGCAGACGAAACGATCGCGAAATTTTCTCAGGTGAAAATACAACAAGTAGAAGAAAAAAAGCTGAATATTTTATATGAAGATGAACATATTCTGCTGATAAATAAACCGGCAGGAATGCTTTCCCAGAAAGCAAAGGATACGGATGAGTCGCTGGTGGAGTATGTGATGGATTATCTGCTTTCCTCTGGTCAACTTACCAGAGAGGAACTTCGTAGTTTTCGCCCCTCGGTCTGTAACCGTCTGGATCGAAATACCAGCGGTCTGGTAGCCGCAGGGAAGTCGTTGGTTGGACTACAACTTTTATCGGCCATTTTTCAAGAGCGTTCGCTGCATAAATATTATCTCTGTGTGGTAAAAGGAAACGTAAAAGAAAAGCAACGACTCAGCGGGGTGCTGATGAAAGATAATCGCAAGAACCAGGTACACGTAAAAATAACAGCAGAAAAATGGCTGGCGAAACAAGAAAATCAGAAGACTATCATTCATACCGAATATGAGCCACTGGAGTACAAGAACGGATACACTCTTTTGAAGGTGACTTTGATTACCGGAAAAACACACCAGATTCGGGCGCATTTGGCAGCAGTCGGTCATCCGATTGCTGGAGATTATAAATATGGGGATCCAAAAGTCAATGCGGAGGTGAAAAGCATATATGGGGTTCGTTCTCAGATGCTGCATTCGTTTCAGATGGTATTTCCAGATATGCCAGAACCACTGACCTATTTGAGCAAAAAATGCTTTACTGCACCCGTACCAATAGAATTTCAGAGAATGTTTGCAGAAATTTTTTCAAACTAACGATCCGAGAAAGAGGGGAAATAGATGGAACGAAAAAAATGGGAGGTCGCTGTTGATACAGCAGGACGTTTACATTTATTGCTGTTACGTTTTCTGGCCGGAATACTGACCTTTTTTCTGATTCTTACTCCTCTTAACGGAATCTGGATCCTATCACAGATGAGAACGTATGGCATTTTCCAGGACTTTTTGGGCTATTTTCGGCACTGGTCCTCGATTGTTTCCCTGATTGCTTTTTTTATATGCTATTTGGGAATGTGGACCGTTTTGTTCTGGCTTTGCATAATTTGCCGACGACTGCGAATGATGAAGCGATTGATCGTTTGGAGTATGCTTTGGATTCCCGTTCTTAATTATGGTTTGGCGTGGTATGTGCGAAGTCTGGCTTATCAGGAGATTGATCATACTATTCATAAAATACGTCTTGACGATGTGCGGATAGAACAGCAGATCTGTCGGACTCGTTATCCTATTTTATTGGTACATGGTGTAGGATTTCGCGATTTTCACTATTTTAATTATTGGGGGCGAATTCCCAGAGAACTGGTAAGAAATGGTGCGCAAGTTTACTATGGACATCAAGAGGCATGGGGAACCGTGGAAGATAACGGAGAAATATTGAAGACAAAAGTCCAGGAAATTTTAAGAGAAACCGGTGTCGAAAAGGTAAATATTATCGCCCATTCCAAGGGAGGATTGGACTCCCGTTATCTCATCAGCGGTCTGTCCATGGCTCCTTATGTAGCGACATTAACCACCATCAACACCCCTCATCGAGGATCGGCATTGGTAGAATTTCTGATGCGATTGCCGGATCCGGTGTACCGGAAGGTATGTGCTCTGATTGATGGATATTTCAGGAAACTGGGTGACAAAAAGCCGAATGCTTATCTGGCCAGCCGTCAGCTTTCCTGCGGTTATGCCGTTAGATTTAACCAGCAATACCCGGATGCGCCAGAAGTATGGTATCAAAGTTATGCTAGTCTGATGAAACATGGATTCAGCAGCAAGCTTTTATGCATTCCATACTGGATTCTAAAGTGGCTGGATGCCCCCAATGATGGATTAGTGACCGTAGAATCGGCACGTTGGACCAATTTTCAAGGCGTTGTCACAAACCAGTGTCTGCGGGGAATTTCTCATGGAGATATGATTGATTTGACGCGTGAAGATTACAGAGATTTTAAAGTGCTGGAGTTTTATATTCAACTGGTCAAGAGATTGGCAGAGATGGGCTATTAAAGATGAAAACGGTAGAAACTTTCAGCGGTGAGATGACCGAGTAGGAATGGAAGAAGGAGAGAGGATAACGCATGAAGAAGAATCAGCAGCAGACAGCAAACATGGTTTGGTCAAAAGAGGAGCTGGAAAAACGAAAGCAGATAATGGAAAGTCTTCATCCAGGATTTCTAGATATGGAATTGGCATTGAGCACATGGCTGGGATTGGTTTTGAGCGGGCGGTTATTTCTTCATGGCCTCAGCATTATTCTGGGAGCAGAAAACGGTTGGCTGATTTTGGCGGTACCATTTAATTTACTGATTTGTTTTGGCCTTTATTCCGTGTGTATTCAGCAGCAATGGGTATTGGCCTTGGTGTTTTTGATTATCAGGACTGGAGAATTGGGGAAAACTTTGATTCGGACATTGCCAAGTCTGTGGTATCTGAATTTTTGGGGAGATCTGTGGTGGGTGAGCACAATCGTGGTGTTGATGTTAGATATTAGTTTTTTAGCATTCATAGCCTTTTTTCCATCGGTCCATCGTTGTGTAGAAAATCGAAAACGGGTATATTCCGGACAGGAACTTGTGTCTCCTAAAGAGGAGACATTCTGATATGTCTGTGTATTTAGCATAGGGATCATAGAAAAAGTTTTTACATAAAACATCCTGGTTTTCTTGCGGAATCTGTACTTTCGTGTTATAACATTATATTGGTTACTATTTTGTCATACTTTTAAAGAGTAAGAGACGAATTTGTGTCGATAAAATACCAAACGACTATTAGGGGTGGATAAATTGAAAATCGGATTGGACGTAGGTTCCACAACTATCAAAACGATTGTATTAGACGATAACGAAAAAATCATATATTCTGCTTATGAACGGCATTTTTCTCAAATCACATCAAAAACGGCAGAAGCGTTGGTAAAAGTCAGAGAAAAATTTCCCCAGGAAAGCAGTTTTTCGCTGGTGATTTCTGGTTCTGCAGGGATGGGGATGGCAGAACACTGCCAGGTGGATTTCGTGCAGGAGGTATATGCCACTAAGGTGGCTGCTGGAAAAAATGCGCCCAATACGGATGTGATCATTGAACTTGGCGGTGAAGATGCCAAAATTATTTTTTTGCGAGGAGCCATGGAGGCGCGGATGAACGGATCTTGTGCTGGGGGGACAGGTGCGTTTATTGATCAAATGGCGACTCTTCTTGGTATCACACCAGATGAGATGAATGATTATGCTCAGGAAAGTAGCAAGCTTTATACGATTGCTTCTCGTTGTGGCGTGTTTGCCAAAAGCGACATTCAACCGTTGATTAACCAAGGGGCGGACAAGCGGGACATTTCGGCCAGTATTTTTCATGCTGTAGTGAATCAGACAATCGGTGGTTTGGCGCAAGGTCGGGCAATTGAAGGCAATGTATTGTATTTGGGCGGCCCGTTGACTTTTATGCCGGAGCTTCGCAAAAGCTTTGATCAGGCATTATCGTTAAACGGCTATTGTCCGGAGAATTCTCTGTACTTTGTAGCATTGGGGGCGGCTTTTTGTGCTTACAAACCGATAGATCTCAAGCAGGTGGTGAAAGATCTTGCTCAGTATGAGGCAGTTAATGAATTTCAGACATTGCCGCCACTGTTTGATAATAAGGAAGAGTACGAGGAATTTCAGAAACGCCACGCGCAGGCGGACGTGTCTTATGGAAAGCTGGAGGAATATCAAGGGCGCGTCTGGATTGGCATCGATGCTGGTTCAACTACAGTGAAAGCAGTGGTGATTGGGGAAGAGAAGGAAATTCTAGATAGTACTTATCTTTCGAACAGTGGGAATCCGGTTCCCATTGTTCGGGAGTATTTAATTCGCGTATATGAGCGATGTCCAAAGATACGAATTGCTGGTTCTTGTGTCACCGGATATGGCGAGGATATTATCAAAAATGCCTTTTCGATTGATCAGGGACTTGTGGAAACCATGGCCCATCTCAAAGCAGCACAGGCATTTATGCCAGATGTGGAGTTTATCATCGATATCGGTGGCCAAGACATGAAATGTTTTAAAATTCACAATGCAGCGATTGATAATATTTACCTCAACGAAGCATGTTCTTCTGGCTGTGGGTCCTTTCTGCAGACATTTGCCGGAGCGCTGAATTACTCTGCAGAAGAATTTTCCCGATTGGGGCTGTTTTCCCAAAATGCCGTAGATCTGGGATCCCGGTGTACGGTGTTTATGAATTCTTCTGTTAAGCAGGCACAAAAAGACGGGGTAAGTACAGAAGATATTTCAGCAGGTCTTTCGATCAGTGTAGTGAAAAATGCAATCTATAAGGTGATTCGTCCTTCCAGCATGGATGAGTTGGGGAAACGGATCGTGGTCCAGGGAGGCACTTTTTTAAATGACGCCGTGCTGCGTGCTTTTGAGCGGGAAATCGGATTTCCGGTGGTGCGCCCGGCGATAGCAGGACTGATGGGAGCTTATGGCTGTGCGCTTCATGCTATGGAAACTGGAAAACAAAAGAAAAAGGCAGATGGAGAAAAGAATCCTAGTGAAGAGAAAAGTTCGATTTTATCACACCAGGAACTGATTTCTTTCGTCCATGAAGTTAAAAATGTCAACTGCGGTTTATGTTATAATAATTGTCTGTTGAGTGTGAATACCTTTTCCGGCGGCAGAAAATATATAGCGGGAAATAAATGCGAACGACCTGTTACGAAGCGCTCTTCGGATTCTAATCACAATATTTATAAATATAAACAGGAATTATTGGCCGGCTATTCTTCGGTGCGGGGAAAGCGGCGGGAAGTGATTGGTCTGCCTTTGGGATTAAATTTTTATGAATTAGTACCATTTTGGTATAAATTTTTTACTGCATTGGGATTTGGCGTGGAAGTATCTCCGTTTTCGAATCGGGAGTTGTATCTTGCCGGGCAGCATTCGATTCCTAGCGATACCGTATGTTTTCCGGCTAAGATGTTGCATGGTCATATCCAATATTTGAAGGAAAAACGGGTGGATGCTATCTTTTACCCTTGTATGAGTTTTAATTTTGATGAGGGATTGGGTGACAATAACTACAACTGTCCGGTGGTAGCCTACTATCCGGAAGTAATTGCTGCCAATATAAAATTTGAAGAAAAACCGGTGTTTATCAATGATTATGTAGGTCCTCACAAGCAGAAATTTTTCCACAAAAAAATGACAGAACTGTTGCGCCATTATTTTGAAAATATTGATGCAAGAGAAGTAAAACGAGCGGCAGATCTGGCGTTTCGCGAACGTGAGCGCTTTTTGCAACAAATACGGCAAAAGGCAGAACAGATTATAACATTAGCTCGAAGAGAAGGGCGGCGGATTCTGGTGCTGGCTGGCCGGCCTTATCATGTAGATCCAGAGATTAATCATGGAATTGATATGCTAATGAATGGTTTTGGCGTGTCGGTTATTTCGGAGGACAGTATCAGCCATCGGGTATCGAAATTTCCGGTACGGGTGCTCAATCAGTGGATGTATCATGCCAGACTTTATGCTGCTGCCAAATATGTATGTACTCAAAAAGACATGGAACTGGTACAACTGGTCAGTTTTGGTTGTGGACTGGATGCGATCACGACAGATGAGGTTCGCAGTATCATTGAAAAGGGTGGCAAAATTTATACTCAGATAAAGATTGATGAAATCACGAATCTGGGAGCCGTAAAAGTAAGATTACGGAGTCTGCTGGCAGCGTTGGAACAGTCAGACGGAAACATAGAAGGATAAGAAAGAGAAACAGCTATGGCAAAGATCAAGCGAGCGAAAAACGGAAGAATCATTTTTACAAAAGAGATGAAAAAGGATTATACCATTTTGGTGCCAGATATGCTTCCGATTCATTTTGAGATCATGAAATATGTATTTCTTAACGAGGGCTACAAAATTGAGCTTTTGCAAACGGCAAATCCGGAAATCAAACAGCTAGGATTGCGGTATGTGCACAACGATACCTGCTATCCGGCGCTTCTGGTGATCGGACAATTTTTGGATGCGCTGGAAAGTGGAAAATATGATGTAAATAAGACGGCGCTTTTGATTATGCAGACCGGTGGCGGTTGTCGTGCCTCCAACTATATTCATTTACTTCGCAAAGCATTGGAGAAGGCCGGTTATGATCAGGTGCCGGTAATTTCCTTTAATCTTTCAGGAGTGGAGTACAACAGCGGCTTTTTTTTGACATTGCCGATCATTCGGAAATGCATTGCCGGGGTTATCTATGGCGATCTGTTGATGCTTCTCAGCAATCAGGTAAAAGCTTATGAGGTTCAAAAAGGAGATGCGAACCGAATGATTGAAAAGTGGGTGAAACGAATTACGGAACAGTTTCAACATTCCCGCGGTTTTGCTCTGAAAGCCATGAAGCAGAATTTCGAACATATCATTGCTTCCTTTGCCAAGATACCCATTCATAAGGTGCCAAAAGTTAAGGTAGGTATTGTAGGTGAAATTTATGTAAAATATGCCAGTTTTGCCAACAATAGTTTGGAAGCATTTTTAGCTGAGCAGGATTGTGAGATCATGGTTCCTGGTCTTCTGGGGTTTTTAATGTTTAAGGTGGATGCCCGCATTCAGGATGTAAAGTTATACGGGGGCAGCCGCATCAAATTTGCAGTGGCTACCTTTTTGCTGAATTATTTTAAAAAGGTGGAAAAAGCGTTCATGGAATGCGTGGACAAATATCCTGTGTTTACCCAACTTTCTAGCTATGAATCTACGAAACCTCTGGTTGATGGACTGATCGGAGTGGGTAACCGGATGGGAGAAGGCTGGTTTTTACCGGCAGAGATGATAGAGTTAGTCAACCATGGCTATGAGAATATTGTGTGTACGCAGCCTTTTGGTTGTCTGCCAACCCATGTTTGTGGCAAAGGAATGATTCATCGGATCAAAGAATTGTATCCTCAGGCCAATATTGTACCAATTGATTATGATCCGGGAGCAACCAGGGTGAATCAGGAAAATCGTATCAAACTGATGTTGGCGGTGGCTAGGGAAGCAATGGAAGGATAGCTTTTTTCCATCAATGTAGGGAAAGGACCGTAACAAGGGAGGAACAAGAATCCCCCCTTGCATTTTCCGACAAAAATAATTATAATAATTAGATATTAAATATCCTTAGAGAAGGTGGCTTTTTCTATGGCAAATGAACATACGGATAAAAAAATGAATATTGAGCTGGAAAATCCTGCGGACTTTACCAGTCCGGAGGAATTATATCAGAAATTGATCCGCACCATCCGGAAGTATCATCCTTCGGATGAGATTTCCATGATTGAAAAAGCATACCGGATTGCACGGGATGCCCATAAAGAACAGAAACGCAAATCAGGGGAACCTTATATTATTCATCCGTTATGCGTGGCAATCATTTTGGCAGATTTGGAGATGGATAAGGAGACGATCGCTTCCGGACTCTTGCATGATGTGGTGGAAGATACGGTCATGACGCTAGAAGATATGACCCATGAATTTGGTTCAGAGGTAGCTTTTTTGGTGGATGGTGTTACCAAACTGACCCAGCTATCTTGGGACAAAGATAAGGTAGAGATTCAGGCGGAAAATTTACGGAAAATGTTTCTGGCAATGGCTAGGGATATTCGGGTGATTATCATCAAGCTGGCGGACCGGTTGCACAATATGCGAACAGGACAGTTCTGGAAACCAGAAAAGCAAAAAGAAAAAGCAAGAGAGACTTTGGAGATCTATGCACCGATTGCCGATCGTTTGGGTATTTCACGGATTAAGACAGAACTGGATGATTTGTCTTTGCGGTTTTTGAAACCGGAAGTTTATGCAGATCTGGTAGAGAAGGTGAACTTGCGTAAGGATTCTCGGGAGCAGTTTGTACAGGATATTGTGGATGATGTAAAAAATCATATGCTGGAAGCGGATATCCGGGCTACTGTGGATGGACGGGTGAAACATTTTTTCAGCATTTACAAAAAAATGGTCAATCAGGATAAGACGATTGATCAAATTTACGATCTGTTTGCTGTGCGGATTATTGTTGAGACGGTAAAGGACTGCTATGCGGCATTGGGCGTAATTCATGAACTATATAAGCCGATTCCTGGACGTTTCAAAGATTATATTGCCATGCCGAAACCGAATATGTATCAGTCTTTGCATACCACTCTGATTGGCAGCACGGGTCAGCCATTTGAGATCCAGATTCGTACTTACGAGATGCATCGTACGGCAGAGTATGGAATTGCCGCTCACTGGAAATATAAAGAGAGCGGGAGCGGTAAGATTGCAGCGGGTGACGAAGAGGCCAAGATGAGTTGGCTGCGTCAAATTTTGGAGTGGCAACGGGATACGGATGATTCCCGGGAGTTTTTAAGTCTGGTGAAAGGGGATCTGGATTTATTTTCTGATAGTGTATATTGTTTTACTCCTTCTGGTGACGTTAAGAATTTGCCAAGTGGTTCGACGCCAATTGATTTTGCCTATGCCATTCACAGTGCCGTCGGAAACAAAATGGTAGGAGCTCGAGTAAATGGTAAACTGGTGAATATTGATTATTTGATTCAGAATGGTGACCAGATAGAAATCATTACTTCCCAGAATTCCAAGGGTCCTAGCCGGGACTGGTTGACTTTGGTAAAGAGTACGCAGGCCAGAAATAAGATTAATCAATGGTTTAAAACGGAACTGAAAGAAGACAATATTTTAAAAGGCAAGGAAATGATGGAGCGCTATTGCCGAGCCAAGGGGATTGTATTCTCGGAGCTTAACAAGCCGGAATTTCAGGAAAAGGTCATGGCCCGGTATGCCTTTAAGGATTGGGATTCAGTTCTGGCTTCCATTGGCCATGGCGGCCTCAAGGAAGGCCAGGTTATCAACAAGATGCTCGAAGAGCGGAATAAAAAGCTCAAGAGTGAGGTTACCGATAAAAATATTTTAGATGGGCTCAGTGACATCAATACCAAAGTGCCAGTCTCCAAAAAATCAAATGGGATTGTGGTAAAAGGGATTCATGATATAGCAGTAAGATTTTCCCGCTGCTGCAGTCCGGTGCCAGGAGATGAGATTGTAGGTTTTGTTACTCGAGGACGAGGCGTTTCTATTCACAGAACCGATTGTATCAATGTGATCAATTTGCCCGAGGATGAGAGGGTGAGATTGATTGATGCCGAATGGCAACAGGTAGAAGGAGAAGAGGGGAACAAAGAACGGTATTCTACGGAAATTCAGATTTATGCTAACAATCGCATTGGTATTTTTGTAGATATTTCCAAAGTATTTACGGAAAAGCAAATTGATATTACTTCGATTAATGTACGTACCAGCAAGCAGGGGAAGGCTACTATTATCATGACTTTTGACATTCATGGCAAAGAAGAGCTGAACCGTTTGACAGATAAGATAAGACAGGTAGAGGGAGTGCTGGATATAGAGCGGACCGCCGGATGACGGAGGGAGGCGTAGCCAGCGCTTTTCTCTTGCGCAGATAAACAGTACTGCTTGGGAAGACTGAAAAAGGTTTCCTGTAAAGAATGGTTGCAATGTCAAAAAACATGGACAAAAAAGGAGAAAAAAGATGAGTGAATTCCGGATTCAAACCTTCGTTCTGGGAGAGGTCAGTACCAATTGTTATCTGATATATCATCAAGGTACGCGGGAGGCAGTCGTGGTGGATCCGGCTGATAACGGGGCCTATATATTAAACAAGTGTCGAGAGATAGAAGTGAAGCCAACCGCAATTCTTTTGACTCATGGGCATTTTGATCATATTCTGGCAGTAAAGGATATCTGCCGGGCATTTCCCTGCAAAGTTTATGCGGGGCGAGAAGAGGATCGTCTTTTGCAGGATTCTTCGCTGAACTTAAGCGGTTCTATGGGTTCTGGATGGGGATATCCTTTCCTTGGTTGGTTTTGATTGGCAGGTGTTAGAGACACCAGGACACACGGCTGGTTCGGTTTGCTACTACGTAGAATCAGAACAAGTGCTGATCAGTGGAGACACTCTGTTTGCCAATTCGCTAGGACGCACGGATCTCCCGACTGGAGATATGAGAGCAATCATTCGTTCTATCAAAGAAAAGCTACTATCGCTTCCAGAACGTGTCATGGTCTATCCAGGACATGGAGAAGTGACAACGATTGAACATGAAAAAAGATATAATCCGGTGGCGGCATATCGGAGAAGATAGCGGTACAAGAGACTTTTTGCAAAATGGTTTGAAAAGAGAAAAACGAAAGACAGGATGGCCATGATTGGAATAATATTAAATGACAATGCATATGAACAGGATATCCGGGAGCTTTTGATGGCCTTTTTCCCGGGAAGGTCTTTTGTACATGAGATGTTGCCGGGTCTGGAACTGTGTCTGATCGGAGACTTGGACGAGAGTCGTTCTTGGTTTCGGATGCAGGTTGTGTTCTGGGGGGAATACTCCCATCTGATCTGGGGAAATACTCCAGCGGAGCAAAGAGAGCTGGATCATTTTGATGAGCCGATATCCGTGGATTATGACAATCGGACGGAGACGAAAAACAAAATTAAGCGACGTCTGTATGTGATTTTAAAAGCACTGACGGGCCAAGGTCTGCCCTGGGGTTCTCTGACGGGGATCCGTCCAGCAAAAATTGCTCTTACTCTACTTAGTGAGGGGATGGAGGAAGAAGCGATCCATGCATATATGAGGGAGTTATACTTTACTAGTGAAGAGAAAGCCCGGCTATGTGTGGAAATTGCAGCAAGAGAGCAGAAACTGTTGGCACTGTTGCCTAAGGAAACCAGCTCTTCCCGTAAAAATCGATTAAACAAGGATTATAGCCTTTATGTGGGAATCCCGTTTTGTCCAACCACCTGTCTATACTGTTCGTTTACTTCCTATCCGATTGAGAAATGGACAAAACGGATATCGGAATATCTGGATGCACTGTTTCAGGAATTGGATTATGTGGCAGACCGGGCCGGACGATACCCATCTACGGTTTATGTGGGTGGAGGAACACCAACTTCACTGTCGGCAGAGCATTTAGAACGGTTTATGGAGAAACTGACGAGCACTTTTGACTGTACAGGAGCCGTGGAATTTACGGTAGAGGCTGGAAGACCAGACAGTATTACTAGAGAAAAACTGTTGGTGTTAAAGAAATATGGCGTCACGCGGATTTCCATTAATCCGCAAACAATGAATCAAAAAACGCTTGATCTGATCGGACGAAGACATACGGTGGAGGAAGTGCGGGAGCGCTTTTTGCTGGCCAGGGAGATGGGATTTGACAATATCAATATGGATCTGATTGTCGGACTTCCTAAGGAGGATGCGACGGATGTACAGAGAACGATGGAAGCGGTGCAGGCATTGGCTCCAGACAGTTTAACGGTTCATTCGCTGGCGATCAAGCGGGCCTCGCGACTGAACACAATGCGAGATACCTATAAAGATTATCCGATCATAGGAACACAGGAAATCATCGATATGACAGCCCGCTATGCCCGGGAGATGGGGTTGGAGCCGTATTATCTATATCGCCAGAAAAATATGGCAGGAAACTTTGAGAATGTGGGTTATGCAAAGCCGGGAAAGGCATGTATCTACAATATTTTGATTATGGAGGAGCAGCAAACGATCTTCGGCTGCGGGGCCGGGACTACTACCAAGTGGGTGATTCCCGGGGAAAATCGGATTGAACGGGTAGAGACCGTAAAGAATGTGGAACAGTATATTGACCGGATAGATGAGATGATTGAGAGGAAACGGATGCTTTTTGGTGATGAATAGAACCGATCTGTGGCATTATTGCACAAATAAACATTGTCAGGATATGCTTCTCTCCTTTCAGTTATTAGGAGAGAATGACTGGTCGAAAGAAAAGGTGATAAATTGCCTTTATGCTCTGAGCAATCATGGAGAGAGACATTATGAGAGAATATCGGTTCCCAAAAAAGATGGCACAGTCCGTACTTTGTTGGTACCGGATCCTCTGTTAAAATATGTTCAAAAAAATATTCTTCATCATGTGTTGGAGGGTCTTTCTGTGGCAGATTGTGCTATGGCATACCGTAAGTGGCCAGGGATTGTCCGCAATGCAACAACACATGTAAAGAAACCGCTAGTAATGAAACTGGATATCAAAGATTTTTTCGGAAGCATTACTTTTGAGATGGTGCTTCGTTATGCATTTCCGATAATATATTTTCCTTCAGCCGTTGGGGTTTTGCTTACCGCTTTGTGCTGTTATGGAGAATATCTTCCGCAAGGAGCACCGACTTCACCGCTGATTTCTAATTTGGTGATGAAGCCGTTTGATGAATTCATGATAAAATGGTGTGATCAGCAAAATATTTCCTATAGCAGGTATTGTGATGACATGACCTTTTCCGGAGACTTTGATGTCCGGGAGGTGAGGCAAAAAGCAGAAAATTTTCTGCATACGATGGGTTTTGAATTAAACCAAAAAAAGACGAAAGTGTTATCACAAAGAACCCGGCAAACGGTGACGGGACTAGTAGTCAATGAGCGGGTGCAGGTTTCAGCAGAATATCGCCGGAACTTGCGACAGGAAGTATATTATTGTCAGCGATTTGGGGTGGAGGAGCATTTAAGACACTGTGGAAAATTAAAGTGTTTTGTTTTGCCGGGAGGTTCGATAGACCAACAACGATATTTACAAATATTGCTGGGAAAAGTGCAGTATGTACGGTTGACCAGATCGGAGGATGTCTGGTTTTTACAGGCAGAAGATTGGCTTAAGAAAGAGATAGGAAGGAGCAAAAAGAATTCGTGCAAACAGTTACGATAAATGGTGCCGACTCTTGTTTGAGGAGTGGCATCATTTTTATTATTGATAAAGAATAGAGAATTGGTTCAGGAAACGAAAAAGAACCAAAGCTTCAGCAAAAAAGATTGATCATTTTTTATTTAGGAAGTATGATATAGCATATTGAAAGTGGAAGGAGCAGAAATAAGCAATATGGAACATAAGATTGATCGCAATAATTTCATGATGCAACTGGCGACATTTGTGGTAAATAAGCGAAATGCTTTTGTCGTGCTGTTTGCGATTGCATGCATTTATTGCCTGACAACTTTAAACCGGGCCAAGGTAAATACGGAACTGACGGACTATCTGCCAGATACCACAGAGACCCGGCAGGGACTGGATATCATGAAGGAGGAGTTCACTACCTTTGGCTCTGCCAAGATCTTAGTGACCAATATTACGTACGAGAAAGCGCTGGAGGAAGCGAAGGCTCTGGAGGAAATTCGGGGAATCTCTTCTGTCAGTTTTTTTGATTGGGAAAAAGCAGATGATACCTATGAGGATCAGGAGATTATAGAATATTATAAGGATGCGTGTGCCCTCTATACCCTAACCTTTGAGGAGGAAGAGGATACAGAATTGTCCCAAAGAGCGATTGCCAATGTACGAGAACACTTAAAGGATTATCAGGTGTTTTTCTATACAACAGTGGATAAGGATGACAGCGCAGCATTAAAAGAGGATATGAAGGGAATTTTGGCAGTTGCTGCTGTCATTATTTTTTTAGTGCTCCTTTTTACCTCCGGAACCTATATGGAAATCGTCATTTTTATGATGACTTTTATTGTGGCAATTGTATTGAATACGGGGACAAATTTTTGGTTTGGAGAGATTTCTTTTGTGACAAACGCCGTTGCCGCTGTGTTGCAGTTGGCGCTTTCCATCGATTATGCGATTATTTTGTTTCATCGTTTTATGGAAGAACATGAGACAAAGGAAACCATAGAAGCGGTAACTGTAGCGCTCAGCAAGGCAATTCCAGAGATCTCTTCTAGCAGTCTGACTACGGTATCTGGCATGATTGCTTTGATGCTGATGCAATTTGGGATTGGTATGGATCTGGGACGTGTATTGACGAAAGCTATTGTTTTTAGTTTGATTACTGTCTTTTTTTTGATGCCAGCAATGATTGTGATGTCTTCGAAATGGATAGAGAAAACCGTACATCGCAGCTTTGTGCCCTCAATTCGACTCTGGGGACAACTGGTGGTAAAAACCCGTTATCTAGTATTGCCTATTTTTGTGGTAGTGATGATTGGAGGGTGTGTTCTGTCTAATCGCTGTGAATATGTCTATGATCACAGTTCCATTGAGGCGGATAAAATGAATGAATATATGACTTCCCGGGTACGAATTGAAAAAACTTTTGAGGTGACAAATACGATGGCATTGGTGGTGCCAAAAGGGGATTATCAGAAAGAAGCCCGGATTATTGAAAGCCTGGAACAAATCGAACGGGTGGATACCGTTCTCGGTCTCAGTAATATTGAGGTGGATAATGATGGAAAATACATATTAGTCAATGAATTGAAGCCACGGGAATTTGCTGAGGTTTCTGATGTAGATGTGGATTTGGTACGCCTTTTATATCAGTTTTATGCCATTGACCGGGAGCAATATGGCGCTTTTATGAAAAATTTGGATGAGTACCGAATTCCAATTATTGATATGGTGGATTTTATTTATGATCAGAAGGAGAAGGGCGCTATCGATTTGGATGAGGATTTGTCTGAGGATGTGGATGATCTCCACGAAGCGCTCAGCAATGCGAGAAAGCAACTGGAGGGGGATCATTATTCTCGAATTGTATTTACCATGACAGGGCCGATCGAGGGAGAAGAAACCTTTCAGATTATTGATCAGATCCGGGACATTGCCAATCATTATTACGATGAAGTTTATGTGGTGGGAGATTCTACCAGCGATTACGATCTGAGCAAATCCTTTCGGACAGATAATGTAAAGATCAGTGTGTTAACCGCTCTCTTTGTAGGAATTATCCTTTTATTTACTTTCCAGTCAGCAGGTTTGCCCATCATGTTGGTACTTACTATCCAAAGTAGTATCTGGATCAACTTTTCGATTCCCCCATTAACGGGTAGTACGATGTTTTTCCTTAGTTATCTGATTGTTAGTGCGATTCAGATGGGAGCTACCATCGATTATGCTATTGTGATTACCAGCCGTTATATGGACTTGCGCAAACAGATAGCCAATCGCAGACAGGTAGTAATTGAAGCGTTAAATCAGGCTTTTCCTACGGTTGCCACTTCAGGAACCATTCTGACTTGTGCCGGTTTTGCTGTGGGAAGGCTTACTTCCAATGCAATCATCGCTTCCCTTGGTAAGGCTTTGGGAGCAGGGACGTTAGTATCCATCATTCTGGTCATGACCGTATTGCCACAAATTTTGTTGGTATTTGACTGGGTAATTGATCGTACGGAGTTTAACCGGGGAGCTGTGAATCGAGAGAAAATAGAAATAGATAAGACAGCCCCCAATACCGATTCCTTACAGTCAGATGAAACTGTAGAAGAAGAGAATGGGCAGAAACTGGTACCAATGATATCCCAGGAAGAAGGAGGTGCTGAAAATGAAAAGAATAACTAAAAAAGCAGCACTAGCTATAGCCGTGGTAATGGGGATCTCATCCATGCCCCCAACGCCTTTTTATGCCAAGGCAGAGCCAACCGTTATTGAAATTCGTACCACAGAAGATCTCCAAGAGCTGGCTAGGGAATGCACTTTTGAAAGCTATTCAGAAGGAAAAATAGTTCGATTGGAAGCAGATCTGGATCTGTTGGGGGAGACATTTTCGCCTATTCCGGTATTTTGTGGAACCTTTGAGGGCAATGGTCATACAATCAGCGGAATGTCCATTCTTCAGTCGGGATCTAATTTAGGCTTGTTTCGTTATCTGGAAGAAGAGGCTGTGGTACAGAATCTTAAAGTACAGGGAGAACTGATGCCAGAAGGAAGCCGGAAACGGATTGGCGGAATTGCAGGGACAAACAAGGGAACCATCCGCAACTGCAGCTTTTCTGGAACCGGAGAGGCACTAGAGAATCTGGGAGGTATCGCTGGTATCAATGAAGAGACAGGCGTGATCGAAAACTGTCTCAATCAGGCTGATTTGACAGGAAATCGACGAATTGGCGGAATTGCAGGAGAAAACGTCGGCAGCATTCTAGATTCGTCCAATGAAGGAACGATCAATGCGGGTTCCGAAGGGATTGATGAGGAGAATGGCAGCAAAAACAGTATTTCCGTAGATTCTATGGATCGGGAAAACTTGATGACTACCATTGTCATGGAAAAGGTCAATGATGTAGGAGGGATTGCCGGTCTTTCCACAGGAAATATTCAAAATTGCAAGAATTCTGCATCTATCGGCTATGAACATACCGGTTACAATATCGGCGGGATTGTTGGTCGCCAGAGTGGTCTTTTGGTGCTCTGTGAGAATTCCGGAATCATAGCTGGTCGTAAAGATGTGGGAGGGATTGCTGGACAGTTAGAACCCCTTTTGATGATTCAGTATAATCAGGATGCACTAGAACAGGCAGGGAAACAGGTGGACCGGATAGCAGATACTACTGATGCCATGACACAAAGCATCCGGGGAACGACAGATGCTTCAATTGACAATCTGGATCGGGTAGACGAGATTGTCAAAAGTATTCGGGACATTACCCGGGATAAGAAAGACGATCGGAGAATGAAACGGGATGATTATGACGAAAAAGCAAAAAAACAGTTAGATCAGATAGATGAAATTTTGGCTAATACCGAGCTGGATCTGGGAAGCCGTTCTGCGGATCGGGCGGAAAACCGGATCCGGGCTAACATTCGCCGGGCAAGAGAGCTGCTGAATCAACTAAAAGGAGGCAATGGAGGAGTTGGCGATGGGGATGTCCTGCCAGACGATTATATTCCGAATGAGGATGATGAAATTTTGGGGGAATTACAGTACCTTTATGAACGGTTGGAGGAATTGCAAGATTGTGCAGGAGATATTGTAGAAGATACACAACTTATGGTAGAAGAAAGGATGGATGGTGTTGTTGATGGCATCCGTGATTTTGAGGATGATCTGGATTCTTTGCGGGTAGCTTCAAAGGAATTTCTGGATCTGACTCGTAATTATAAAGATCGGTTGGTGGAGGATATGGATGGTTTGGATGCCGATTTGACCGGACAGCTGGATCAGCTGTATGATGAATTAGATGTTTTGTCTGACAATTTAAAATCCGGCAAAGATCAACTTCGCGCAGAGAAAGATCAATTAGATGAGCAGCTGGAAGGAATGCACGATATTATTAGTGATGGCGTGGATCGAGTTCGAACGGAACGGGATAAAATAGGAGATGACAGCGAATCTCTTTTTGAAGATATCTCAGAAACAGCAAACGAATTAGGCGATGGGATGATTATCGACTGTTCGAATCAGGGAAATGTTTTTTCGGATTTTCAAGGTGCAGGAGTAGTGGGTACTATTGGTATTGAAGTGGATTTAGACCCAGAAAAAGATATTGAAACCTACGGAGATGAATCGCTCTATCGGAACCGGTATGCACAAGCAGTAGTGAGAGGTTGCCGCAATGAGGGGGATATTCTTGTACAACAGGATTATGCCGGTGGAATCGCTGGTACCGCTCGGATCGGCGTACTGGCATCCAACCAGAATTATGGAGACATTTGTACAAAAGACGGAAATTATGCTGGTGGAATCGCTGGAGTCAGCCAGTCATTAATTCAAAACAGTTATTCCATGTGTGAGGTCAAGGGAAATGATTATACGGGCGGGATTGCCGGTCTAGGCAAAAACATGCAAAACAATTATGGAATGACCGATATCGTAGCAGCGGAGGGGGAATGGAAAGGAAGTATTGCCGGAGATCGGGAAAAAGATGGTATCGTCTCGGAGAATTTCTATGTGGATAATGGACTGGGTGCCATTGATGGAATTACTTTTTTGGGGGAGGCAGAAGGGATCTCTTATGAATCTCTGTTACAAAAGGACGGTCTGCCTCCGGAATTTCATACTTTGACAGCGACTTTTTTGACCGAAGATCAGACGGTGAAACAGATTGTCTGCCAATATGGACAATCTTTAAATTCAGAAGAAATACCGGACGTTCCTAAAAGAGAAGGATTCTTTGAGTCATGGGAAGATACCGATCTGTCAAATATCCGAAAAAATTACAAGATTTTTGCCGTGTATCAGCCTTGGACAACGACAATTGCCAGTTCCCAGGAACCGAAACCACAAATGCTGGCAGAAGCAACCTTTTATCCGGATACCAGACTTCAAGTACAAGAAATCGATAAGGATAAACTTGCCGATCTTGATCTGACGATTCCTTCCGGATATCAGGGGATAAAATTCTGCAGTTATGAAATTTTAAATACAGAAAATAATATTCTGCCAAACATGGTAAAACTTCATGTATTGGCAGAAGGCGCCGACACGGTTTGGAGCTTGAACGCCGGCAAAATAGATCGACTAGACTGTGTGAAAGATGGAGATTATCTGATTTTTGAGTCCGGAATTTCCGGAGAGATTTTGCTTATGAAATCGAAACCGAAATGGGGGCTTCTGATAATAGCCGGGGTGGGAATGGTGGTGGCAATATTGGTGGTAAAAAAGAAAAGGGGCTGGCAGACAGCAAAAGCTATCCAATAGATTAAGATTTTCCTCTGTGGGCAAAAGCGGTCGATTTTTCTCCGCTGACAGCTATGAGCTGTTCCCACAGGGGTTTTTTACCCTTTTTTCTTGTCATTTCCACTAGATTTAGCTCGGTTATGTCCACAACCGTTGTTTTGACTGGATCTTGAGCGGCATAACGGCGTAGTTGTTCCAACAGAAGCGTCTTATCCGAGTCTTCTTTCATGTCAATAAAATCAATCATAATGATTCCGGAAAGGTTTCTTAAGCGAATCTGACGACAAATCTCCTGGGCGGCTTCTAGATTAATCAGGCGGATAGTGTCACTTTGCTCCTTTTTACCAGAATATTTGCCCGTATTGACGTCGATTACCACCATAGCCTCCGTGGGTTCAATAATCAGATAACCGCCGGATTTCAGCCATACTCGTTTTTGGCAAGCCTGACTCATAACCGACTGCAGAGAATAGAGACTGGTGAGAGAAAGCAGCGGATCTTGATAAAAACGCAGATTTTCTTTCTCTTCCGATGGCGCGCTTTTAAAATAAGCTTCAATGGTTTGATAGATATCGCTCTGATCCGTTATAATTTCTTCCAATGTTCCAATATGACTGTTTTTTAAACTCTTTAAATATTCAGGTTCTGCCTGGTACAACAGGCTACCGCCAGAACGGAAGCAGGCAGAATGCAAAACACGACTACAGATTTGCAGCAGATTTTGCGTTTCGGCAAGAATTTTTTCGTCCAGTTGATAACCATTGGTTCTGACAATAATGCCGCAAGTACCCTGCAGTAGTGTTTCAAGTTTTGGGCGGAGTTGTTCTTTCCAGGCTTTGTCATGAATTTTGGCAGAAAAATTTATAGATTTTCTGCCGATGGTTAACACTACGTATTTGCCTGGAAAATTCAGATTAGCAGTCAGCACCGGATCTTTGGTTTTGATGGCGTCCTTAGCTACCTGGACAATGATTTCATCATTGCCTTTTAGTAATTTTGAAGAAATGGCCGTCTTACTCGAATCTGTCGGCAGAGATATTGGATTGTCCTCTAAACTGTAGTAACCAGTCTGGCCATCTCCGAAATCTACGAATGCTGCATTAAGATTTTTAATGATGCGATTGATTTTTCCTATATAAATGTTACCTAAAATCGATGCGTTTTCTTCCAGCCCCAATTCCAATGCTTCTTTTTCAGAGAACAGAGCGGTCAGAATTCGCTCGTTCCAGCGGGTGATAATTAATTTATTCAATGTCTTCTCCTAATTGTTCCAATGGACAAAAATGGGGAGTATCGCCTTGGGAACAATTCGCGTATACTTCATCTCGATGAATCAATAGCGCGAATTTGGCAAGCTCCTGGTTTTGATTGTTAAAATAGGCTTGTAATACCAGTTCTGGTTTCAGATTGGCGATACTTCCGGCAGCAACACGCATTTTTATCCGATGACTGGGTAATATTTCCAACTGATAGATCCATGGACGGATATCGGTTTCTTTTTCTCCTTTTTTGGTTTTTTTCATAATTAAAATCTGTTCTTTTTGTATAAATGTTGTCAATCCGGTGATAAAATCATCCCAGTTCGATGGTTCATATCCTTCCCGAAAACTCAGCGTATAATCAGCAGCCGCCACGATCGCCATGGCGGGTTCTGCCGAATCTGGTAATTTCTTATAACTTAAAGCTTCTACGCCTTCTGTCATGGCATCGTTAATTTGTTGCAACATTTTTGCAGAAGAATCTGTGGACAGTACTTCGATATCCACATATTCTCCTCTGCTGGTGATCCCCACTCCGAGAGGAGCGGCAAAGGACATAATCTGATGAGGGCTAAATCCTTCGCTATAACGAATATCAACATTCGCCCGGCGCATTACCTTTTGGAAATAACGCATCATATCAAGGTGGCCAATGAATTTCATCGCCCCCTCTTTAGCAAATTTAATTCTGATTTTCAAAACAGACACCTCCTCCAAAGCTTCGTGCACCACAGCCGGAACAGTGCTGACGACAGTTAGGCGTTTCTTTTTCGTTGATGGCATTCAGCCATTCTCGCTTTAAAAATTCCTTCGTCACACCGGCATCAATAAAATCCCAGGGGAACAACTCGTCAAGTTTTCTTTCTCGCGTGGTATAAAAATCAATATCCACTCCACAAGTTTCAAATGCCTGCATCCAGATTTCATTTTTAAAATGCTCACTCCAGGAATCATAGAGCGCTCCTTTATGATAGGCTTCTTCAATTACAGCAGCTATCTTCCGATCGCCTCGGGCCAGCACTCCTTCCAAAATCGTCACATCTGCATCATGATAACTGTATTTTAAGCTCTTTTTGTTTTTCATTTCTTTAAACTTGTCCTTTACAACATAAGCCCGCTGTAAAAACTCTTCTTGGGTACACATGCTGGCCCACTGAAAGGGAGTAAAGGGTTTGGGAACAAAAAAAGAGGAACTGGCAGTAACCTGTACTTTACCATGACGTTTTTCTTTGGGAACTTCATCATAAAAAGTTTCGGCAACTTTTTCTGCTAGCAGGGCAATTCCTTCAATATCTTCCTTCGTTTCTGTGGGTAATCCCAACATAAAATAGAGTTTTACACGATTCCAGCCACCCTGAAATGCTTCGGCAGCCCCTTTTAAAATTACTTCTTCTGTCAATCCTTTGTTAATTACATCTCGCAGACGTTGGGTCCCTGCCTCCGGCGCAAAGGTCAGGCTACTTTTTTTCACATCTTGCACCTTACTCATAACATCCAGAGAAAAGGCATCGATTCTTAGAGATGGCAGGGAGATGTTGACTCCCTTTCCATGAAATTCTTCAATCAAAAAAGTGACCAGCTCTTTTAGATGAGTGTAATCGCTGGAACTTAGAGAACTCAGAGAAATTTCTTCATGACCGGTGCAACTTAGCATCTGATACGCATATTTTTTCAGATATTCTAGGCTGTGTTCCCGCAAAGGACGATAAATATTTCCGGCCTGACAGAAACGGCAACCCCGAATACAGCCTCTCTGAATCTCCAATACTACTCGATCCTGAGTTACCTTGATAAAAGGAACAATCGGATTTTCGATGTAAGGAGCATCATCGGGATTTACTACCAGTTCCTTCGTGATGGATTGGGGAATTCCTTCCTGATTTGGCTGAAAAGAAGCGATAGTCCCATCCTCATGATAA